>Ga0233415_10001117_pt1 | contig 11944 bp, 12 predicted proteins | sample Na_anoxic_12_MG_FD_188631 | JGI IMG/M metagenome (GOLD analysis project Ga0233415, IMG submission 188631) | Seawater microbial communities from Saanich Inlet, British Columbia, Canada - Na_anoxic_12_MG | ecosystem: Environmental > Aquatic > Marine > Inlet | place: Canada: British Columbia...
TTTTATTAAAACAGCGAATAGCCGTGGAATAGATAATAAAGGTGGTTAATATCAAGGGGAAGTGCCAAGTTGTTTTACCCGTAACAGCCTCGGGCTGTTGTGCAGGTACATCAGGGGTGAAGAATATCCCGCGTCCATGAAATAACGTTCAAGATCATCAAAAAGGACCGGCCGGTCCGGCCAATACGGAACTTGCAGACTTTAGGTGAAGCGTTGTCTGAAGACTATTTTTTGCCCAAAATCTCCCTTATCTTCTCTGACAGAACCTCAATAGTAAAAGGTTTTTGGATAAAACCGTTGCAGCCACGTTCGAGTATTTCGGTTGCCTGACCATTGACGCTGTGGCCGCTTGAAAGAAGAACTTTTATATCAGGGTACATCTTTTTTAATCTGTCATAAGTTTCGCCACCGTTCATTATAGGCATGATCATGTCAATGATAACTATATCAATCTTATGCTGGTTTTCCTTGTATATCTCGAGTGCATCCTTTCCATTTCTGGCTATCAAAACATTATATCCCATTTTAGTTAACATTTCCCCGCAGCCTTCAATAACCATATCATCGTCATCTACAAACAGTACCGTCTCTTTGCCAATTATAATTTTTTCAAACAACTCTTTTTCTTGTTTTACTTCTTTTTTGGTGGCCGGAAGATAAATATTGAAAGTTGCACCGTAGCCCTTTTCAGAATCAACATCTATATATCCCCCATGGCCCTTTATAATGCCGTAAGCGGAAGACAACCCAAGGCCTGTGCCTTTGGAAAGACCTTTTGTTGTAAAAAATGGCTCAAAGATGTGTCCTTTGGTTTCTTTGTTTATGCCTGCACCTGTATCTCTAACCGTCAATAAAACATAATCCCCGGGCTTTGGATTATAGGGCTTGCCGACTATATCCTTATCTGTAACATTTATCGTTTTTAAAAAAAGGCCCCCTTTTTTAGGCATGGAATCCGCAGCATTAACATACAGATTCAATAGAACCTGCTCAATCTGTCCTCTGTCTGCCTCTATTCTATATAAATTCTCAGAAAAATTCTGATGAATTCTGATTTCCTTTTTGGCTATTTTAAAAGTATCGGAGGTCTCTTTCAGTAATTGGTTTAGATTAATAGGCTTGACCTCATATCTACCTGCCCTTGCATATCCGGTAAGCTGACTTGCCAGCTTAGATCCATTTTTAACCTGCTTTTCAATGTTCTTTAAATATTTATAATGCTGATGATCCGAATCAATATCTAAAAGCATTATAGATATATTTGCCGTGATTCCCATAAGCAGGTTGTTAAAATTATGGGCAAAGCCGCTGGCCAGTGTACCTATAGCCTGTAATTTATGTGCTTGCTGAAGCTGTGCTTCCAGCTTGGTTTTTTCTTGATGTGCGAGTTTTTCTTCGGTGATATCCCTTCCAATAGATTGATATTCTATCAGATGATTTTGATCATCAAAAAGAGCACGGTCGGTCCATTGCTGCCATCGAATTTCCTCACCCGGTGCTATGAATTGATGCTCATATGTTATCGTAGGTCTTTTTTGATCCAGGGACATGAAATGATTTTTTACTTTGTTTTGATCTTCCTTAAAAACAAACTGGAAAAAATTTTGCCCTATCAATTCTTCTTTTTTTTTGTTAAAGCAATTGCAATAGGCACTATTAACGAACGTTAATGTGCCATCACAACGGAAACGGCAAATCATCGCGGGCATGTCTTCTACTACTGTACGATATCTCTCCTCGTTCTCCCGCAGTTCTTCCTCGGCCTGCTTACGCCATAAAATAAGTTGTGATAACTCTTCCGTCTCTCTTAAACAAATGCTTCCGGTTTCTTTTGCGATTCTTTTATAATGTTCAACCTCTTTTCTTGCTTCTTTTAACTTTTGTTCCAATTCGATCTTTGCAAATTCTTTCATGATTTCATTTACCCTTTAATTACACCTGAAGCGGTAATATTTCCAAAACTAAAGTGTTATCTCAAATCTTTTATATCCACATATTCAGCAAAGGGTCAAGTCTGCTCAAACCACTTTTGACCTTAAAATTATTATTCACGACGCAAAATGTGTGACCTGCTATTCTTGCATGAACCATCGGTAACCGATTGAATATCTGGTTTGCGGGAAGGTAAAGTCAAGCATTGTTATCTTGATTAGAAGCTGGATCAACAAAGAGGGAGGAGATTCTATTTCGGCCTTTGGCTTTTGAATTATACATTGCCTGGTCAGCTCTTTTGATCAATGTTGATAGTTGTTCTTTTTTAAAATATTCAGTAAGACCTATACTTATGGTTATTGTTGCAGTTTTATCGGGTTCCGGCAAAAAACTTTCTAATTCCACAACAGTTCGTATTCTGTTGGCGACATTTTTTGCCTCTTCACCTTTTGTTTCCGGCAGGATAACAGTAAATTCCTCTCCGCCATATCTGTAAGCGGAATCCATGTTTCTGAGGCATGACTTAATAATCTGGCTAAGCCTGACCAGTATTTTATCACCTTCAAGATGTCCGTATGAATCATTATATACCTTGAAGTTATCAATGTCCAAAAGCAAAAGTGCAAGTGAATGGCCGTAGCGGTTGCACCGGCCAATCTCTACTTCGAGCTGATTATAAAAATGCCTTAAATTATATAGTTTTGTGAGACCATCTGTTATTGCAAGTTCCTCTAATTTACCGACTACCCGGGCACGATCCTTGAGTACTTGCCGATTTTTCAATACTTTTTTTAATCTTAGCAGCAGTTCTTCGAAACGAAAGGGTTTGAAGATAAGATCGCTGGCGCCTTTGTTTATGGCTTCTTCATAAGAATATTTGTCACTGTAACCTGTCATTACAATGACATCTATGTCATGATTTTGTTTTATGAGGTCAGTAAGGTAGAGACCATCCAGTCCAGGCAGCATGATATCGGTTATTACCAAATTCACACGGTTCGATTTTAATAATCCGAGTGCCTCTTCCGCGCTTGAAGCCGTTAAGGAGTTGTATCCGGACCTTTCTATAAATTCGTGAATCGAATCTTTTATGTCAGCATCGTCGTCGACTATTAAAATGTGTTCATCCATTTCTTTTTTGTCCAGCCAATTTCTTTTTATATGAATATATACTTCTTAAGTACCAGGGTTGACATATTTAATAACAATTTGATAGAGAACGTCTTTTTTACTTTAATTTATTTAAAATCGCCGCACCGCGGAACTACGGTGTGGTCCTGTTAAAAATTATTATTATAACTTTAAAGCCAGATTGTGTCAACAGGGTTTTGATTTTGGGTGGTTGTTAAAAGAGATATAATAAGTAATAATGATGGCTTCGTAAAAAGTCCAACTTCTGCGTTGCGCTGCATTCCTCGTCACTGCGACGTACTATAAGTACGTTCCCTCCGGGACCGGCGGATAGCCGATTCCTCGGAATTTGCGCACCTTGACTTTGGAGCTTTTTACTTTGCCATCAAAATCTGACTTTTTACGAAACCGTCAATAATGAAACACATAAGAAATTTCAGCATTGTAGCCCATATTGATCATGGCAAATCGACTCTTTCCGATCGCCTGATACAGGTGACCAATGTGGTTATGGACCGGGATTTTAAAGATCAGATGTTAGACACTATGGATATTGAACGGGAACGTGGCATTACAATAAAAAGTCAGACCATTTGCCTGCCATATACATCAAAAAACAATCAGACCTATTCCTTGAATCTCATAGATACACCAGGACACGTAGACTTTACTTACGAAGTTTCCCGAGCGCTTGCTTCTTGTGAAGGTGCACTGCTTTTGGTAGATGCCAGCCAGGGAGTAGAAGCCCAAACCCTGGCAAACCTTTATCTGGCTCTGGAACATGACCTTGAAATTATTCCCGTAATCAATAAAATAGATCTGCCGTCGGCTGATGTTGAGCGGGCAAAAAAACAGATAGAAGAGGACTTGGGACTTGATCCGGAAACTGCAATACTTACATCAGCCAAGGAAGGGATAGGCATCGAAGATGTGCTTGAGGGGATTGTAAATTATTTACCACCTCCCACAGGAGACCCGGATGCACCCTTTAAAGCTTTGATTTTTGACTCCCACTATGATCCTTTTCGGGGGACTATTGTTCACTTTCGGGTCTTCCAGGGAAGAGTAAAACCAAAAGATCTGATTACCTTTATGTCGAATAATGCCGTTTATAAGGTTGAAGAAGTCGGGATATTTCAGATCGACCGTATACCACAGAAAAAAATTTCAGCAGGCCAGGTAGGTTATATGATTGCAGGTATAAAGACTGTCAGCGACACCCGATGCGGGGATACCATAACCTTAAAAGACCGCTCCTGTGAAACGCCCATGTCCGGATTCAAGGAAGCGAAACCGGTGGTCTTTTCTTCGATTTACCCTGTTGCCTCTGATGGTTACGAGGAACTGGCCACCGGCCTGGAAAAACTGAAACTAAATGATGCTTCCCTTATATATGAAAAAGACACGTCCGTGGCTCTGGGTTTTGGGTTCCGCTGCGGCTTTTTAGGGCTACTCCATCTTGAGGTTGTTCAGGAGCGTCTTGAGCGTGAATACGATCTTTCTTTAATCCTTACGGCTCCTTCGGTCAAATACAAGATTGTCATGAATAACGGTTCGACATTAACTATCGACAATCCGGCCTTATACCCGGATCCTACAAAGATTGAATACACAAAAGAGCCGTTTATTCGCGCCTCCATCATAATACCTGATCGTTATATGGGGTCGGTTATGAAGCTCTGCCTGGATCGAAGAGGGATTAATAAGAATTATCAGTATCTGACCAATAATCGGCTGGAGATGATATTTGAACTTCCCCTGGCCGAAGTTGTTTATGATTTTAACGACAAGCTTAAATCTGTTACACAGGGGTATGGATCTTTTGACTACGAATTGATAGATTTCAGAGAAACCGACCTTGTCAAGGTGGATATTCTGATCAACGGGGATCGTGTTGATGCGCTTTCCCAGCTGGTTCATCGAGACAGGGCGGTTGAGCGGGCAAGGCGCGCATGTGAAAAACTGTGTGATGAAATTCCGAGACAGATGTTTAAAATAGCCATCCAAGGGGCTATCGGCGGTAATATTATTGCCCGCAAGACGGTTTCAGCCTTTAGAAAGGACGTTACCGCAAAATGTTATGGCGGTGACATAACACGAAAACGTAAACTACTCGAAAAACAGAAAAAAGGAAAAAAACGGATGAAGATGGTGGGTCAGGTAATGATCCCCCAGTCCGCATTTCTGTCAGTGCTGAAAACAGACACTGATTAAAAGGTGATGAACTCATAATAAGTCAAAATTGGGACGGCAAAGTAAAAAGTTCAAGTTCAAGGCGTCGTGAATTTCGTGGAATGAGGCGTACTTATGTACGCCGCAGTGAACACGAAATGAAGCGCAACGTAGAAATTGGACTTTTTACGAAGCCGTCAAAGGTGAATAAATGGGAAAAACAATCGCCGAAAAAATTTTTGATGCCCACCATGTTGACAACCCTGCGGCAGATATTCATGTGATCCGCCTGGACGCGGTATTCTGTCATGAGATCACAACACCGATGGCAATCAATGATCTGGTCAGCCGCAACAAGGACCGTGTTTTTGACCCTGATAAGATCAAGGCCGTTATAGATCATGTTACGCCGGCAAAAGACTCAAAAACCGCCGAGCAGGGTAAAATCCTCAGAGATTGGGCCAGACGTCACAATATTCTTGATTTTTTTGACATCGGTAGAAACGGGATCTGTCATGCGCTTTTCCCTGAAAAGGGATTTGTGCGCCCGGGTTTTACGGTGATCATGGGTGATTCCCATACCTGTACCCATGGTGCATTCGGTGCATTTGCCGCCGGAGTGGGAACCACAGATCTTGAGGTGGGAATTCTTAAGGGTGTTTGCGCTTTTCACTATCCATCAACCATTAAAATAGACATCAGCGGCCGGATGCCTGAAGGTGTCTTCGCCAAGGATGTGATCCTTTCCGTGATCGGCCGCCTGGGTGTTAACGGTGCAACCAACAAAGTACTGGAATTTGCCGGGCCGATTGTGGATGCCATGACCATGGAATCGAGGATGACGCTTTGCAATATGGCTGTTGAAGCCGGGGGAACCTCAGGTATCTGTCTTCCTGACATGGTAACAATTGAATACTTATGGGAGTTCATTAAAAATAAATATTCCGATAAAAAAGAAGCTCTTGATGATTTTAGCCGGTTTCTTTCTGATGCTGACGCCCGGTATGACCAGGTGATTGAGCATGATGTAAGCCGCCTGGAACCGCTGGTTACCTTTGGATATAAGCCCGATCAGGTAAAACCGGTCAGGGAAATGGGAACCATTAAGGTGGACCAGGTGTACATAGGCTCATGTACTAATGGAAGAATCGAAGATCTCAGGGTTGCCGCCCATGAGCTTAAAGGTCAAAAGATCAGCAATTCCGTGCGGGGCATTGTCTCTCCGGCCACACCAAAGATTTACCGCCAGGCAATGGAGGAAGGGATTCTGAAAATATTTTTGGATGCGGGATTCTGCATTACAAATCCGACATGTGGCGCCTGCCTGGGTATGAGCAATGGCGTATTAGCCCAAGGCGAAGTCTGTGCATCCACAACAAACAGAAATTTCAACGGACGCATGGGCAAAGGAGGTATGGTGCACCTTGTAAGCCCTGCTACAGCGGCAGCTACAGCAATCGCGGGTTACATTACAAATTCCAGACTTTTCAAAGGTTAAAGGATATATCATGAAAAATTTTAGCGGAAAAGTACTCTTTCTTGATAGAAATGATATCAACACTGACGAAATTATTCCGGCAAAATATCTTTCTGAGATTTCCAAGCAGGCACTCAGGCCCTACCTTTTAGAAGATATCAAGCTTGACGGATTCATGCCCCGAATTGATATTCAAGAAAAGAGCGTTATCATCACAAGGACAAACTTCGGATGCGGATCTTCCAGAGAACATGCAGCCTGGGCACTTGAAGTGAACAACATTAACCTGGTCATCGCAGAAAGTTTTGCCAGGATTTTCAGACAGAACATGTTTAACTGCGGTATGATGGCAGTGGAGCTGCCGGCGAAAACCATGGACCGTATTTTCAGAGACTTTGCCGGCAAAGAAACCTACCTTGAAACGAATCTTAAAAAAAATATCTTTATCATAACTGCTAACCAACACCATTTAGAGGTGTCTTTTTCAGTTTCTGACTTTGACCGTGCTCTTGTAATGACCGGGGGGTGGGTGGAATATGCTGATTCGAAGTATTGATGGCGTCGTAAAAAGTCCCATCTACTGCGTTGTAGTATTTTTGCAGACACTCGGCATACTATATGTATGGCCTCGTTCCTGAAAAAATACTACGCCTTGTATATGAACCTTTTTACTTAGCCATCTATAGTTGAATTCGTGACTTTTTACGAAGCCATCAATATTGAGACCTTTGCAAAACTTCCGGTGTTACAATTTGCTCATTTACAACTTTATTGATAATGGTGCCGATCTTTTCGATGTAGCATTCGACCACATTTCCCGGCTTTAAAACTACCGGCGGGTCCCTGAATATGCCCACTCCTGCAGGCGTTCCGGTCGAAATTATGTCGCCAGGAATAAGCGTGATATCCTCGCTAATGTTTTCTATTATGGCAGGAATGTCGAAAATCATATCCATGGTATTGCCGTCCTGCATGATTTCGCCATCCACCACAGCGGTCAGCCTCAGGTTATTTACATCGTCAATCTCATCCGGAGTAACAATGAAAGGACCGGTCGGCGCAAAGCTATCGAACGATTTCCCCCTGAACCACTGGGAATCGGAAAACTGAGCCTCCCGTCCGGATACATCATTCATGACAGTAAATCCTGCAACGTAATCGAATGCATCTTTTTTATTAATTCTTTTCCCTTGTTTTGCAATGATTACTGCAAGTTCCACCTCCCAGTCCACCTGACTGCTGCTTTTGGGAAGTATTATGGGGTCATAAGGACCACTCAAGGCATTTGGTGTTTTGCAGAATATCAGCGGTTTTTCAGGATTTTCAAAGCCTCCTTCTTTGGCATGTTCGGCATAATTTTTCCCAAGACAGATAATCTTGGAAGGACGATGAATCGGGCTCGCAATCCGCGCTTCGCTTTTTCGGCCCGGATTCTTAACCCCGGCAACCTTTTCAAGCCATCCGTCTCTGAAAAATGCTTCGCTTATATCAGGAATCTGAGGGAAGATCTCTCTCAAGTCGACTATTTTGCCATCTTTCCACAGACCAGGCTTCGCCTTACCCCTTTGACCAAATCTGACTAATCTCATGGGTCTCCTTTTTTGGAAGCTTATTTATCAAAATTCTTCGGGCTCCCGTGTGGCATCATTTTGCAACATTTTTTGCCCGTCCGCATAGCACTTCTTTCCATACCAGTTGATCTGCCTGCATATACCACGGATCATACTGACCTCTTTGGCACAAAGCTGAAGCCTGGTAAAAAAATGGCGTAAATTGTTGATCCAGTAATCCGGATTTTCAGAATTGATATAACTTATCCTGACCAGTATCTCTTTGAGCTGATCATACATCCCATCAAGTTCATGCCGACTGGCAAGGCGAGGAACGAATTCCTTGTTTTTCTCAAGACCGGCAGTAAAAATTTCATAACATATGATCATTACCGCCTGGGCCAGGTTAAGGGATGAAAATTCGGCTGTGGGGATATTTACAAGCGCATGGCAGTACCGGATCTCCTCGTTGGAAAGCCCCCTGTCTTCCGGGCCAAAGAGTATGGCTATACGATTTTCAATGGAAATAGGAACCAGCTTTTGAGCCAGTTTAGAAGGGTTATTCATGACCTGCCGCTGTCCACCCAGCCGAGCCGTAGCACCAACAACATAATTAAAATGGGAAAGGGCGTCCTTGAGACCTGTGCAAATGCTACTTTTATCAACAACATCTGAAGCGGCATGAGTCGCCAATTTCAGAATTTTATTCAGGTCAAAGTTTGGGGGGTCTATGACCACAAGCCGACTGAAGCCCATATTGCACATGGCACGGGCAACAGACCCAATATTTTCAGGATGTCGTGGCTGGTGCAAAACTATAGCGATGTTGTCAAAATTGATTGTTTTGGACATCAGCCGGTAACTTCAAAGCTACTGAAAAAGAAACCTATTTCAAAAGCGGCGGTCTTGGGGGAATCTGAACCGTGTACTATATTTTTTTCGATATCCGTTGCAAAATCTCTCCGAATAGTCCCTTCAGCAGCTTCCCTGTAATTGGTGGCACCCATTATTTCACGGTATTTGGCTATGGCATTTTCCCCTTCAAGAACCATAACCACAATAGGTCCGGATGTCATGAAATACGTCAGACTTTCAAAAAACGGCTTTTCTTTGTGCACTTCATAAAAACTTTCTGCTTGGTCTTTGGTCATTTTCAACATTTTCATACAAATGATCTTGAGTCCGTTGTTTTCCAATCGTTTAATAACTTCGCCGATCAATCCTTGGGCAACACCATCGGGTTTGATAATAGATAATGTTTTTCCCATGATATTTATGTCCTTTTAATGAATTTCAAAAAAAGAAATCACTTCTGTCCGCAGGAGGTTTTTTTGATGAGGTAGGCAGTCTCAGTAGTCTTTTTAAGGCGTGTGGCAAGGCTGGTAAGAACTGCCTGGAAACCGGCGGACAGTTTGTTGAACTCCTGTTCAAAAAAAATAGGATCGATGATTCCTACAGTTGTATCGCCAACTGCTGTAGCGGTAGCGGTACGTGGCGTTTTGGTAATAAAACCTAGCTCTCCGATTACTTCTCCGGGCTCTAACACCACCAATACCACCTTTTCTCCGTCCATTATTTTGGAAATCTCCACTGCACCAGATTCAATTACGTAGATCCAGTCTCCGGAACTCCCCTCCTCAAAGATGATCTGCCCATCCGTGTAGTTTTCTTCTATGGCAGTTTGAAACATGGTTACAATCTCTCCCCGAGAGCGATCGTGACATGGATTTTTATAACACGATTCGATCCCCGATTTCTGTCCTACTCTTTCTCACAGTGCCGGCACTGCATTCGACAACGTATTGCGCCTTCTTCTTTGGAATGTAAATTGCGAACGGCTTAACACTCTCTTTTATATCTATCACTTTCATTGCATTATCAAGCAATATTACATCAATCGAATAGAAAACAAAGAACATGTGTAGTGATACAGTCTGCTCCTTTTTGAAGACGAACACAATAGCTTTGTCATCAACAGCAGAATGAGACCTTTGCAAAACGCCCCCTTTTGCCCAATTCCGGCGTCAGGCTCAAATTTTAATCCTCAAAATACTCAATGTATTCCTGTGGTTAAAATTTTCGCCTTTCTTGGCCTTGAACAAAATTGGACATTTTTCAAAGGTCTCAGAACTCGACGTAAACATAAGGCCTTTTGCTTTGCTGAGCGTTGAGCTCAAGAGCCTTTTTCCCCTGCAATAATTGAATTTTTAGTCCTGTTTATTAACACATGCAATTTTTAAAGCATATCATTTTCCATCTGAGATAAACAGAGCATAAAATCATCTGCAAAGGAGTCCTGAATCTTCTCCTCCTGTCCGAACTCAGAAACGTCGGTTGCCACATTTTTCCCGATTCCATATTCAACATCCCAACCCTTTGCTTTCAAAAGTTCAATTAATTTTTCAGCCTGCTCCTTTGTGGCATCGTCTCCTATATTTTGCTCAGCTATTAAAAATTTCATTCCACAATCCTTTCTTTAAGACCTTTACAAAACATTGGACACATGGACCAATGAGATATCAGAATCCTTAAGATTTTTTACAAACCGGCCGATGGTATGTACTGTTTCCGGAAACGGATGGCCGATTCCCACCGCATGCCCGTATTTTTTTGAATGTCTTTTTAGCTTGTTCAGTTGATTATAAACGGCGGATTCATCATGAAGATTATCCAGAAAAATATTTCTGCCTGTAGTGGCCATATGAAGCCTTCTTGCAGTTTTATACCCCATAGAATGGCTTGATGTAAGACTGTCAACAAAAAAAAGGCCTCTTTTTTTTACAACCTGGAGTGCTTCTCTAATTTTTTTATATGACGCTGTAAATCTTGAACCCATATGGTTATTCATCCCAATGGCATAAGGCACGCCGGCGATATTCTCCTCTATAATTCTCCTGATCCTGTCGGGCCCATCTCCTACATAGAGTGCTCCAGGGCCTGGATCAAAAGAATCAACGTTGTAGGGCTCCATGGGTTGGTGAAGCAAGATTTCATGTCCTTTATCATGAATCTCAAGGGCCAGATCATAAGAATATGCCAGTTGTGGCAAGATGGCAAAGGTAATGGGAACACCCAGATTCAGGAATTGTCTCGCATGGGAAAGGCTATATCCGATATCATCGATAATCAGTGCAATGCAAGGCTGATCAAAAGGGTGATTTTGATGTTTTTCCATAGCAAACGCTTTTGAAAAACTGTTGAGCCCGAAAAAACTCCCGATCAACAAACCGACACTTTTCAGCAAAAAATCCCTTCTATTCACATGCCCATCGCTTTTTAAACCTGAATATTATGCCACAGTTATTGATTGACCGAATGCCGCATGCTAAGTTACTAAAGTATATTATCAATATTACACATAGCAATTAGTTTATGCAATATGTTGGGGTTAATGTCAATAAAAAATACCATATATGGATAAATTAATTTATTTAAACTAATATAGCCCACTAATAATGACGAATTCTTAAAAGGTCGAATTCATCTGGTTTTAGGCAATTATAATTTATTGTTTTAACAGCCGCTTAAAACTTAACACCTAAAACTTAAAACGTTCGTAAAAAGTCAAATTTTGATGGCAAAGTAAAAAGCTCCAAAATCAAGGCGCGCAAATTCCGAGGAATCGGCTATCCGCCGGTCCCGGAGGGAACGTACTTATAGTACATCGCAGTGACAAGGAATG
>Ga0233415_10001121_pt1 | contig 11903 bp, 11 predicted proteins | sample Na_anoxic_12_MG_FD_188631 | JGI IMG/M metagenome (GOLD analysis project Ga0233415, IMG submission 188631) | Seawater microbial communities from Saanich Inlet, British Columbia, Canada - Na_anoxic_12_MG | ecosystem: Environmental > Aquatic > Marine > Inlet | place: Canada: British Columbia...
ATGATTGATTTGCGTTTTCTTTTTGCGTCTATGATTTGCGCGGGTTCGCTATCGGCTCAAATGTGGCCGGACGGAATGCGGGGCGACATGTTGCCAAGTAACGGCGACATGGCCGCCCCGACTGCCGGCGGCGCGGTTCTTAAGTTTCAAATCGATTTCGAATCGGGCGAGTCTCAATTGGGTGGTGATGACATAACGGTCAACAGCACGACGGTTGCGGCTATTTGTGCGTATCGGGGCAAGGATTTTTCGGCGGGTTCATGGGCGGGCACCGAGGGCACGACGCTAACAAAGCCCGGTGCGCTAACGACGCCGGATGAAATCTATGGCGTGTTCTCTGATGGTACAGAGGCGGTCAAATTTGCAAACGGTGACGATATACAGCAGAGCCCAAACGTCACAGATTGCATGATAACGACAGAGGATAGCGTGATTGAGTTTGCAGCACGGTTTGATGATTCGATGATTGCAGTCGGCGGCAATCAGAAATTCATACTCAAGCGTGATGCGGCATCAACCTCTTACTGGTCAATCAATGGGACGTTCGGCGCGGCGTCTGTTGATATTGTGCTTGAGGTTTCAGACGGTACGACGACGACGGCGGCAACGCTGGCAACGGTTAATTACAATGAATGGAATCATTTGATTTTGTTTTGGGATAGGCAGACCGGCGGCAAGGCGTACCTGAACGGCATAGCGGGCGCGGCATTGCCTACGCTTGCGACGGTCAGCGGTTCTATTGATTCGGCGGCTACGCCGTTTAGGATTGGCGGCGAGACAGCGGCAGAAGTCAGCTTTGATTTGGCTTTCGTTAAGATTTGGAAGGGCGCGGACGCGGCGTGGTTTTCAAGCGCAACGCAAGACAATATTGCGGCGGAACGGTTCCAGCGGGTTGCGGGATATTGGCCGACGGTAGCACCGCCAACCGGGCAATTGGCCACAATCTCAAGAGCGTCAAGCGCGACGGTTGAAATGTGGGACGGTACAGCGGCGGCAGATTCTACCCGGTTGCATACCGTGGGCGCGGGTTGGCCTAGGGTTTCGTGTCGTGGTAATAGTTTTGTTGATACCGGGACGCGTACATGCGGGGGCGTTTATGAGCGGCAGCATGAGAACAGGTTGGCAGAATCCGAGGATATAACGGCGGCGGCATGGGCAAAATTAAACATTGCAGCAATTGGCAACGCGATAACAGCGCCGGACGGCAAGACGGCAGACGGCATCAGAGCAACCACGACTTCAAGCGTATCGCATAGACTTGGAACGGCCACCGGATTGGCTACCGCAAGATTTAGCGGGTTGTCAGTATACGCAAAACCGGGCGCGGTTGATTATGTGTATCTAAGACTAAATCAAGTAACCGAAGGCGTAGTTTTTAATTTGGCAACATGTTCAGTGGAGCAAGAATTTTCAAACCCGGCGGCGGTTGTCGGTGATGTGGAGCAATTAGGCGCGGCGGGTTCATGGTGTAGAATTAGGGCCTATGGGAATTCCAGATACTTTGCGATTTATCCTGTGGACGGTTTGCTTGACGAGGCGGCATGTCTAGCCAATTTGACGGCTTGCACGTCATACGCGGCGGCCGATACAGTATCAGCGCAAATCTATCTTTGGGGGGCGCAGTTTGATAGAGATTCTTTGGCAACGGTGGCGACAAATCCGGTATCAACCTATATCGCAACCTCCGGCGGTATTAATACTAGAATAATCGACGAAATGAAATTTGACTCTTCTGACATATTCCCAAGCCGGCAAGAAGTAACAGGCATTGTATCATTCTTGCAATATCCGAACGTTGATAACGGGAACAACGGCTGGGAGGTTTCCAACTACGTCACATTCGCGCCGGAACCGTTCGCGTTTACCGACTTCTGGCTAATATCTAACAATAGAGCGATTATCGGCACAAAGGTGACAAATACAAACAGCATAGACAACACGACATCAACGATAATTTATGGACCGGCAACGGATGATGGTGTGCCAAAAGTGCTAACACTTTACCAGAGGGACGGTCTGATGGAGCAATACGTTGATTCGTCCCTCGCGGGTTCGGTCTCGTCTGGAAATGTGCCGTCAACTGTTGGCAATTTGGACGCGCTATATTTTGGGCTTGGCACTTCAGCCGGAACCCCAGCGGGGGTTAGCAATGGGCTGGTCGGCGGGTTTTCTATTTATCAGGGCAGGGTTGTACCATGAGAAATTACTTCATCGCAGCAATCAGCGGCGCGGGTTTCGTTTTCGGACTGGCGTATCTTGATACGAGCACAGCGACGGAGGCAGATACGACACCAAAAGACCGGTATCTATGCGATGCACCGCTGGCGGCTTGCGTTGGTCTATCCGACGGTGGCGTGTCTCCGTACATCGTTGGCCTGGGGGCTTACAGCGGGCGCAATTATATGGACGGTTTTGCGGCGGCTGAATTTGACGGGGGTTGTGTTGTTCATGTTTTGCAGTCGCAAGCGCAAAATAGAGCGGTTAGAGATTTAGACGGGGGCATTTTTAGCGTTGATTCTTGTTTTAAGAATTCAAAGCGGTTACCAGTAAATGCGATTTACGGACGGCGCTTAAACTACCCGGATGGCGGCAATGAGTGAGATCATCAAATCTAGCGCGGCGGCGATCGTTGTTTCGGTATCCATGGGAGCCGCCATTTGGTGGGGTGTTGTCGAGGTTAGATTGGCAAACGCTGAAACATTGATCACAGTCAACAAAGAATCGATCACGGAAATAAAAGAGGAATCAAAGGACTCCCTTAGAGACATAAAAAGGCAAGTTGCGGCCATTGATGAAAAAATCACGTCGATCCTGTTTCTTCTTTCGGGGAAAAAAGAATGACGACGAAAAGAAGATCGGATTTAAGCGGATTGAAATCCCCATTCAAGGAGGGGGTAATCTGGCTTGAGGAAATCCTTAAGTCTGAAAAAATATTCATGATCCGATGGGAAACCGTACGAACCGACGAACGACAGGACATGCTTTTTCGTCGCGGAAACAGCAAGGCAAGGGCGGGACAATCCCCGCACAACATGGGATTCGCCGTTGATTATGTTTTGGACACGTCAAAGGTCGAGGTCGCGAGAAAGATCTGGAAAAACCGATGGGTCGAGTTTGCTTGGGATACCGAAAGCCCGAAGGCGAGAGAAACCTGGATTCGATTCGGCGACGTCGTTCGAAGAATCGGTTTTGATTGGGGCGGCGATTTCGGCGCAACGCCAAAAGCCAAGGGAATTGGATGGGATTTTCCCCATGTGCAAATGAAGGACTACAGAAAGCGAGCCGGTTGATATGGATGAATTTAGTTTCGGGGCGGGAGCGGCTTCGATGATAGCGATCAAAGTGGCGTGGACTTTTCTTAAAGCCGGGACCGCTTACTTGAGAGAACGAGCAAAAACGACGGAAAGCAAGGCCGATGATGCCGCGCTTTCGGTTGTCGATAAGGCGTTAGGCGAAAGACCGCCGGGGAGTAATAAATGAAAATGTTTAGATTTTGTCTTGAAGCCGATGAAAGCCTCGACTCGAACAGGAACGGCATCCCCGATATCAAGGTCACGGCCCAAATATTAGGGTTCACGATATTGGAGAAATCTATTGATCTAAGTCCTCAACAGGCGTTCGAGGTTGTTATGGATTTAGCGAAGCGGCTCAAGGTCATAAATTGACAAATGGAATGACAGGGTTAAAATTATTCAAGCGCAAGCGTCTATCGCTTGTGTCAGGCGGCGCGGGTTTTAATCCCTCCTTGATTTTTCCGCGTCGCCGTCTTGGAGGGTTTCGCAAATGATATCATCACAAGAATTGCTATTGGATAGCGAAGAGTCAATCTCGAACTATCCGCCGAAAAGTGAGCAGCCGGCATCCGTCGAGGTTAAGATCATAACCCCGACGAAGAACGAGTTTGATTCTTATTCTTCCGCCGTCGTCGATACCTTGAGCGAAACAATAACGTCCGCGGCGGTCGAAGGATCTCTGAGGGTCGCCATCGCTGGATCGTCCGCCGAAGTCGGCGTTTCGTATATTATTCAAAGCGCGGCGGCATCAAATATAGATCCCGATCCGGTCATCGTCGTCTGTAAATCTATTTCATCCGATTATGTTTTCATCGAACAACCGCTTGAGCGGGAGATCTCGGCGGGGTCGTCGTTTGCTGGATTCAAGGTCTCTAAGTCGATGACGACGGAGCAAACCGAAAACTGGGGAGAATGTCTGGCCAAGTGGAAAGCGACCTATTTTGATGGAAGCTACGACGAATGGTATCAGCAATTCAAGATTGTGAAAGGTCGCGCTCGATACGCTTTAACGGCGGAGCAATTAAGAAGAGACTTCCCAACGGTAAACTGGAAGCGATTCAGAACGAACGATTTTAAGGATCTTCTCGATGTTGGATGGAGTTCGCTGTCAGGTAAGTTGATGGCCAGACAAATCAGAATCGACAGGATCCGATCTTGGGAGGTTTTGAATTGGGCGCACTCTCAATCTTGCTATCTCCATCTTTTAATCCAGGATGATAACTTTGATTCCGTCAGATTCGAAATCATGAATTTGCAGCATAGAGAAACGGTCCGCGACTTGCTCGAAAACAGTCTTGAGACTTGGTACGATAAAGAAAACGATGACACGCCGCGAGCCGGCGACCATATGCCCGCAAAGATTGGAATCAGGTTGAGCCGATGACTTGGGAAAACGCGAGGAATCAACTGGTGCATATCCTCGAAACGGACGTTTCGGGGCTTAGAACTGATCGAGGCTTGCCCGCTAAGTTGCAACATGACGAGGCCGCATGGGAGGGTTCCCCCGGACGGTCGAGAACATTTAGCATTTTATCAGAATCTCAAGGGACGCGGGCTCACGATCCGGCGGGCGCTCGAAGAAGGTTTCGGGATGTTTCCATTTCAATCTATTATTACGAGTTCGGCGGCGACCATGCCTTGCTCGATCTAATTGTCGGTCTTGATTACGAGTCAATCGCGAATGAATTACTTGAAACGGCAAATTGGGATCGACCCAACAGTGATCTAATTTCTTTGGGCGTATCGGGCGAGGAGATACTTCCAGCCGATAGCCCTATCGATTCGACAACGGGCGATCGGATCTTGACTATAAATTTTCCACTAGAGCACGCATAGCGCGTGATACTATCGCCAAAGGAGGCGAACTATGTCAGAGCTAACAAGAATCCACTTTTTGCAATACGGGAAACATTCATCGGCGAACGATTGGACGACGACGCCCGGAGCACTGAAGTTTTTGCGACCGACGAACAACCCGGTAATTGATACCGGGTATGAGAATGTCGCAAGAGATTATCAGACCGGAAACAATGAGAATCTTGCCGCATTGCGAGGAATCCAGCGGCTATCGATCAGCGATGTAAGCGCGGCGATTCATGGGTTGAGCGGCGGCGGGGCCGGGGATGCGACAGATTCTTCAAGTCTTGATACTTGCCTATCTGAGGCTTTCGAATGCTTGACCGGATCGACGGCAACAAATAACACGGGCGATACATCCGATGGGACTCAAGGCGCGGCGGACACATTGACGGTCACCGGAGCGCCCGCGTCGCCAATAAGCGACGGCGGCGCGGTATTGATTAAAGGGAACTCTAGCGAAAAATATGTGGCTCGCGAGGTTGTCAGCCAATCGACCCCGGTCGCCGATTTGGTCTATCAATTGGATAGGACTATCACCGATGATTCAGGGGCAAGCGATCCCGCTACGGCGTCTGATGCTGTCTACGCGGCTCGAACTTATGTAGTTTCGAATAGTGTAGAAAATCCAATTCATTTGTATTTCGATAGCGAGACCGAAGGCGGACGCCAGAAGATTTTCGGCGCGATGTCTTCCGCGTCCCTATCGTTCCCGGCGGGCGGTTCTTCGGTCATGAATATGTCAGGGATCCAAATGACAAAATGGGAAAACGCCGCAAAGGCGAATCCAACATATTCCGAACCCACAAGAGGAAATCAGATCATTGTTGGCGACTGCCCATTTTGGATCAAGGACGCGGGCGGAACCAACACGCTTTTTCAAGCTTTTGATTTTGATCTCGATATGGGAAATCAGGTTGCAAGCCGACGAAATGAGGGCGGCGAGAATGGCGTTTCGGGTTATGTCGTTTCGAACAGAATGCCGGTATTGACCGGGAAGATCCGGGCGGGCGCTCTGGTTTCCCCCGACGAAATGACGCAAGCCGAAATGGAGGCGTTTCGAGGTACGGATAAGTTTAGCATAACGACTGCCGATATTGGTCTTCAAATGGGACGCGACGCCGGGGCGGCCGCTTATATTCGAATGCCGAACGCGAGATTGGATTTTGTTAGGGCGGACGAAAACGGGCAAAGGGTTTACCAGTTCACGGCAACCGCGAGCGAGTCGTCAAATCAGGCGAGCGTTCCGGGGGCTTTGCGAATCCACATTTTCTAGGAGGAGAAAAATGTTTGCGATTAGACCGGGAAGAGCGGGACCGCCGCGAAGCCTCGACGATATGCTTCGGTCGAGGTGGGAAGATATAAGGAAAAGCAACAACGATGAATTGAAGCGCCGGGAGTTGTCCGGCGTTCCTCTTGATGACGGGGATGGTCCTCTTGAGGAGATCGGGGAATATGAATCAAATGATGAATATTCAAATCTATTCGTAACCATTCGAAGCGTGTCACGCCGCGAGGTTATGGAAACAGATATCCGAATCAAGGAGATTTCGGAATCCGTGAAGACGACCGAAGAGGCGGTCGAAAAGCTTAGATCAGATCTTGAGACATTCGACGCGATGAAAGAGTTTTGCAAGATTGCGATCGTTAGGGTCGATGGATTCGAAGACGATGATGGGAACTTTTCCATTATGGGAGATCCCGGGTTGTCGTCGGAGCAAGTGAACTTTCTGGACGAATGTAATTTACTGTTTCCGCTTTTTGCTTGCGCGAAGTCGTTTCAATATTTGGAGGCGGAAGAAAAAAAGCTTTATGGGCTTCGAGCGCCGTCGATTTATCCGACCCCGCGTTCGATTGCGGTCAATGCGGGGAGCCTAGGCGAAAACTTTTCGGTTGTCACGGAAACGCCCGAAGTAAATGGTTCGAAGGTACAAGGAACGAGGGATCAACCTGCCCACGGCGGTTATCCATCAGACACAATTGGATCGGAAACTGTTTCGAGTTTTACAGGAGCACTGAAGGGAAGCTAGGCGTTCAATCGTTAGATTTTTCGAACTGCCTTATTGAATCTTTTTCGGTCATAGACGACGCGAAACATTATCGCGACGAACAAGAAAGAAAGAATCGAAATGGCTAGTGCTCCAAATGTGGCGACATTCACGGCGATAATGGATCATGGTCAATTCGACGCCGAAGTCGGGAAGATGAAAAACAGCGCGGAGCAAGCCGGGACGGCGGCCGCGAACGCCGGGCAAAGTTTCTCGAATACGGCCAAGAAGACCGGGGCGTTTTCATCGTCCGCTAAGAATCTAGGCGGCAAGTTGAAAGACTTGGAGCCGACTATTGGTCGAGCCGCTTCCGGGTTGTCGGGGATGGCCGGCGCTCTTGGTGGAGCCGTGGGACAAACCAATGCTCTCGGTGGAGCCGTCGCCGGGCTCGCCGGGGCATTCGCCGGGGGCGGTCTCTTGGCGGTTGGCATCGGAACCGTTACGCTTCTTGTGGGTTATCTGGCGGAGCAATGGGGAAGAGCGGGGGACGAGGCGGAAGAGTCCGCAAGAAAACAGGCGGCGGTGACGCAATCCTTGGCAGAACAGATCCAGAGTAAGGTTGAAAGTCAGGAGGCAGACCTTGCGAAGATACTTTTTGGAACCGAGGGCTTCGAGTTGGAAATGGCTCGGATTGTCGAGCAGGTCAAGCATACAAAGGCGGAGATTTTAGATCTTCAAACGGTTACCCGCGAGGATGTCAGGTTGTTTGGCGGTCTTGGGGCCGCACAGGAAGCAATTGCGACGGAGCGAGCGGCGGCAGAGGAGAGGCTATTCAGTTTGCAGGCGACCTTGGCAAACGCCCAGGATGGCTATGAGGACTATCTTAATCTGAGGAAGCAGATCACAGCCGCAGAAAAGAAAGCCGAGGAGGAAAAAGCAAAAGAAATAAAATCAATTAAAGATTTAACTAGGGCGACAAAGGAGAAGACCGCCGCAAAGGAAGAAGAAGCAAAAGTTACCGCGAGGATTATCAGCATCGAGAAGATCGACGACGACCTGAAGGGATCGTTCGAGGATTTCGACGAACTCCGAAAAGAGGAAGCGCGGGCGTTGGAGGACCAAAGAAAGCAGCGATTGAGGCTTTTCGCTCAAGCGGCGCAAGTCCAAAAAGAGCAAGCAAAAGAAGAAGAGCGAATCCAAAAGGAAAAGCTGAAAAATATCGAAGACGCCGAAAAGGAATCTCAAGAAAGAAAGCTTGCAGAGCTTCGCGTGTATACGGGCGAGGCCGCTTCTTTGATCAACGGCGCTTTCGCTTTGTCTCTTGATGCGCTTGAGGCGGTCGCCGCGGGCGAAAAAGTAATGCTCCATGAAATGATAATCGCTTACACCACCTCAACGATGAAGCAGGCGGGAATAAGGATCTTCGGATCGGGATTAGCTACATTCATAGAAGGGATGTTGGCCAATTCTTTTATACCCGGATCCGGGGCGAATGCGGTTTCTTCTGGTGCGGTCGCGATGGGAATCGGGGCGAGCCTTGGAGCCGGGGGCGCGGTTGGATCTGGTTTAGCGACTCGGTTCGGCATTGTTGGCGGCGGCGATGCAGCGCCGGGCGGGATGACTCCGGGCGTCAATGGTGGAAATATTTCAGCGGGCGGATCAAGAGGACGATCCGAAGAGTCCGGGGAACAAAGAAATGTTTACGTTTTCAATTCCCCGGTTTATTCCGACTTAACAGAAACGGCGAAGAATGCTTCAAGATTGCAGAAGATCGCCCGCGACGATTTGCTGGAAAGGGTTTGATTCATGGCAACGGAATATCAGGCTTTCGCGTCCGCCATTGAGATATTCACGGGCGTCAATGATGAAATAAGTTTCATCGAAGGCGGAACGCCCGCGACGGCGACGATCACAAAGGGAACCTATTATTTTTATGGGGACGGATCCGTTTCGGATGACTTAAGTAAGGCGATAGTTGACGCGATGAACGCGGCATCGCCGGGCGCGTTGACATATTTGGTCAACGTGACTTTTAATGTGTTCGAATCGGCGAAGCCGAGTTCGGCAACAATCACGACGACGATCGGCGCGACAAGCATTCAAATTCTTGGAACGGGATCTTTTGATCTTGAAATAATCGGTCACCCCAACGGCGTCCCGACGACGACGGCGACGGCAATAATCAGCACGATATCATGTTCGAGATCTTGGGTTTCGAATCAGCCTTCGGCGCGGGGTTTTGATGCTGGACCATTCGAAAGAAATGTTTCGGAACACGTAACGCCGGACGGTACATCCTACCATTTTGCGGCGGGTGATAATTTCGATTTCCGCGTGATCGAGTTTCAATACACCCAAGACCAAAGAACATTTTCACAATATTTAAATGAAAACTATTCGTTCGAGGAGTTCTGGAAGATCGCAAATGACGGAAGACGGGTTAAACTGTTTCAGCAAACGGCTAGCACGTTGACCGGGGCGATCCCGTTTCTTGGATCCTCAAGCTTGATTGGAACTTATACGATGATGGGCGACTCGCTAACGAGGTTTGATCCACAAAGGATTCAACCGGGGCTCGCCGCGTTCTCGTGGGCGATATCGCTTCGCAAGGTTTTGCCGTGACCTATTCTGAGGATATCCTTTCAAAGTCGAACCATAAGATCGGCTATTACGTCGCGTTTGATGGGATATCAACGCCCATTTCAACTCATGCGAGCATATCGGGATCCATTGCGGCGATGATTCGCCCGCCCGACGGGTCGGGTACCTCGCTGGATCGATCTCGATCCCTTGTGATGCCGGGAGGATTCGCGGCCGAATGCTTTGCAAACCAGCAAATGATTTCTTACTTCGCAAGGCGCGGCGGAACCATCGCAACGCTAGAAGAGGGAATCGGGGCGACGGCGACGACGATCAAATTCAATGAGGGAACGATCTTTTCCGCGGGCGCTACGATATACATTGAAAAAGAAACGATCATTCTCGGGACAATATCAGCCGGTGAATATGTTGGATGCTTTCGCCAATCATATAAAAGCGAACTCCAAGATCATAGCGGCGGAGCGATAGCGAGCGACCGCCCTCGATACTGGCTGGGACGACGGGCGAAGCTTTACGCCGTTGATCTCGAAACGATGAACGAGAAGGCGATTCGGACCGGGATACTTTCGGCGTCCCCGCGCTTTTCCAATGGCGTTTATCAACTCTCATTTGTGGACATGCAACGCGAGTTCAATCGAAAGATTTTCACGGGATATCAAAGCCAGAAAGGGGCGGTCCAGGATGTTACATTCTCAAGCACCGTTCACAACTTCAATGTTAAGGTTTCAGACATTCGCCAGTTTTCGACGACGGCGGACAGCCATGTAAAAATAAACTTCGGGAACTCTTTTGCGGTTTTTAAGGTTAGGCCGGTTCAGGTTAGCGTCGCAAACTCCACGGTCAACTTTATCCTTCGAACTCTTGGAGGATGGGAAAGCGATCTTTTAGGGTATGGTGGCGAGGTAGAATCCGAAAGCGACGTGATCGACTATTTCAATTCGGTGGATGAAGACGCGCCGGAACTTTCGGTTCAAGCCGTTGGATTCGTCCGGGGAAGTCCAGCAATTTGCGCTCTGATGATGATGACGAGCAGGAACGGCGATACTCAAAACGGCGGCTATGATCTTCTTCCAGGAACGAGCGCGGCGATTGATCCAACCGAAAGCGACTTAAGGCCGCGACGAATAGGCGCGGGCATAAGTCAGGATTGGGTTGATTTTGCTTCATGGGAAGAATACGCCGAAGGGGAATCGATTGTTGTCCTTATTGATAAGACGACTTCGCTGATTGAGTTCCTCGAAGAGATTGTTTTCCTTCTTGGCGGGTATATATATATCAGCGACGATGGGCGCATCTCATTCAAGAAATATTCGCCCGCGGTCCCGCAAAAGCTTTCCGCCGATAGTTACGACGAGGGCGAGATTATAAATATGGCTCGATCGATCATCGACGATGAAAGCGAAGTCATTTCTTCCGCTCTTGTCGAGGTTGATTATGATTTTTCGTTAAACAAGTTCATGAGAACCGTCGAGGTCGCATGGGCAACAACCTATCAAACCTACGGCGAGGGAAGATCGCAAATAAAGATCTCGTCCAAATGGATGCGAACCGCCGACTCAAGTTTGAATACAAATCTAGTTTCCTCGATTGTCAGCGAAGAAGATATCGTTCGGATGATGGACCGCATTTACGCTAGAACCCGCGACGGGGTTTTGAAGATAAAAATAAGCGTTCCATTCAAATTTAGCGATCTATTCCGTCCGGGATACATTTTCAAATTTAGCGATTCGACTTTGCCGAGCGAGGGATCGATCGGGTTTGCGGATAAACAGTTCGAGGTCGTCGGGATAAATCCAAATTACCAGAACGGGCGCGTGGAGGTCGAGGCGGAAGAACAACCGCGAGGATGGCTTGTGGCCCCCGCGGCTTTCGTCGATACCTATGACGGCGGTACGCTAACCGCGAATTTCGTTTTGACGGGCGACGAAAAGCTTTTGTTTGATTCGGATCCGGGTTTTGATTTTATAGAGGATTGCAAGGTCATAATCTACCAGGCGGCGGCGGTCCCGTCGTTTTCCACGAGCGGGATCGGGGTTGTGACTTCGACGGGTGCAAGTTCCATAACCTTCGCGGCGGCTCCTACGGTAGCGCCCGCGCCGGGTGACCTTATTGTTTTGGATATAAGCGTTAATACCGGGAACACGAACGAATCGACGGGGGCGGA
>Ga0233415_10001123_pt1 | contig 11897 bp, 17 predicted proteins | sample Na_anoxic_12_MG_FD_188631 | JGI IMG/M metagenome (GOLD analysis project Ga0233415, IMG submission 188631) | Seawater microbial communities from Saanich Inlet, British Columbia, Canada - Na_anoxic_12_MG | ecosystem: Environmental > Aquatic > Marine > Inlet | place: Canada: British Columbia...
CCTAGCGAGGACCCGCGAACGTGAGGAGGTTTTTCTGGTTATGGGAGGCCAAAAAAGAGACTTATATACCCACCCTATCCAAGCTTATGGACAGGTAGAAAAGTCTCTCTGGGGGAGGCCTTTGACTTAACCCTCTGTCCATGTGTGACCTGGTGGGCCCTCCCTGGGACCCCATGAGTGGTTTTTTCTAAGTTTTTCGGGGCGGATACTTAGAATTCCAAGAGAATTTCCGGTAATCGTTCTGGGAATTCAATAGATCCAAGTATTCCAAGTTTACTTCGGGGAATACCAGAGATCCAAGAAAGGAAATCTCAGGATTCCTGGCCAGCTGAGGGGTCTCCCCGAAACATACAGACCTCCGAGGTATGAGGAGTCTCCCCGAAATCCAAGTATAAATCCAAGTACTTGGAAACTTGGAAACTTGGAAACACCCTCAGAGGAGTCTCCCCGGGAAAAAACCCTAAAAATATTTTTTTATGAGCGAGGAATTTTCTACATTTGAATAAATTAAAAAATAATTAATATGAGTAATAAGAAACACAAGCGTCCGTGGTCTCAAGGAGACGTGGCTTTGTTAAAGACACTATTATCGCAGGGTAAGAGTACTAAACAAATTGCCACTGTAATGAAGAGATCAATACCTGCTATACACTCAAGGAAGTGTGTATTAGGTCTTAATATGGCCGAGAAGAAAACTAAGACCCTAATAAAGGGAAAAGTAGAGGTAATGAAACCAACTACAAAAAATTCACTAAGAGAAGAAGCTAAAGATCTAACTTCCGTTGCAAGATCGATTGCAAGAAAGAACGGTAAGAGAGTAACGATGGCTATGTTTTTCATTGAAGACTTTTAAACTAAATTTTAATTTTTAAACTCTAAATAATATGCCTAGAAAATTATTGAATAAATCAACAAAAAAGAGGATCATTAGTAAATATAAGAAAGGATCCAACATGAAAACAATCGCAGTAGAAGTAGGTTGTGCACCCGAAACAGTTAGAAGAGTTCTTATGAATGATGGAACAGTTACTATAAGACCAAGAGGTAAGAGTTCTATAACCCCAGTCAGCTCTAGTAACTCTCCTAATAAGAAGGATATACTAATAGGGTCTAGTCCAAAGAAAAATCCCGTAGTTACTATCTCGAAGCAGAAAGTATTCAAGAAGAAAAGGAACGGACCTGGTCTAGAAAATGCCTGCAAGCCTTGGAGCAATACTGAAGATGAAGTATTAATGGATGCACTTGGATCCGGTATGGGTCTAAAAGACTTAGCATCATTACTAGGAAGAACAAAAATAGCAGTCTCTGGAAGAAAATACATACTCACTAAAAGAGGTATTATCACAGAGAACGACACAAGATTTCCTAGAGAAGATGGGACTACCTATAAAACAGATGCTGAAATTATAGAAACCGTTCCAGCCAAAGTAAATGTAGAAGGAAACACATCAGTGATGATGAACGTGAATCTCTCTGATATCGCTCAAGTGGTAAGAGACTATGGCGTATCAGCCAGCATCTCTATTAACATAGAAGGTACAAAGATTGACATAACAACCTAAGCAAAGCCCCTTAGCTTTGTGTAAAGACCATTTGCTCCGGTAGATGGTCTTTTCCTTTTTTGCCCGACCCCGTGAGGTCCCCTTGCGTATACGCAAAAGAAAAGGGCTTCCGCGAAGAAGCCCCAGTAAGATCAAAGATGATCCTAAGGTAATCAGCTACCAATATCTAATGAATACTTCCAATTTGAAGAATCCTCACTATTATTCATGTCCACCTCTAACACGTTTAAAAAGTAATCAGGTTTACCTATCTCACTCTCGGTGTCCGTATAAAAAATATCATCACTTGATAATTCTATTTCTATCTCATCAGGTAATTCTTCGCCAGTCTCTGGATCTTCCACTGCGAACGAAAACCATAATGATAACAATCTAGCTCCGTTAATTTCTAATCCACTTGATTTATAATAGATATCTAATTCCCATCTAGCTTTTCCTCCTGTTACATAAGGAGATTTCCATGCAGGTGGGGGATTATCTATATCCAAGGTAGCATCTCCACCACTTCTTTCGAAGCTAGCAGAGAATCCCTCATTATGTGTCGAACTCTCAGAAAGAATCTCTCTGTATTTTTTTAATTTGTCCATGGTCATTATGTCTTTATGTCTTTTTACCTATTATATATCGCAATGTTTCGGAAGTCCGGGGCACCTCCGCAGACTAGTACTCGGGGAACCTTCGAGAAAAAAGTGTTTTGAACAATACCCATCTTTGGTGTTAATAAATAGAAAAAACCAGAAACTATCTCTTACGTACGCGATATAATTATAACATGAAGAGATTCAAAGCCTTCTGTGAAAGAATCAGAACAAAGATAAGTGGATTTATAGAAGCACATATAGTTGCAGAATATCCATACGATGACGATCTATAGATCTCGAGGAACCTTCTCGTATCAGGTAGGACACTAAATCCAAAAAAGTTTCATAAAAAGTTTTTTTCTTTTTATAGAAATTTCTATATTGGGATCTCACCACAAACAAAAACATCATGAAACAAATTATTTCAAAGATCGTTAGTCTTACACGTATTAGTATATTAGGAGGGTATATCCAATTTGGTCTAGGATATGGTCCAGATCAAATGTGGACTACTAATAACGTAAGATATTCTAGTTTTTCGATAGCTCTTGGATTCTTTACTATTGAACTATGGGCTAATTCAAAATCAATCAAACAGTTTAATGTACTACTAAACGGAACCAGTCACGTGTTAGAACTAAATCTAGATTATAAAACCTTTTATCATAATTCGCGTATAAAAGAAAGAGGTAACTGGAATCATAAAACTGATCTTATTTATTGTTGGGCAGAAGGAAGAAGATATCGGAAGAGATTCTAAAAGGAGCTTCACTAATTGGTAGAATTTTATCTTATAATATTTTTTTATTTAAGTAGAATTTTCTATATTAGCTAAGTTAATAATTAAACAAGTAAAACCACACAAATCAAAATCACACAAATGGGAATGACAGAAGAGGCTAAAGCCAAAATATCAGCCGCAGTTAAAGCAAACTGGGCAAAAAAGAAAGCGGAGCAAGAATTGATCTTGAGTGAGCCTGAGGTATTAGATATAGTACCTGAATGCGTTAAAATGGAAGATCAAATATTTGACCCCATACTCTTTCAACCAATCGGGAAGACTGGTAAACCAATAGATAAATTACTCTCTACCAGAGGTGGATATCCTAGAGCAACGAATTTCATGATGGTAGGAGATCCTGGAGTAGGTAAGTCTACTGTAGCTATGGATATACTCTCCGATCTACAAGGTACTGGAGCATCTGTACTTTTCGTCTCAGCAGAAATGGATCGTGTAGATTTATACGAGTATGTACAGAGGTATCCCAAATTTGGTAAAATCGATATACTATTCTTAGGTGAATATTTAGATCAAAACCCTAGACTGGTAATAGAACATATGTTCAATGAGGGATATGATATCGTTTTAATCGATTCTTTTGTTGAAGTACAGGACACAGTAAAAGAAGCAAACGGCCTAACAACAGGAGCAACTGAAAAATGGCTCATCAATCTAATGAGAAAAAACAATTCAGGAAATAACGAAAGAGGTATTTATAGTTCTTTCCTTTGTATACAACAGGTCAATAAAGGAGGTAGTTTTGTTGGATCTAATAAACTCAAGCACAATACCACAGGTATGATGGAAATAAGATTTGAGGCAGACGGAACAAGATATATTACATTCACTAAGAATAGAAGAGGAGACGTAAATAAAAGAATGTTCTTCGATCTAAGTGCAACTGGTGATGTCAAATACGACGAAGCTAGATACGGACTTGACGAAGAGGCAAGAGAGATACTTAAACAAGAGAAAGAAGGAATGGTGGATGAGGGTAAAACATTCGATAACGTATTTAATGATCCTCAGATAGTAGAAGACAAGTAATTGTGTGGTTAAAGTTCCCACAGATTTTTATAATTATTTTTATAATTGAGTGGGAACTTTACTTTTAATACTTTTAATAATTTTTTTAATTGTAGAATTATCTCTATATTAGCTATTAATCAAAAACAAAAATAAATGTCAGTAAAAGCAAAATCAATTTCACAGAAGAAGTACGACAGTATCAAAAATGTAGCTGTTGGATCTCAACCTATAAGGAAGGTGATTCCACTTTCAAATTTGAGAGTACTTAATTCAGAAGCGGTAGAAATAAACGGTTCTATTATAGCCATGACTTCCGCTGCCTTTAAACAACTCGCTAAGATACTAGGAGTTCCTATACAGTTCCAAGGAAGAGTCGAAAAACTATTTGGCAATGATGCAAAGAGTGAAATTGTTAATAAAATGAAAACTGCTCTTATATTAAATGGTATGAGTACCATAACAGTTGTAGCAAACCCTAGATCAAAACAAATAGTTGGTTTCTTAATTAAAGAATCCTCTTATACAACAAACCAAGCATTTCTCAGTCTTATAGAAGGAGTTATTTCAGATCACGGTTTAGGTATAAGAGACTTCACAGTAGATAGAACTGATGGAGGTATGTCAATATCTTGCTTCAACGAGAAAGCAGAATATATGGTAGGAGGATTAAAGGATGAGATATTCAACGGAGGCGTAACTTTTCAAAACTCCCTAGATAAGGGTATGATAGTTTCTCCGTATATGAATAGACTCGTATGTGCAAACGGAATGATAGGCGAAGCATTTAGCGAATCCCTAAAGGTTAAGAATTTAAATACTTCGAGTATACAGTCATTTAGAACCCATCTGGATCAGCTTGCTAAAAAAGACTTTAAACCTAAAACGTTCGAGGAAAGGGTTAATGCAGCAATAAAAACAAAAGCCAGTTTTGCTGAACTAGAAGCAGCAGCAGACCTTATCATGAGAACATCCGGAGCTAAAACGGAAGAGATATCTTCTTGGGTTCCTTACAGGGAAACAATGTTAGAATATGCTAAAGCTGGAATACCAACTCTAGGATTCTCCAAAGAACAAAAGAAGAACGCAAAAACTGGAACTTCTATCTGGGACTTAGTAAATGGACTAACACATTATTCAACCCACAAACACGGTCTTATAATAGGAGACTATGATCGTAAAGTGGTACAGAAAGAAGCAGGATCTTTACTGTCTGAAACCTTCGATATGGAAAATCAGGTCGAGTCTCCGTTCTAAGATTGAATATATAAGAAAAGGGTCTATATAGATAGACCTTTCTCGTATTTAAAATAAGATATAACGAAAATTTGTATGGCAAAAGAATTTAAAAATTTACCCTGGAATGAAATAGTCGATAGACTTTACAGAAGACAAGAAGTAGAAGGAATAGTAGAAGATCTAGAGACTCGTGGAATCATTAAAGAAGGACAAGATAAGAGTGAGATACTTCAATTATTTATTAACCTTAAATCCAAAGTTGAATCTTTTAGAATATCAAGTAACTCATAAATTAAAGGGCCGGGCGGCCCATAGGACCCCTCACGAGTACGCGTACGTAATAAGATAGATACATCATGACACCAATAATATACTTCGGAATGGCTTCAGCAAACGGGCTAGAAAGTTTCATACAGAACACTTACACCTTTGGAAGATCTCATAGATTCTCTACTATGATAGGTAAAACAGAGGAAGAGCATGATAATGACGAAAAAAATTATAAAAGAATGCTTCATGGTATGAGTATGAATGCCCATGCTAATGCACACAGAAGATCTGTTGCATGGCAAGCCAAGTTGGAACCAGAGGTGGCAGAGGAGATACAGGCTCTGATGGACTCCGGAGAATACATAGATGCTCTTCTGATTCTTAAAGAAAAGTCTATAGAGGTTGGACTTTTGAAAACACCCAATTCAAATAAGTTCTGGGGACAGATACCAAACCCAGATTTAGACGCGTTCGGATAATTAATATTTTACCCTACAATTAGAGGCACCAGATCGGTGTCTTTTTTTGTGAGCTAATACCAAGCTGCTAGGTCAATTTTCTGAGGAACCCCCGAAACCGGATCTGGCGGCCTATAAAAAATCTTAGTGATTATTTTTTTTTACTGATTGGTATTTTCTATATTGGGATGTAATTATAATGAGAAACAGTATATGAAAAAAAGCAACTACCACATAGAAAGAAGTGTTCATCTCAAAGAAGATATAATGGACGCTCCAATGGCTATCGTAGCATTAAGTAAAGAATTTTCAGTGGATCCCGTAAAAGACATAAATAATATAGGTCTTTGGTTTTTATCTTTTCCTGATGAAGATATTGACATACGGGTTAATTACTATACATCGGAATCTGATTTTAATAAAGGATTCGGAATATATGATGGAGAAGGAAACCCTTTATATGAAGGATTGGATATAAAAGAAGCAATAGTAATTATACAAGATGTGATTGTTCCTAAGCCTAAGAACAATCAAGCGGTCATATATTATTTGGGAGATAAACAATACAATGGAGTATACATCGAATCAGAGGATCTATTTCATCCTACAGCTGATGCTCCTACTAAATGGGCTTTTAGAAGACACATTGATAAATGGCAACCAGTAGTTGGTGAAGATGACAAAGAGGAAATCTATGGTTCAGTCCTTGATGAAAAATAATGAAGGTGAATAAGATAATAAATACGCCGGTCCCATAGCTCAGTTGGTTAGAGCACTTGACTCATAATCAAGGGGTCCAAGGTTCGAGCCCTTGTGGGACCACAACCCTGACTTCGGTCAGGGTTTTTTGTGTGCTAAGGTTTCAGATGAATTTCGGATCTGAAACCTGGGGAACCTTCTCGTGAATAATCCTCATCCCCCTAAAACTTGGAAAATAAATTTTTTTGGAAAAAACCAAAAAATATTTTTTTTTAACGGTGGTATTTTCTATATTTGGAATGTCAATAAATTAAAAACATAAAAAAAAACAAAGCTTATGTCAGAAGAGGTAAAAAAAGTAAGAAAGCCAATGAGTGCAGAAACAAGAGAAAAAATATCTGCAGCATTGAAAAAAAGACATTCCGCAACTATAGATGTTGTAGAGGGTGCAGCTAAGTCAATAGAATCCTATAATGGGGAACTTAAGATGGATACTTCTAAAATTAAGATAGATGGAAATATGGTAACTTTAAATGGATACTTTAAAATAGAGAAAGGTACATTTGAGATATTGAAACACAACATTTCCGAAGGTGTTAACACTATGTTAATAGGAGCAACAGGAACTGGTAAAACAGAGGTTGTTTCTAATATCGCTAAGATCTTCAACATTCCTTTAACTATATTTGATATGGGAACAATGACAGATCCGGTTATGGGATTAGTCGGTACTCATGTTATTACAGTTGAAGATGGAGTAACCAAATCCGAATTTAAAAAGTCTAGATTTTCCGATGTTATACAAAACCCCGGAATTGTATTACTTGATGAGATATCAAGAGCTGGAGCAATGGCTAACAACCTTTTGTTTCCGTGTTTAGATTTCAGAAAGGAATTACCAATGGAATATTCTTTCCATGATACTACTCCTATACAAGTTAATCCCAAATGCGTATTCTTTTCTACTGCTAATATGGGTAGTCAATACACAGGTACACATAAACTAGACAGAGCACTTATGGATAGATTTATGTTAATAGAGGTTGACTCGATAGGGAAGGACTCCATCAAGGAAACGCTGAAAGCAGAATTTCCCAAAATGAAAAAATCGGACATTGAAAAATTGGTTAAGGTGTACATTTCTATAAACAACGAACATGATGAATTTAAGATTTCATTTAATCTTTCGGTTAGACATCTTAAGACCATAGCAAAATTAGTCTCAAATGGGTTTACTATCTACGATGCTTACCTCGCGCTTTGTAAAGGACTTGGTGGACAAGAAGGTATCAAAGCCATCAAGTCTATTATTGACACAAAGTAATCCCTGACTAATATTAAAACTGGCGAAGAAAATTCGCCAGTTTTTTTCTTAAAAATATTTTTTTATTAAGGTAGAAATTTCTATATTAGCTACTGTTAATCAATTAAAAACTTATAACAATGTACGGATACGGAGGATACAAAAAAATAGGATACGGAGGCGGAAGTGTCTCTGGATGGGAAAGATCACATTATGGTGGATACAACAGAGTACTTAGTGACTACCCTTATGTTACTATGAATTATGAATTAGAAATAGTTCTAGGAGACAGCATAAAGTCATTAGGAAATTGGATGGGCACTAAACTAATAAAAATCTACCTTCTAAAAATGAAAGAGATTGTAAGTTTAGATGAATATGCAATCAACAAGGGAGAAAAAGTAATAAAGAAATCATTCATGGGATTTGGAGCTGATAAGGAGTACATGTCTATATCTCTAGATTCCATAGAAATCTTTAGAGAAGTTTGTTCGGCAAACACAGAATTAAAACCGATGTTTGTACATCATAAAGATGGTATACTAGAAAGCTTCATAGAATATGAACTTGCTGATACACAGGGAGAAGGAGAAGGAGAAGGAGAAGACGAAGGAGATGATAATGGCGATCAAGAAGAAGGAGGTCAAGGAGGTCAAGGACAAGATGAACAAGGCGAAACTCAGGAAGGAGACGGTGACGGAAACCAGGAAGAAGATAGTGATGGTGAAAATGAAGGGAGCGGAGGAGAAGGAGAAGGAGGAGGAGAGCAAAAAAAATCTAACGAAGGCAGTAACGAAAAAGATAAGTACGAATCGATGAATTCCAAGAACGGTACTAAGATATCTGATTTAATGGGCTCAATAAAGGAAAATAAACCTTTCAATTATGACTCTAAAAGAAATTTAAGCACTTATGATAAGAAGGCTAAATTTGTAGAGTTTCCACATGAAAAAAAGAATAGGTATAGATTTACCCCAGAAGAAATTAAAAATGGGGAATTTTTGGTAAAATTACTGGACATTGATTTTGAACCCAAATCTGATGTGGTAAAAAGCTTAAGACTCGGTAAACTTGATGTTTCTAAAATAGCAGAAGTACCGGCGGGAAATCTTTCGGTCTACAGCAGAGAGGTAGAAGACCAAGACACTCAACCATTCTCTGTTTGTATTTTAGCTGATCTATCGGGTAGCATGGGAGCAGGTACAAGGCGAGAAAATCAACTTGCAGTTTTAAATTCTCTTTACCTATCAATGAGAACTATATTACCTGATGATAAGCTATACATATACGGACACACTGGAAGATATTCTCCTGAAATATACACATTCTATAGTCCATATGATACCGAGTATGAAAAAAATATACAAAATTATTACGAACTAGAATGGTGCCAAAATTACGACGGTCCGGTTGTTGAAGCTATACATAAAAAAGTAAGAGAAAGAACAGATGATAGAGTGATCTTTATATCTCTGTCAGATGGAGAACCTTGGGGTGATGAATATGGAGGACCTGAAACGAACGCGGAGTTCAAGACGATATTAGAAAAAACTAGAAGAGATTCTTTTGTTACTGTTGGTATTGGAATAAAAGCACCTCACGTTCAAAAATTGTATACATACTCTAAGGTAGTTTGGGATCTAGAAGATCTCCCAAAGGAAGTATCAGGAGTAATAAACAAAGTAGTCAGAAGCGAATTTAAGTAAATTAAAACAAATAGAAAAAGAGAAGATCCTTCGGGGTCTTTTTTTGTGGGGTTAGTATTCCGTATATTTTTTACCCACCACCGATCAGCAAAACCTGGGGAACCCCCGATCCTGCATCCGGCGGCATATGCGAGTGATTGAAAAATCCCGGTAATTATTTTTTTATCTGATTGGAATTTTCTATATTAGCTAAGTAAATCAATCAAATAAAACAAAATGGAAGAGACAAAAATCACCGTAAATGGTAAAGAAGTAGAAGCAATTGGAATGAACGAAACTCCAATGTTCGCTGACCGTGAAGATATCATGGAGGCATTTAATTATGCTAAAGAAGTTATGGAACGTAGTACTAGCCCGGAAATGGCTGTATACGGAACCACAGCTATTCAGGTAGTATGGAATACCATTGCTAATAAATATCACTTAATACCAAAAGAAGATGTATAAGATAATTATAAAATATCCACCCGAATATAAGACCCCGATAAGAATAGAAGAGAGGGACGTTTTTGAGGAAGCTTTAGATTTAAGGGATGAGGTTGAACAAGGATTTGGTTCATGTATCATACTCGATGAGAAAAATTACGAGGCTCTTAAAGATCTAATCACTAATAAGGGATCATCTAAAATTTGTGATATTCCATTTTAAACAGAAATTACTATATTAGCTAATGTTAATCAATTAATAAATTAAGAAATGACTAAATTATCAAGCAGACAAGGTACCACCAAACATCTTTCAGTAAGGATACCAGAAATACTCGAGGGATATGGATTGGATCCAGTTTATTGTTCTTATATGTTGGAGCGTACCTTTGGGGAAAAAATACACAAACAAATAGATGGATTTATTAAATTCGCAGAAGATAACGATCTCTCTATACATGACATTAAAGCAACACTTTGTCACGATCTGAATGGAGGTTTAAATAAGGATGATATGATGTTACCCAGGGTAACAGAGTATGCAGATTATGTTTCTCGTAAGGACGTGAAGATAACAAAGATTATCGATGACGAAGAAGAGGAGCAAGAGGAGACTGGAGATACAACTTGGGAATATTGGGAAGGAGAAGAGGAGTAAAATGTATTCTATCTGGACTTGATAATTTACAAAAAGATCCTCCGAATTATTTTTTTATCTCGGTAGAATTTTCTATATTAGCTAAGTAAACCAATTAAAAAATAAAACATGGCAACAAGATCAAGAATTGCAATTGAAAACGAAGACGGAACAGTAAAGTCTATTTACTGTCATTGGGATGGATATCCAGATAATAACGGAAAACTTCTTTTGGAGCATTACCAGGACAGGAAAAAAACAAAAAAACTAATAGATCTAGGAACGATCTCTTATTTAGCTCCTGAGGTGGAACCTGGAGATGGTGTTGTACACAGCTTTGATACCCCTACAACTGGTATAGTAGTAGCATATCACAGAGACAGAGGCGAGGACCATCATTTTACTAAACATGAAAACTTGAAAGATTTTTTCGACTCTGATATAGAGGAGTACGGATATCTATTAACTAATAAAGGCGAATGGCTAGTTAAATCAGCATATAACCAATTTAAGGGAATAAAAAGTGTGGAAGAAGTTTTGGAATTATTAACATTGAAATAGGAGAATAATGCTAGCAATTTTAGATTTCGAAACAGGAGAGGTACACATACATAAAGATGTACCCAGAGAAAAAATAGAAGAATTTATATCTCAGTATAAACACAGCTCTATAGAATGGATGTACCATGAAGATATGAAGCTACAATTATTTGAAACTAGCAATTAAAACATATGAAATTTTGGACATTATTAAGTGGTACTAGTTATGTAGCTAGTATAAGCAACCCTTCATTCACAAGCAATCCAATGCTAGCTGTTAAATATGCAAATATTAAAATGGCTGATGTTGCTGCCAATGAATGGAAAAGGAAATACGGTTTATCTGTTATGGTGCATGTCGTATCTGACTTAGATACTGCTCCTGCAGAGGGTGGAGAGATACGAGTTGGGGATAAAGTTGGATTAAGATTTGAAAGTGAATACCACAAAGACCGCTTAGATGATTTTATTGTGGAAGAAATTGATAGTAGTGGAAAATACCACGTAAAAGGGGTGAAAGGTGAAATGCGATATGTAGTTCCTATTGAGAGAATTATACAATACAGAAAATCCAATAGTGGATATTATTCTTAATTTCGATTTTAAATCTTAATGTGTAATTACTATAGATGACAAATAACAAGAATCCAATTCTTATCTGAAGTATAT
>Ga0233415_10001124_pt1 | contig 11886 bp, 5 predicted proteins | sample Na_anoxic_12_MG_FD_188631 | JGI IMG/M metagenome (GOLD analysis project Ga0233415, IMG submission 188631) | Seawater microbial communities from Saanich Inlet, British Columbia, Canada - Na_anoxic_12_MG | ecosystem: Environmental > Aquatic > Marine > Inlet | place: Canada: British Columbia...
TAGGTCTTGATGTACTTCCAGTACCATTAGCACCAACGCCAAACTTGAGTACATTAGTGTCCCACTCAATGAATCCGTACTCATTGTTGCTCGCGTCTGTGTAAGTATTATATATCTTATAAGACCCGCCAACTTCAGTAGTTAAATTCGATACAGAACTGTTAACAGCATAGACATTAGACCATCGCTTCGCAGCAGTTCCAAGCGGGTGAGTATTATCGACTGCTGGGTTTACTGGAGTATTAAACCAAGATTCACCAAGTTTAATAGTCGCGAGTTGAGCACCAGTGTGACCGATATTTACGCCTCCACTCGAATACAGCGAAACATAACTGCCAGTAGCTCCAGTCAGAATAAAACTCCTGTTTGCACCTGAGCCAGTTGTCTTGGGTGTGATGTTGTAGTAAGTTCCAGTAGTTTCGAATTCGAGATACTCTTGGTCAGTTGCCGATTCGTCACCTAGGTTGTAGAGCTTATATGAGCCGCCGACTTCGGATGTTAGGTTGCCTGTGAAGCTGCCATTGGTTGCAAAGACATCAGACCAACGATTGGTTGTAAGACCAAGACTGTTGGCGTTATCGAATGTTGGGAGGCAATCTACCCGATAGTTTACACCTGCTGATGTGAACTGCTGGTAGATAGCCCCTTGTGCAGTAATAGTTACTCCACCACTATTCGCTAAGCTAATCTTTGCTGTGCCACCATTGCTTTGCAAGGTTAGGTTTGAAGTGCCTATAACGCTTGCTGCGGTAACATCGCCAGTGAAGTCACCATCTACTGAAGCTATATTAGACCAACGCTTGCCATCTTCGCCTAATGCGTATGCACCATCCACGTATGGAGTTATTTTAGCGTTTGACTTAATTTCACTACCTGATATACGGAATCTTTCACCTCCAAAATCGAAGGTGGCAGAGCTATTAGTTACAGTAATACCTCTGGAAGAATTAGTTCCACCCCAGCCTGTGCCTAGGTAGATGCTCTTAATAGGAGTCCCTGAACCAGTCGCACCTGTGCGAATGCAGTATACGCCTGAATCGACGACTGTTTCAAGATATTCCGTATCTGTGTCACCTTCAGTACCGAGGTTGTATAGCTTATAACTCCCGCCGACTTCGCTGTTTAGGTTGCCAGCGAAGCTGCCATTAGTTCCGAAAATACCTAGCCACCGACCGTTGGCTCGTCCGAGTTCTAGAGTTGTGAATTGGGGATATAGGTTCTTGAAAGATAGTATGTCAGCCCCACCCCATCGGAGGCAGCTTACACCTGTTGAAGTAAGGTACCCGAAAAAGGTCGTATCTCGAAACCACACTGCTGCACTTGAAGCTCCATCTAAGCCTTCGACGTATTCAGTAGTTACAGTACCACTGAAGTTACCATCTTGAGCATACACACCAAGCCACCGGAGTGAGCTTGCGCCGATATTAGGAATCAAGCCCGATACGGGTAATAGGTCGTCCTTAAACTGAACAGAGTTAGCAGCTACAGTAAGCTTTTTAATACCACTTATGTACCACTCCATTTTTGTACTGGTAGGCACTACTTGCATATAGTGGGAAGTGTTACCTATACGTAGATTTCGGACAGCACCTGCACCTGTTCGGCTTGTGTAGATAGTGTGATTCGTACCATCATCACCAATCTCGATGAAGGATGTGTCTGCGTCGCCTTCAGTGCCAGTCGAATAGTGGCGAATAGAACCGCCGACTTCGGAAACTAGGTTGCCTGTGAAGCTGCCATCTACTGAATAAACAGCACCGAAACGTGTACCATCAATCCCGACACTACTGACTCCATCTGTTTGAGGGATGAAGGTTCTATTTGTTGCCATTATAAGGCTAGTGCTATTCCAGTAGGCTATAATATTGTTCCACATCCTAAGATAACCGGCAGTACTACCTAAGCCATTGATGTTAGACCCCGCTACCGTGCCGAATCTTGCTGCGGTTAATTCACCACTGAAGTCACCATCTATACCAAAGATATTATTCCACCGAAGTGAGTCAGAACCGAGGTTAACCGACGATGTGATGTTGGGGCGTATATTGTTGTAAGAGGTTGTCGTAGATGTTGCTATAATCATCCTAGCCGAGCCGCCTCGACGGAACAACACATCCCTGCCTCCACCAGCACCAGTCGAATCCGAGCCAACAACAAAGTAGTTGCCCGACCAACTTAAACCACCATATCGAGTGTCTGTGTCACCGTCCGTACCGAGGTCATATACGCGAGTTGAGCCGCCGACTTCTGTGTCTAGGTTGCCAAACACCGAAACACCAGATGCTGAGGTAGCTAACTTGGTAGCGGTGGAGAGATTGCCGTGTACAAGTTTGACGGAACCATGAGACTTGATACTTAGGTCACCGAACTTCGCGAACAAAGTTGAGCCATAACCAACACCAGCGATTAGAGAAATATAGTTAGAGTCTCCAGTGCTAACCTTCAATTCGGATGAGGTAATAGAGTCAGTTGTTACAGTGCCACTGAAGGTAGCATCAGCACCTGATAAGGTTTGCGTAAAGGTATTGTCACCCGTCCACGTGTTATCGGAATCTATCAGCCCATAATCACTAGGATTAAAACCTATCGCTGCTTGTGCTGCCGCTTGATCAGCAGCTTGCACTAACTCACGTCCTGTTAGGCCTGAGTCTAGTATTTGAGTTGAGACTATTGCTGTAGTTGGCATTATTTGTTTACCTTATGTTTTTTATTTATTTATGTATTGTAGACAAAGAGCAGCCTGCCTGCTATTAGACAGGCCGCGATATTTAATGTACACTAGCTAAGTCCCGCAATGTTTACATTCACGATGTCACTAGATAACATGTTGTTAAACTGTAGCTTCGTTATATTCTGGTCGTAGTTAGCGACATAGTTTCGAATACCGTTGGCGTACGAATCGTTAGACCCGTCTCCCATCAACCAAACCTGAGTGGCATAGGCTGATCCATTATTATTCAACGCGAAGTTATAGGTAAAGTAACTATGAGGCTGACGGTATGTGTTTCCGACCTTGTAGTCATTTAACCATCCGACAGGATCAGTAATCATCATTTCGATTTCAGCGTTAGTTGGCATAGCCACGTTCCTGTCAAGGGAAGTGACAACCATACTAGCAACCTTACCGTGGAAGTTGCGGTTAGAACCACGACCACCAATGGTGAAGTCACCAGCAATAGTTCTGTCCATCCTAGCACCTGTGGAACTCCATGAGCCTTGCCCGCCGAAGGTCGGGTTGGGGTTGAATATCCAACTACCACCAGAATAGAACATCACCTTAAAGCGGAAGCTACCATTCAGGTTAGTGCTTGTAGCATCACTGGCTGACATTCGCCGACCGTCATGTGCGATATAAATACCATAAGTTCCAGTACCCATATTCGCGAGAATCAGTTGCTCGTTATAGCCCGAACCTTCACGACCCCATCCGAAGTACAACGCACCGAACTGGTCTGTTCTAAGGTAGATGTTGTCGTCTCCAGTTGCAGTACCTTCACCTAAGTTCCAGATGTGCTGGTTAGAGTTGTTGCCATCAGATGAGACTACAATTGCGGTCGCCCACGGTCGAGCCTGTCCGTCGTTACTGGTGTAACCACCAGTGGTAGCTGCAGCAGTTGTCACACTCAAGCCACCCATACGAATCGCATTACCAGTGGTCGATGAGGATACTTGCTTTACGTGTTCGTTACCACCTGAGAAATCTACTGCCTTAGTCCAGCTAGTTGCGTTAGTTGATGTTACTGGTACAGACACTTCTGTAAGTCCTGTCCAATCAACCTCTGAGTAATCCCAACCAACAGTATTAATACCACCACCTGTGTTAGCAGCACTCCAATAAATCACCGGATCAATTGTTGTGATGCCGTAACCTTGATCGCCTGTCTCAACCCTTTGGCCTGAATCCCAGTTAGCATACGTATCTGTAGTTGCATTATAAGATGAAGAATCAATAACTCCCAATCTTATGTTGTTACCATCACTTGTCACCTCAATAAATGCTTGAACATTAGTTAGGTCAGTTGCATAAAACTGTGAAGTATTGGTACCATTAGCATAAGCAATCATGAATAAACCTGTTTGACCAACATCACCCTGAATCCTCATGAATCTAACACCAGCACCACCTTTGAGCCCACTTAAGTGGTCAGTTGTATTAGTCCAGTTATCATCTTTGAGTCCAATAAACACCATACTGTAGTCTGGCATTGAAGCATGCAAGTCTGTAATAAATGCAGAGTCAAATACAATACGTTGACCAGCAGCAAGTGTATCATCATTTGACAACCAACCATCACCAACACCGCCTGATGAAAGAGATACAATTGTTGTACCAGTGAAGTTAGCAGTAGGCCCTTCCGCAGTAACACCTGTAACAGAAGTGGTATAAGTTGAACCAGCAATTGTTAATGGTACATTAGCATAAGCTGTACTTGTAGCTCCATCTGTAAAGGTTATAAACTTACCAGGTGCAACATCAGTAGGGATAACGTATTGGAAGTAACTTCCTGCATATCCTGGTCCTGAACCACCACTTTGAGTTAATCCATCATTACCTGTTATTGTACTTCCATCAGCATTTACTAAATCAACTACATCATTAGTCTGCACTGTTGATCCATCTAAGAAGAACTTATAAGTTGAACCAGCGTTAAATGTTACAGTGTTGAAATCTAATACAGTAACACCTCCGTCTTGAGTAAACTTAATTGCTCCAGATTGATCTACCAAAGTAAATTCATTACCCGATAGGTTGGCAAGTACGTTAATCGTAATAGTTCCTTGGACAGAACCAAAGTCATTAGCTTTAGTTACGTTAATAACGTGTTGAACAGAGTTACCAGCACCATTTGTAATATCTTCAGCTGTACCAATAATAGCAAAGCCGTTGTCAGCATACCCCGCTGGAACGTTTGTTAGATTAAATGTATCAGTCATTCCAGCAGCCTTGTACTGAATGTTGATTGCACTGCCTTCTTGAACATTATATGTAATGTTATTGAAAGTAGGTAAGTAATTAGCGTCATCATCAGTAGTCTGAATGTTCCAAACAACGCTTTCTATTTCCCCACCATTAGGAGCAGTGTATAAACCATTCACAGGCAGTACGCTACTACTCATATGATTAGACACATCTGGCATATACCAAGTTGTATTTGTTAAATCATCTACATAAGTATGGTTGTGGCTTGTGCCGCTCCCGCCTAAGTCTATATCGACCTGATTAGCTTCAGCTTCTGTCTTAAATAAAGGATAGTGATACGTTCCATCTGGGCTTTCTATATAATAGAATGTAGCTGAAGCTCCATCCCCTATAACGCCTACTTCGGTTTCAATAAACTCTTTGTATTCGGTTAAGTCCATATTGAATGTAGCATTTAAACTGTCATTCATTGTATTAATGTTGGAACCAGCTACAACACCATTTATATAAACATTACCTAATGTACAATCTCTAAGCTGGATTTTATCACTTGATTTTTGAATAATATCTACTGAGTTAGTTTTTAAAACTGACTGTAGTTCATTTATATTATAAACATTAATCACGTTCCCGCCAACACCTTCATGTAGAGCGATTGTCTGGTTTAATGTGTCAACAACAACATCTACAGCTGGGACGTTCATTACGTGGTTGCTGAATGGCAACTCTGAGTATTTTCCTGCTAACGGAGCTTTTACAGCACTTAAACCTATGGACTGGTATGAGTTATCGCCAAGAGATAATCGAAGGTTATCTATATCTACTTCGCTCAGGTCGATTGCGTGATCTTGACCGATAAACCCAACGTCATCTACCTTGATGATGTTCTTAGGGCTATCTGATAAAGCACCAACGTCTGAAGTGATTAGGAATCCTATCTTCTCAGATGCGGAGCCTAGGCCAGTGTTGTGTACTTGTGTGTCAAGGAGCTCAGCAATGAAGCTTGCTGAAGGGCTTAATGTTACTGATGTGCCTAGTAAGTCGTATGCTTCGTTGATTTGAATAGAAGCCTTGGCATCTGCTGTTTCTCCTATACCGTTGTAATCTGAGCGATTGTTGTCGTATAAGCCGCAGTCGCGTAGAGTTGAGTTAGAAGCCCCCCAAGCGCAGAAACCAGCGTTCCAGTTGCCGTTAACTTCATTTTGTGAGAACTTGTTATTCATACCTCCGACCACTAGGAGTCCGTTGTTGGAGTTGTACCCAGAGACGTTCATACTTACGGTTATGTTCTGTGAGCCGTAGTGAGTTGAGCCAGCGGCCACGTAGATGCCTGACTCGATGTTCTGTGTAACTTGGTTGCGCGTGATGACGCCAGCTCCTCCAACTCCACAGTCCTGAACCCTAATTCCTCTAAAGTTCTTTGTGACTGTATTTCCAATGATTAGGACTTGTGTGCTTTCCTCTACTCTGATAGCTCCTCCGTTTGATACATTTGTCCCTGCATAAAAGGCCTGTAAAGCTGCGCTGGAAGAATCATACCCTAGAGTACCTCCTGACCCGGCAGCGATGGTTGATATAGAAGTTCCGTTCCAGCCGCAATTTAGTATAGTACAATCTTCTATAGTGACTTTTGTTGTTTTATTTGTATGGATAGCATACTCGCCTGCGTTCATTAGTGTTAAGTTCTTGAACTTTAGGCTCTTGGTGTTATCTGCTCCTTGGAAATAAAATAAACTTCCGTTTGCAGAGTCGTAGGCCGCGTACTTAACAATAGCACCATCTGCTCCATAAAAGTTCAAGCTATGTGGTATGTTAAAAGCAGCATCGCTAGATAAAGGAGCTTCAATAGTCCCTTCGATGAGAATAGAATCACCTTCGTTACTAGCAGCAATGGCTGTAGTTAGGTTATTGTATGGGTGGATAGCTGTTCCTGTTCTAATAGTCCCAGAGTAACTACCGTCTACATAATGATCATAGAAGTCTAGTGCGGAGGCTTCTAACTGAGTTACAGTTGCAAATGCACTTTTTATTTGACCCCAAGTGTCTGCTCCTTCGTCATACTTTATAATGTCGTTTACTTCGTAAAGTACTGATTCAATAGTTCCTTCTACTTCAATGTAAAACCAATCTCCGTTTACATAAGTTCCTGCAGGTATTACCCCGGAGGACGCATCGTAAGTTCCTTTATATCCTACATTAATATCCTCAGGGGCAGCTACATTTCCGTTTACTGTAATGTAGTCTGCTACTTCTTGAGCACTATTAAAAGTATTCCCATCTTTATCTAAAAATTCAGTGTACTCTATATTGAAGAACTCGTACTCTTTAACTCCTGTTTCAGCGGTTCTAATATCATTTATAATATTAACTCTTGTGTTATCTGAGCTATCCACTTCTCCCGAGAGGCATGCATTAAAATGAACAGGGTTTGAAGAGCCTCTAAAGGTTATACAGTTTCCAGCTTCGTTTCTTACTATTTTTATAGACATTTTTTGTTACCTTTGTATTGAAGCCAGAAGAGTGAGAGGTTGAATTTGAATTGCATTATCACAGCGAATCGCAGGTAGGGCGATTGCGTTAACATCTTCGTCAGATGCGAAGTAGGCCGTCATTACAGGTCTGTTAAGAAATGTTTTACCTACTGATCCGGTTCCGTAAAATACAGAAGGACCTGCTAATGCGAAGCTAAATGTAGGGGTGTCATTATTATCTCTAGTTACCCAAATTAAAGCCACTTCTAAATTTGTGTTTGCTATTTGAGGAACTGCATTAAAATCAAATCGACACTCAAGCTTGTCGCCTACTCTACATGTTGAGAAATCTAAAGACCCATTAGCTCCTAAATAAGGAGAACCATTTCCTAGTACTCCATTTGCGAGTAGGTCGGTTGTATTGAAGTCGAAAAGCCTATCAACCCCGAAAGGAAGTTGAGTACCTCCGAATAGGCCTTTAGTAGCATCGTACCCGGGCAGAGATGCTGTGTCGGGTGTTGCCCAATAGATGTTATCGTTAGCTGCTTGTTGTGTGGTGTCTAAGCCGAATGTCATCCATCTATTGTTTGTTGCGTCATCTGAGGTATAATTGCGATTGCTTCCTAAATCAGATGAGCCTGCTGTGCCTGTAGTCCTATCTGTGAAACCTCCAGTAAACTCCAACCCAGAGTCTGTTAAATTTTTTAGACTTGAGGGTCTAGAGTTAAATCTTATATACGTCATGCTTATATGCCTTAATATTATTATGTTTAGGATTTATGAGTAGTTCAATATTATTTAGTATATAGTATAACTAATTGGTCTCCGGCGGATGTTGTAAAAGATAAAGGAGATAAAATAGTCCCTCCGTTGGCATTATATCCAGCTGTCTCATCTTGTAGTAAAGCTGTTGTACCTGTTTGTGTAGTTATTGTAGGGGTTACACCTGGGTTTCCTGAAGTAACTACTACATATGAAAGTGTTTTAGTATCTGCAGGTGTTGTGAAAGACCCAGCACCTGTTAGAAGCTCTCTGTAGGCTTGAACAGTAGATCCTGATGTACCGGCTGAGCTATGGCAGCTGCATATTAGGGACTCAATATCTGCTTCTGTGAAGCTGGAAGCATAAGACACTAATGCTCCCCCTGTTGGTGATTGGATATTAAAATTACCAGCTGAGTCGATGGGCCTAACAGTAGCTCCTTCTAGGTTAATAGCTACTATGTTTCCATGACTATCTGATAGCTGCAAAAGACATGGGCAGTCTGTTGGTACTATAGAATATTGTTTGCATCTTGACATTAGATTATTCCTTGGTTGTAGATGGGTTTGTTTGAGTTAAACATAGTTACAAAAAGTCCGCACACCTAATTTAATAGGTGAGCGGTATTTCGACAACTAATCTAAATTAGTTACGCAAGAGGATCGTGGGTGATAGCGCATCCATCTGCAGGCGATGGGTTGCAACCAACGTAAGGATCTGCAGTGTTGCAAAGATCTACGTTCTTAACAAGAACAACAGCATCAGGATCAGCAATCAAGAAGTCTTGCTTGAAGAATCCAACTGTCAAGTAACGATCACAAGTGAAATCGTACTCAGTCTTGAAGTTAAGCTTGCGCTGAACCATGTGAACCAAGTTACTAAGAGGAGTAAACAACATGTGTGTTACTTCTTCGCCACCGTAGTTTAGGTGCTCAGGCCATTGAGCAACTTCGTAAACTTCATTGCCCCAGATTCGTCCGCCGTTGCCGGTAGCGATAGCTTGATCACCAGCAGCTGTCAAACGACCGCCTTGGCTTTCTGTCCACCAATCGTTAAGACCAGGACCGCCGATGAAACGGTAGTCTGCACGGTTACGACGGTAGCGTGGTGGAAGTGCCTTGCGAGCGGCCATCATAAGAGCCGAGCTAGGACCTTTACCAGCAGCGTCGATGATCTGAGCAGCAGGTGTTTCATTACCAGCAATCTTCAACCAACCATCGTTAACACCTAGAAGGTTGTTACCGTTTGAGTAGTCATCGCCAGTTGGGATGTCTTCATCACCAAGGATAGCAGCATATTCCATGCTGTTTGCCCATGATGTCATAAGCATTTCCATTGCAATGTCTTTGATCTTAGGACCAAACTTGTTGCAATCGATCATGTCTTGATCGTAGCTGTGCGCTACAACGTACTTGACCATGTCGTAAGGAAGAACATCATGACTGATGTTAAACTTAGGAAGACAAGACTTAGCAGAAGCTCCGATAGCAGGAACATCGCAAGAATCAAAACGTGGAATCTCACCTTTACACTCTGCACGAGTGATGGTGGTTACATCGTTAAGAAGAGTCGAAAGATTCGTAAGCTTCATGATGAAGTCTTGTGTGAAACGATCGGCTTCTAGGTTAGGGTTGTTAAGTAGAGAAAGATCTACGTCAGTCCCGCAAGACTTAGAGACCATTTCTTTCATGTAGCGTTTTAGTGTATCGTCCATTGTTAGATACCTTTCATAATTGTATTTGCGAAGAAATCAACACAAGTAAGTTCGTTGTTTTCTACAGATTTTGTTGATGTAATAGTCTCTTCTCTTGTGGTTTGAGGAGGAACAGCATTTTCAAAAGCTTCGATCTTGTTTAGAGATTTCTGCAAAGCTGCTTTCTCTTCTTCCGATTTGTTATGTTGTGCTTCCAAAGTAGATACCTTGTTCTCAAACTCGCTTGTCAATTTGGCTACTGCTTTTGCGATAGCTTCTTGTAGTTGCTCATTTGCTTCTACAGCAACAACCTCTTCGACTGGTGCTTCTTCAGCAACAACCTCTTCGACTGGTGCTTCTTCAGCAACAACCTCTTCGACTGGTGCTTCTTCAGCAACAACCTCTTCAGCAACAACCTCTTCGACAGGTACTTCTTCAGCAACTGCTTCTTCGACTGGTGCTTCTTCGACTGGTGCTTCTTCTGCAACAACTTCTTCAGCTGTGGCTTCTTCGATTACTTGCTCTAAAACTGTTTCTTCTTCGATTACTTCTTCAGCATCTTTTTCAGAAACAACTTCTTCTACAATATCTGAGCCTGCTGCTTCAAGACCATCTACCTTAGCAGATAAAGCTTGAATTGCGTTAAGAACATCTTCCATACCGAAAGCAGTCTCCTCAAGAACCGACTCATTAAGAGTTTCCTCAGCAACTACTTCCTCAGCAACAATCTCTTCAACAACAGCTTCTTCGGCTGGTGCTTCTAGGACTGCTGTTTCTGATTTAATAGAAACTTCAGATTCTTCTGTTTTGGCGAGTTCGATAAAATGAAACTCTACAGGAAGATCTCCAATTGTGGTTGATTTTTGAAGAGAAACAACAGCATCAGGAAGTCTAGACTTTAACGTCTCGATATCGACCAAGTAAAACTTTTCAGTTTCTACTTTGGTATTTGATTCTTCTTGCATATTATTCTCCATTAATTTGTTAGTGGTATCCGCACCTGACGTCAGTGTGGACTGCTCATATTCTTCATCTTTTAAAGGCTCTAGATATAAAAGCATACCACCTAATTCAAGGCATGTACTTTTGCTCTTAACCTCTACCAAGTTCATGTTATCTAATGAAAAATAATAATTATTATCATCGGATGTAATGTCAGATGCGTGCGTGTAACTCTTGGTAAATTTTACTACATTGTTTAGTTCATGTTGTTCTCTATCAAAACCCATTCCTAGTACTTTGAATGTATCTAGACTTGCTTCCATTTTTACTGTGGGATGATCTTCATCTACAACCATAAATGTAGCATCAGGGTTGGCTGGAGTATTTACTAAACTTATTTCTATCAGGTCTATTTCAGTTAGTTCTCTTATTTTATTTTCCCTCTCAACGGGTCTGGATAATCCAGTCCATGAGAAAGCTCCTAGTGAACCTTCGTTTACCTGTTTAATTACTTCTGGGTGCGTTACTTCTGCAACTACGTGAATCCCTTTATCGCCTACTAAGAGGTTAGGGCTTTTTCTTTTAGGCCACATTATCTTTATTTCAGAATCTAGAAGACTTCTTAAAACCCACTCATCTTTGTTCTCTGGGTTTTCGCTGTCAATGATAACAGGTACTAATTTAGTAACGTGGCCTGCTGAGTATTTATTTCCTTGACTGTCTTTTATGAATTGATGATTTCTTAAAAGTGTTCTTGTATTCTCAAAAGTGGTAAGCTTAAAACTCATAGGGTCTACAAAATCTCGTTCTCTATCTAAGATATCAGTAGTAAATAGACCTCTTACTATTACTTTCTCATCTGAGCTAAGTCTTATATCTTCTACAAAGGGCGAAGATAATGCTTGAAGTAGTTTAATTGACATTGTTATTTCCTATTATTTTTAGCTTTTGAGATTTCTGATCTTAATTGTGTAATACCGCGGTATCCTGGTGTTATCCTTTTTCTATAAGAATACTTTCCGTTCTTATTTAGAACTAATACAACCCAATCTGGTATCCCACTAACAGGTTTCTCTCCGATATTTTGATACTCTTTG
>Ga0233415_10001126_pt1 | contig 11873 bp, 11 predicted proteins | sample Na_anoxic_12_MG_FD_188631 | JGI IMG/M metagenome (GOLD analysis project Ga0233415, IMG submission 188631) | Seawater microbial communities from Saanich Inlet, British Columbia, Canada - Na_anoxic_12_MG | ecosystem: Environmental > Aquatic > Marine > Inlet | place: Canada: British Columbia...
GTACACCGTGGAAAAACATAGGGAAATGGCCACGGACGAACTGCGGGCAAGAGAATACTCGCAGGAAGTCATTGCAGAGTGGATTGGGTTCATTGAATAAATCAAAAAATGGTATGCGGGGGTGCAGGGTGCAAGCTTGTCGCAAGCTTGTCGCAAGCTTATCGCGGTAAAGCCCAATTTGCGAAAACGGGATTTAGCTATTTTCGTCATCAGAATCGAATCCATCAATTCCCCAATCTTTGAATTTGCATATATTGTTGGGGTGAAATCTATTTTTTACAAGGTCTTCTTTGAACAACAGGCAATTTTTTTTCATTGTTTCATAATCATATGCAAAGATATCACGAGAATAAAAACGTGTCCAATCTATTTTATTTGGATGTTGTTTTAATATCTCTATTGCAGCCATCGACGGATAATAAGATAAATTACCCCAATTAATTTTCTCTGGGTGTTGATTCAGCAACTGTGCTGCTTCGTATGACTTGTTTGAAGATAATTTGTCCCAATCAATTTTATCTGGATTTTTTTCGAGTATGTTAATTGCTGCTTTTGTGGAATTACCAGATAAATAACTCCAATTTTCCGCATCCATTTTATCGAGATGGTGTTTGAGTGACTCTATGGCATTATTTGGCCCATGTATGGGTATAAGTTCCCACCAAATTTTATCTGGATGTTGCGCAAGTAATTCAAATGCTTCTGGCGACGAATTTAAAGATAAATTGCACCAGTCAATTTTGTCTGGGTTTTCTCTGAGTATTTGAATTGCAGCTTTGGACGAATTACGAGATAAATTATCCCAATAAAAGCCACTGATATAACTTGGAGCAGCGTTTATGTATTGAGTCAATTTAAATAATTCAGATGCACTTTCTAATCTATTTTGAGATACACCATTCCAATCTATTTTTTCTGGGTGTTGCTTTAGCAATTTAATTGCTCCTTCTGATTGATTGTGAGATAATTTCACCCAGTCGATTTTATCCTGATTTTCTTTTAGTAACCGCATTGCACCATCGGAGGGATTGGAAGATAAAGCTTCCCAAACGATTTTGTTTGGATTTTGTCTGAGCAACTCGATTGCTTCGTCGGATGTATTGCAATACGCTAAACCCCACCAATTAATTTTATCTTGATTTTGTTTGAGCAACTGCATCGCTTCTTTTGCTGAATTTTGAGATACTCCATGCCAATATATTTTTCTTGGATTTTGCGTGAGCAACTCGATTGCACACGCGGATTCGTTCCAAGATAGGTTCTCCCAATTTAATTTATTTTGGTCAATCCAATCTGCAAAACCGCGCATTGGACATTGGAAAGACTTGGTTTTTGGCATGTTGTTATATACTTGGCAAGTTGCATTCAGGTTGATTTTATAAAAAAGTTGCGGGGGGAAAACGGGGGTACAAGTCGCAAGCTTGTCCATGGACATTGCGGTAAAGCCCAGTTTGCAAAAAATCGTCATGGATTTGTTTTGGGATTCATCTTTTATTTTTTGTGAAAGACATTGTAAAAATTCAATAAAAGAGGAAGAACCTAACAAAGGGGTTTAATCATTTGACAAAAAACAATATAAAAAGAATTTGTTAGTATTGTCAATACCCCATGGAGAAATTTCGAAAAATTATTCAATCGTCTGAACAAATGAAATCTAACCTTGAATTTAATAAATTAAACAGACAACCTCATGGTTGTTATTTTTTGCCGACAAAATCACCTCCCAAAATTGCACCAAAGAATAATGCTGAATTGTATGGTATTGTGAAGCGAGATTTAGAAAAATATGGCATTAAAATTATTCCGTATGACAATAATACATATAAATTGCCAGAAAATAAAAATAAAAAAATACATCGGGGGTACAAATTTGAAGTTATTAAAGTTGATTCGTTTGAAAATAATCAATGTTCTCATTTAGAATGCGATACAAAATTTAATTTGTCCATGTATTTGTGGACTTATTGCCATGATAATTGGTTGCTAACTAAACATCCAAATGATGCACCTGAAAATATTGTTTGTATATCTGACAAAAATCACACATTTATGATTGATTTGTTGGTGCAATTGATGGAAGACCAAGGAATAGATTGGACTAGTTTTAACGAGGATGAGATTGATTTGTCTTAACTATTTAGTTTTGGTGAGAAATGCGACGGTTTTTTGTCTATGACATTTGCGGCATAATAATTGAAGGTCAGCGTGCCGTCTATGATATAGCTGAAATGCATCCGCAAACGCTTGATTGGCGGGTTTAAATATATGTTGGCTGGTCGGATTGCTATCAAATTGTGTCGGAATATCCAGTGTGTTTTGGCTCATGAACGCATTGAACAATGTGCTGAACTCTGTTTTATGGTCAACTTCAAATAATTTATCGTCCATTTTTACGTCGTCACATTCTTCACACGCGTATGTATCGCACCACACATCTTTTATTTGAGGACGAACGGATATTCTACATGCTTCTTTTAACTTGTGTGTGGTTGCTACATTGACTCCATCGCAACATTTGTTCCAGCTGAAAATGTACTTATTACCATTGCCCAACACACACGATAAATTGTTGGCCAACTGTTTTTTTATTGGGTCCAATTTTATTTCGAAACCTATTACGTCTAAAATATAAGGCTCGTGGGACGGTTTTCTTGCATACAAGTCTAAAAAGAAGCAAAAGTCTGCGTCTTGATTGGTTATGTTGCAAACTCCTCGCTTTTCTAAAAGAGCGCTTGTATGTTCTCTCAATGCCTTCTTGGTTTTAAATGTCTGACCGTTTAAAATAATGGCATCGCGTGGCATTATTCTATCTACTATGTTGTGCAAAAAAATAACTGATGAATCATTTTTACGTTAAACATGTTTGGTTGATGACATGTTTAATTGTTTATTTCATGTATAATGTATGCGCATAATGATTGCCTTCTTTCGATACCCATCGCAAAACTGCCTTGTCTGTATGAAACTGCGTCCAAGTTTGATGATATGGTTCTTGCAAAATATAATTCATCCTATCCAAATCATACGCAAAGGCTGCGTTTTCATTGCCTTTATCTAGCCATTCGGTCAGCAAAACGTTAAACGGAATTTGGTGGTCTACTTGCGCATCTGTGCCGAGAGGTTTATTCGCCACTGGACACATGTCCGCTGGATTCAAGGTGTTTTTTGAACGAAAATTGTCAATGTCGGGCTGAATGGCCAATCTAGTGGCTCGGACTAAGTTGGCCTTTTTTTTTCGGTTGCTTCCAGCCAAACGTTTTACGCCCAACGGATACCATACTTCGTTGGTGCAGATGCTAAAGCATTTGCGCTTGTATGGGTCCAACACAATCGCAATGTCGGTAATGTCATGCGTGTGATATTTGGCTTCGTCTGGTGTGTAGTGTTTGGTGAATATATGTTTAAACGCGTCGGTGTCTAATTCATCCAATTTGCCAATGGTATGAGTCTTTAAATACTCGGACAAAATCGCATGCCTGCTTTTTATGGTCGTTTCGGTCAATACTCTTGTTAGCGACGACATTCTTTTGGGTCGCTTTGCGGTTCGTGTGCTTTTTCATTTTTATTGTTTTAAAAAAATGCGGAAAAGTAGTCGGTCCATGGACGCCGCGGTAAAGCTGGATTTGCAAAAAATATATTAAGATTTATTTAAAATTCATCATTCACTTTATTTTAAAGGTTACTTCCGTCATAACAAGAACCACATTTACCATTAGTTCGTAAATACCCTGTTTTTGTCAATTTATTACAAACACAACATTCTTTACAATGATCTTGTATTGAACATTCATATTGTTCATATTTACCGCATTTTTCGCATAAATAACATTCATGTATTTCATCCTTCAAATAATTACTTTCGCATTTTTCACAATATTTACATTGACATTCATTGTTAAATTCGGAACAATTAATGCAACAACATTCCAAACAAGAACCATAACAATCGTCAGACCAATAAGAAGTTCCACTTCCATTACAAGCTGGACATATTTCATCCGAATCTGACTCATCATTCATCCACACAATTGGCTCGCCAAATGTTTCGCAAATATAGTCTTTATTTTTATAATACTTTGAAACCGAAATATACCAAAGTTTGTTATTTTTGTCCCATCTTCCACCAATGTCTTTAATGTCATCTTTTTGGGCATATTTGACATTCAGATACACATTCGCATATGTATCGATACCTGGCATTTTGTCTCTAGGTTTGGGTGTGTTTTGTCTTTTAATAGCTGCCATTTGTGATTCATAATTTTTATCCTTATCTTGCGATTTAATTTTAATCTCGTGCTCTTCACAATGGTCACAATATTCATTTATTTCACGTTCGGTGTCTCCACAGCAACCAAACAACCTGCAACATAATTTACGCAAAACGTCACATTTAAGTAAAATATTTCCTGACGTTTGAGAGCAATTTAAATGAATGAAAACACATCCTTTGTCAACATATAAACTATCAATTATATTGTATATACATAAATTATTCACTTGTTTTATTAAATTTATGTCATATTTTACACGACAACCATTTTTAAAATTTGTTCCTTCGTCATTTATTATTTCATATTTTGCATTATTAAAATTTTCATATTTTGCATTGTTAAAATTTTCAGGTTCATCAGAATCATAAAAAGGTTGAAATATATTTGACCATTTATAATAGGCATCATCTTTTCCACATATTATATCAATTAATATTTCCATGATACCACTTGAATTACATTCATATGATTGAGTTTCATTGAAGCTGCTTTTGCTGATGAGTAAATTTTTGCGTTTCAAGTTTTCCTCAGCTTTCTTCTCAACACACTCTTCGCATTTTTCGCACCTTATGCATGGAATCGTCTTGTCCCAAAGCTTATCATTCACCTTTGCAATTAACTTTTGCGCGTCTATTTCAAACCAAGGCTCTGGTCTGTTTTCTCTGCCCGTCTTGTGTGTGTGGCATATTTCAAAGATGCAAACCATCTGCCCTTTGTTTAAATACGCCACGTCTGCTATTTTTACACCGTCATTATGCGTGAATCGATGCTCCAGTTCAACGACCGAGTCGTCCGTCATGTCGGGAATGTCAAACTCGTCGGTTTCACCGCAACAACTGCACAATCGCGTCATGGTGAATAATGTCTTGCTGTCCAGCAACTCTTTCAGCAGGAATTTCGCGTCCTTGTGGATTTGACTTTCGCTCGGACTGCTGTAGTGGTTACATGGGTTAATCGCATCTATCTTGTGCCGAAAATAAGGAATGCGAATTTCGCCTTGGCACAGGGTCAAGTCTTTGTTGCAGTCGGGGCAAACGTACTGGTCGGCCTTGTTTGCGATTTTTGGATACACGTACTTGCCCGTGGTCTTGTTTAAGCCTCCCAGCGATAATGTATGCGATGCCGCCATTCTTTCGACTGCTTTTTGGTTGGAGTGTTTGCGATGTTGATTTTCATTTTTCTTGAGTATTTTCTTTAATAATGTTAATACCAGTGCACATATCAGCACCAATCTTCATATATTTTTCATCACACCTACTCATTTGAAGTTCTATTTTGTCCAATCTATTGAGAATTGCTTCATTCACTGTTTCATCAACATAAGGTGTACGCGTGTCAAAATTCGATATGATTGTTTTAAGGCACGCGACACTTAATAAATTCCAGTTGTGTAAATCTACCCATCTTTTTAATTCCTGTTCAGAGCGCAGTTTTCTGTCAATATCCATAAGTAAATAATTAAGTTGGCTTTTATCTTTGCCATCAGTGGAATCATCATTATGCAATTTGTTCAGATACCGTATTACATTTTCTTTTTGCCCGTTAGTAATCCTGCATTTGCTAAGTAAAATCGGAACCAAAATACTGACTAATTTATTTTGCTCGCGGTCAATCATCATTGTTTGGGTTGCCATATTACTTTGTCATCTAACAAAGTATTTATATTGGTTTATTTATATTTTGTTCTGGTCAAGTTGCAATCTGCACATGAAACTCGCAATGTAGCATGTTGAGCGTGGTAGTCGTAAAACAAATCTCCAATCCATTCATCGCAAGGCCGAAATATGGTTTTGTACGTAATTGGGCGTTTATTATATTCGTCTGGCGTATCAAACGTGTTTATTTCTCTAAAATCGCGAATTAGTTTTTCAAAATGAGTTATATGGTCAATGTGTGGTATTTTATTTCTCAATGACTGGCTACACAAACTACATACATTCATATTCGTGCTGGGACTTTCTTTGTACTCTTGGATTTGTCGGTCTACACTTTGTCTAAGCGCGGATGCAAATTTAGTATGGGGTGATTTTGCTACTCCAGTCACACAAATACGCCATGAAATTTCGGTGATGGTTCCGTCGTGATTGATAATGTTTAGCGCGAGAGCATTTTTTTGCAACGCAGTTTCGCACACTTCAAAGTCAGCAACTGATTTTAGTTTATCCAAGTGCCGTGGGTGGCGTTGGCACAAAAGAATCAAAAAATCATACATTTGAGGATTGCGTTTGCGAACACTCTTGGTAATTCCTACTGCAGCTAATTGCTGACGAACATGATTTTCACACTCCTTTTGGGTTTTATATTTTGTAGTACCGATTACGACTTCTTTCCTTACCATTTGCGGTTGCTTATATAATCAACTGCAAATGCTTTTATATCGTTTTATTTATATCGCATTTAATTTTCTTTGTAAAAAATATACACTTTGATTACATCGTCTGGGTTTAATTGCATTCCCCTACCTCCCGTTTGACTTAGTCGTCCGTTTGTTTTTTTATCGTTCATTACGTTTTCAATGGGAAACACCTCTCCTAGTTTATGTATTAAATAATTTTCAAGGTATATGATTAACGCCTTGTAATTATCCAAAGAATATTTGGGGTTATCTATTTTAATTGTTGTGACTGTTTTTATTTGCCACAAATTGTCGCAAGTTTCGCATTGATTGCACTGTCTGCATGTGGTGCAACCTGGACACTCGTCACACAATTCACATGTAGTGCATGTTTCGCATTGATTGCATGTTTGACACGCATCACAAGTTTCGCATTTTCTTAATTTTCTATCACGAATGTGTTGGTTTTTACGAGCATCTTTATCTTGTTCGGTTATTCCACCATATATTTGAAGTATGTTGTTTGCGTTGAAAAATTTATTAACCGCTTTGTTAATATTTGCTTCGTGAAGATTTGCTACGGAAGAATTCATATTGCTTGATTACCAACATTGCTTTTAAATGATTTTTGTGCAAAAGTACGGGGGTGCAAGTCGCAAGCTTGTCCATGGACACCGCGGGTTCGCCTAATTTGCAAAAAAATGCGTTACGTTATTTTTTATTTGCCCCCAAAAGGGCGTCTTTTCCCTCCCTTTAAATTCCGCAAAAGTGCGCAATTAGCATATTCCTTATAGAAATAATCTAATTCCGCAAAAGTGCGCAATTAGCATATTCCTTATAGAAATAATCTAATTCCGCACTTTTGCGGATTTTTGTAACAAATTTTAGGAGAGGTTTTTTCGGTTTTTTTATCCGCAAAAGTGCGGAATTAGATATTTTTCATGTGCTTTTTCATTTTTTGTTTATTGGATAATTATACCCAATGAATTCTGTGTCGTCCCAATAACAACCATATTCGCTGTACGGGATTACGTTGGTTAAATTTAATTCATCCTTTAATTCAACATCATTTATAGGCAAAATAACCTTAATTTCGTCATAAAATGCATCCTTGCCTAATTTACATAATTGTCGTTTAATATGTTTTACAAATTTGATTTTAGTAGGAAACTCTACATTATCACAACCACCATCGTCATAATCATCCCAATTTTCTGGCAATTTGTGTGCAAATGTACAAAATTTGTATTCGTTATTTGCATTGGTAAAATGCTGTTTGGTTTCTTCATTATTTATAAGATAAGTATAAACACTTCTCATGTCTCCGTGTGTTTTCGAAAATCCATCGCAAGAGATTTTGCAGTAATATGTTCCTGACGTCAGCATGATTAATATATCAAGCAATAATTGTGATATGTACTTATATGTGCTTATTTCATTTTTTGTAAAAAACAATCTTTTTAATCCAAGGACATTGTGGTCCAAAAAAGGATTAAAGTGGGCATTTTTACGGGAATCAATAGTTCTTAGAAGAGAATCCCAAAGCCGTATATTTGCCCACTTTTTTAACTCCCCCAAACTTGAGGGATTTTATATATATATATATATGAAAAATAGAATATTATATATATATATACATTAAACAAATGGTCCAGCAAATCACATTCCTCAAGCTCCCCACTTTTTACAAGAACGATAATGCCCATGGTGGGGCTCAGGCCGAGGCAATTAAAAACTGCCCCGTAGATTCCGTGGGTGTAGGAATTATCCACCCCAAATTCGGAAGGAAGTGGGGATATGCCAAACCTGAGCAACTTTTAAGACTTTTGAAGAAAAATAATGGCGTTTACGAAATGATATCCAAATATCCCTACCAAGTTTACTTTGACATTGACAAAAAAGTTCCACCAGAAGAAGCGGGCTTACTCTTCTTGATGAGCATCAAGGAGTGGCTGAGCAAGTACTTTCCCGACGCCGAGTACGCTGTCAGCGGTTCTGTCACTCAGGAAAGGACGTCGTTTCATATAACTCTAAATAATTACATTATTCACAATGACGAGGAACGTCATCAACTTAAAATGATTACCAAGTACTTGGGGGAAAACGCGGACAGTTGTTTTGACGACTCAGTGTACTCAAATAATCGCCTGATGAAATGCATCAACCAAAGCAAAGCAGATATGCGTATTCAAGCCATCCTTGAAAATGACGACCCCAAGAAACACATGATTACTTGCTTTATTAATGATACGTGCTTGCCGTTTCCTACTTTGGAGTCTTTACCTGAAGCTGTTAAGGAACTTGCACACATTGAAAAGTCCAAGGCAACATTTGACTTGGCCATGTTACCCAAACTTAATTTACCATGTTCCAACGACGTTAATTTTGGCACTATTACCGCCCAACAAGTTCTGGAACTCTTGCCCAACGACAGAGGATGTGAGTTTACATATCGTCATCGGGTCTGCAGGTTTTGTCACACTAACGGTCTAGAGTTTAACTTATTGCTTGCTTGGATTTGTAAAAAATACGGCGACAAGTTGACACCAGCCTTGCAAAAGGACAAGCAAAAACAATGGAGTTCGCACTGGGGGAACATTGAAAAGTATCCACCTATGTCTATTGACGGCATGAAACCAATTCTCAAGCATTTTTATCCCAATATTTGCAAAGACATGCATTTTAGACGCTTTCTTGAAACGTTCAACATGAAGGATGAAGGTGTTAAAAAAATAGAAACCATTGCTCCCGAGTTTTTTAATCAAGGCGAAAAATGCAGTGTGTTTAACGTTGGCATGGGTGGCGGCAAGACAGAACAAACCATTTCGTTTTTAAAGGACAAGGAATCATTTTGTTGGATTGCACCTAACAAAGCACTCGCTTCTAATACACACCGTAGATTTGAACAAAAAGACATTGATGTGTGTCACTATGAATCCATCGATAAATCGCACAAACAAGATGGATTTTTAAAAGAAGAAAATAAGTTGATTATCGTGCTAAATTCACTCCATTATGTTACCGATAAAGTATATGATGTCTTGGTGATTGATGAGATAGAGACGCTGCTGGACAAATTTATGGGTGACTTTCTTGAGCAAAAACACCATCAACTCAAGACGCAAATATGGAAGAACTTTATTTACTTGTTCAAGTCAGCTAAGAAAATTATTTTGCTGGATGCTTTTATTACGTCAAAAACGTTGAATTTTCTCAAGTTGTTAAACATCGACTACGTTGTGTATGAACGTATTGACGAGCCCCAAACCAGAACCATCAAGTACATGACGTCTTACATGTATATGATTGAAGACATTATCGATAAACTTAACAACGGCAAAAAGGTCTTTATTTTTTACCCATTCAAGAAGTCGAGTTCATGTCACGACAGCATGCAATCTCTTAAAAAGACGATTGCAGAAAAAACTGGGAAACACGGCCAGTTTTACAATGCCGACGTTGACGATGTTATAAAAAAAGAACTGAAAAATGTCAACGAGTCGTGGCAAAAATACGATTTTGTCATAACCAACAACATTGTTACATGTGGTATTAACTACGAAAATACGGATTTTGATAACAACTATCTACTAATTGCTGGTCACAATTCTCCTCGCGATATTATTCAAGTGTCGTATCGACTCCGTCATCTTAGTAGTAAAATTATTAATGTTTGCTATATGGGAAGAATGACTCAGCAAAATACATGGCTAAATGATTGTGCCAAAATTTCGTGCCCCGTTTATAATCAACTGCATAATAATATTCTTGTGGAAAAGAAATCACCCATTAAGCGTTCGTTTCAATTTTTTTGCAAAAAAGCACACTACAAGCAAAAAGCCGACAAGATGACCGTGAACGAGGTTGTGGAGCAGGAACTAAAACAACTGTTAGAACATGGAAATGTGGGCATGTCGTACAAGAATATAAAAACAATTGACTACGCCACTATGAAAAATGTACAGATTAAGTGTATTGCTCAGAGTGCCACCATGGACGACAAGTTTCAACTGAACAAGTACTTTTTCCGAAAGTTATTTATAACACCAGATGACGACAAAAAAGAATGGATGGAGGACAAACTGGCAGATATTTGGGACGACAAGTACGACATGTTTTATAACCGATTGGCATTGGTGTTTAGTGACAATAATAATGTGTTTAATGAAATCGCAGTGTTTAACGGCATGGACAGGCTGTTTCCAACCGATGTTAAAAAGGTAAAGTTGAATGACACCTTAAAGGAAAAGATATTCAAAGAATTCAGTTTCAAGTATATTACAAAAATGTCAGCCACGTGCAAAATCGTGAAGGAAATATACAACCTGTACTTTGGCAAGTTTGTAATTAATCTAAATTACGACGACAACAAAAACGTCAAGTACGAGACCGACAAGGGCGTGTTTGAACACTACGACTTTGCCAAAGAGCACCTGGTTATTGGAGAAAATAATGCAACATTAAGCAACTACGAAGCTCTCTCTATAAATGGTTTTAAATGTGCGTGGGGGGTACAAATTTAAAAGGGAAAAAGTGGGCAAATCTACGGGTTTGGTTTCTCTCTATAAAGATTCTTGAAACCCGTTGATTTGCCCACTTTTTACATCTCCAGTTTGTTAGCATTTATAAAAACCAAATTGCGCAATATATACGAGGAACACTTGTATATATATAAAACAATTTAAAAGAATAATTCCATATATAAAAGGAAACCATGGTAACTACTGACGCTCAAAAACGTGCGATTGCCAACTATCGAATCAAAAACAAAGATAAATGTAACGCGTTTCAACGCAAATATTACCACGACCACCGTGAACAACGTCGCGAAATCTACCAAACAAGGAAAAAAGACCCCTTTGGGAAATTTTGGCATGCTTTGTGTTCCATGAAAGTATAGCAAATCAAAAACAAAAACATAATCTAAGCTTTCACACACACAAACACGCTGAATTTCTGTATCGACTGGTCCATCACTTGGAAGCCTGCTTCGAGCAATACCGAGCGCAACTTGCTCGCCTCTGAACCAGCCACCATGTTTCCTGCCTCGTCCTTCTCGGACCGTATTGGTCGGCTCGACGATATACAGGCATCCTCGCGTCTCCAAAACTCGGTGCGCTTCCTTTACGTAGTCTTTGCATCATTTCAATAAAAATGATTTTCAAATATAATCATTGCAGTAATAAACGGCCAAAAACTTACGTACAACTATGAAACCCGGAATACTTTATACACGCACTCACGAGTCATATGACAAGTATGATGTC
>Ga0233415_10001128_pt1 | contig 11868 bp, 12 predicted proteins | sample Na_anoxic_12_MG_FD_188631 | JGI IMG/M metagenome (GOLD analysis project Ga0233415, IMG submission 188631) | Seawater microbial communities from Saanich Inlet, British Columbia, Canada - Na_anoxic_12_MG | ecosystem: Environmental > Aquatic > Marine > Inlet | place: Canada: British Columbia...
AAAAAAATAAGAATAAAAACTGGAAAACTTGGTTGATGTATAATAACACCTTCGGAAAGCCAGGAAAGCAGGGATTGGTAGGAACTCTCAAATTTATCAATCAAGAAGGGGAAGGCAAAGACGAAGGCAAAGACAAAGACAAAGACATGCTTCTGGTATTTAAAATGTCCCAATATATTAATTACTTGGTAAATCATGAATCAAGTGTAATGAAAGGGTTAAATGATTTGGGGAGCTACTGTCCGCATTTTTGCAGATTTGTGGGAAAAATAGAAAGCGAGGTTGACCCGTCAAAAAAGAAAAATGGAAACCCTTTCAATCAAGAAACCAAGTATTCAGTTAAGAAAGAAATATTGTTGTGCGAATATCTAAAAAATAGTAGTAAATTTTACAATTATATAAAGAGTCCAAAAATAAACGATGAAATATTATTTTCCACTATAAAACAAATATTGCTGGCACTCGTGATTGCGCAAAAGAAAAAATTCAGTCACTACGATCTTCATTCGTGCAACATAATGATGAAAAAATGTGACAAAGATTTGGTATTTCTCTATAAATTGGATGACGACAACAAATTTGTCATTCCTACATTCGGGCATTACCCAATCATTATTGATTTTGGGTTTTCCTACATAGAAAACATGGACGATGGTCCACTCTGGCAATCAATGGCGCACACAGATGTTGGTTTTATGAGTGACCGTTTCGATTGGGTTGCCGATCCAAAGTTATTTCTAATCTCTACAAGTAAGGAAATTGCTGAAAATAGAAAAGACAGTAAAAATGGTAAAATACTCAGAAAAATTGTGAAAAATATATTTGGAAAATTGAGTGTTGACTGGGAATCCGGTTGGGATAAGCCTAAAGGAAAACAGAAAGTTTCCGTATCAGATTATGTTCTTTATAAAATAAGAAAGTATAACAAGGTTTCTATGCTATTCGACAAATACGACCATTACTGTCTGGACTTAATTCAGTCTCTTATTATTATACCTCTATCAGAACAACCAATCAAGTTCACCGATGTATACTACAAAACTTTTCTAAAAGAATGGGTAAAGATCGAAACTCAAATTTCTAACCCCTTTTATAATATTTACGTTCTAAAAGGGGTCGTCGATAATGCCAGATTTGTAATGGCCGCCTATTACGATACCACTACACGACAAGATGCGATAACCACTTTTAAGAACGGGGTATTAGACATAATATCTTCGGTCGCTAAATTTTGCAGACCTAAAAACGTTGATTACGAAAAGCTTATTTGCTCTCTTTACCTCCTTTCCAGATCTATAGAAGGAATCATGCACCAATACACAAATTCTATCATGGACATGAAACAAAAGAATTATAAAAATATTCCACTAAATTCCACTGCTCAAATATATGGTGCTATTGAAGCTAATATAAAAGACCCATACGTTTACACAAAACGAACAAAAATATGCATTTTTGACAGAGTTAAAAAATATAATAAAATTTTTACACTATCACAAAAACAGATTGATTCTGTCAATAAAACACATCATCTTGCAAAGGGAATGCAGATCTATAATTTTTTCGAAAATATAGATCTATAGAATTTTTACAATAAAATAGTATTCTAAAAATTTAATACCCGACTTACCGGTTCTTACTCGCCTTTTGTGCGCACCTGCCGGGTTTTAAACCGAACCAATTCCCTTTGCAATACTCGCCCTGTTTGCACTCCCGGTTGAACATGCAATCCCCCCAGCAAACATTGTCGGAGTCATCGCAGTAGCGCGGCCATCCTTTGGGGCATTGGGAGTAATCTACAACGCACGTTGGAACATATAACCCTTTGCAAACCTCCTGGTCTGGGTTTTCAGAACATAACTTATCCCAACTTTGTAAACACCCACTTATTTGCATCTTTTCACAAATCTCATCCGGAACTCGGTTTGCATCGCTGGATGCAAAGCAACTTACACATTGGTCCTGCCAATCCAACAATTTTTCACCAAAACTTTTTGGACCGGCAGGTGGAGGAGGTGGTGGAGGTGTTGGAGGTGGTGGAGGTGGAGCGGGGGTGACGCAGCGGCCATTAAGGAGTTCAAAACCATCCTTGCAGCTACAGCTATAATAACCGCCGGAACCCGAAGTGTCGGAACCCGAAGCGGGTTCCGAATTGGGCGGGCAACCCTTCCTAACGGGAGCCAAAGCCACGGCGACGATGAGGATTAATACTATAACCAAAAACGAAATTGCTACTATAATAAATGCTTTCATTTATGTACTAAAATTATTTTATAAAATATTTTAGAATTATTATTTTATAAAATATTTTAGAATTATTATTTTATAAAATAATTTAGAATTATTATTTTATAAAATATTTTAGAATTATTATTTTATAAAATATTTTAGAATTATAACTTATTTATCTATGCATCGCAAGTGTTAAGTCGCACGTATCCCAGAATTTCTCGATCAAGTAACAAAGATCTTTATCTTGCGTTTGTTTCAATTTCTATATCGCCATTGATTACGTCCGAGGACATCCCTAAGGCCGTTGATAATTATATAATAAATATTCTTTGGTCATCAGAACCACCTCCACATGATACGAAATAATAGGGACCATTTTTACGACGACTTCTTTCTTTGTATTCGCAAAAACATAAACCAATACAAATGAATAAAGATATTCCCGATATTACGAGAAATCCCCCGTAATTTTCCTCCAACATTTATTCTAGCAATAATAAAAAATTTGAATAAAATATTTTAAATTTTAAATAATTGATAATGAAATTCCAAATAGCGTCAGATCTTCACATAGAATATAAAAATGAAAAGTGTGTAAACCCTTTTAAGTATATTACTCCGTCAGCGGAATATTTAATTCTTGCAGGAGACATAGGTTCACTTTATAACCCTCTTCAATTGTATATATTTTTGAAAAAGCTCTCTCCATTTTATAAGGCTATATTTTTCACCCCGGGTAATCACGAATATTACCGGCTTGATTCCAATACCCATCTTTCCCTGGCAAATCTTGAAAAAAGAATGAAACAAATGGAAGAAATAATCCCGAATCTGTTTCTCTTGGATAAGCAAACTTACTACTTCCCAAAGCAAAATTTTTGTCTGACTGGTGCGACTTTGTGGTCAAGAATTAGAGGGGGGTCAACCATCCCAGCATACATAGTAAAAATTCGCGATTTTAATACTCGAAAATATAATGAAAGGCACACGAAAGAATTAAATTATCTTATTGATTGTGCAAGATACTGCAACGGTAAAAAAATTAAGCTTGTGGCAGTGACCCATCATTGTCCTTCAAAAATAATGGTAAAAGATAAGAAAACAAACTTTAAAGAATTGTATGCGACAGACCTGAACCACATTCTCCACAAAAAATATTTTGATTGTTGGATTTTTGGCCACATTCACAAAAATTTTGATACTTTAACACCAGGTAAAACACGACTTGTTTCTAATCAATTAGGAAAACCCAAGGATGATATAAAAGACTATGATCCCAAGTTTACTATAAAGTTATAATGTATGTATCGTATAAATTTATAATATAAATTTATACATAAATGATTTTTAGTTAGAACACGAAGGGCCAGAACAACGTTTGCGGACAAATCTGTCACCAACGCAACAGCCACTATCTCCACCATAAGCATTATTAATGTTAGTGTATGTGTCTGTGTAGGCTCTGCTGGAGCCTTCGTATCCAGTGCCCTGTGAAAACCCGATACCGCCGAAAGAAGGGACAATCTGGTAAGAAGGTTTTTTCAGGTATTGACACGATGCGACTTGGGGCTGAACCATTAAAAGATTTTGTCTTCCACCGGCAGCATCATAGTTGCACTGATTTTTATTATTGCAATTCGAACAACTCATTTTTATTTATTATTCGTCAATATATAAAAAAAATATAATAAGAAAAAACAATGAAAGTATTCAAGAAGTTTTCTAAAAACGAAGTTTTTGATATTGCTCAAAATTTAGGATGTGGTAGTGTAAAATCAAAACAGCAGGCGGTAAAATTTATTATAGAAACTTTAAAATCTGTAGAAAATCCTAATAAGTTTCAACGTGTTAAATTTTTAAGCACCGGTGCAACCGGTAAAACATTTTTGGTTGTTCCTTTAGAAGCTCCGCATTGTGGGATATTTTATGCTCAAAAAACATTCTACCTGGAAAAGTCAATCAAAAATTTATTGTTAGAAAATAGTCTTCAAAGTAAAGCATCCGAATTTGGAATTTGTCCACGGATTATAAACACCGATATAGAAAATAAAACCATCACTATGCAACTGATGCAAAAACACCTGTATACTGAAATGAAACATAAAAAGAGATTAACAATAAAACGTCAGAAAGAACTGTTCAACATATTTTTAAAGCTGGATCAGGCTAAAGTTTTTCACGCCGATTCAAATATACTAAATTATATGATAGATAAGCATGACAATGTTAAAATTATAGATTTCGGTATGTCCAAAAATATTGATGACAAACTCATTAAAAAACTTGGGACAGATAAACCAAACCGTAAATTTATGACTTTGGGTTTGGTATTAAAACTTCGTGAATTGGGATTCGACAAAAAATCCTACTCGTTTCTTGAAAAAAATCTCTAAGGTGTGTATTTAAGAAAATAGTAATCCTTGAGACGCGATAAATATTTGGAATTTTTTATTCTTTTTGCAGAATATTTTCTCAGTCTTTTATACATTTTAGCCTTTTCTTCTCGTATGTTTTGTATAGTGTGTTGTTTGCCCAAACATTTTAAGGTAAATCTCTTAAAAACTCCAGAATTGGCAGATTTGTATTTCAGTTGGGCTTTGTGCAATCTGGAAGCCAAGCATAAGATTCTGTCCAAGTTATAATGTTTGCGATTAGCGTAAGAGAATGCCAAATAGAGAGATAGCATGGTATCGGTGGTTGCAATTTTTATGCTTTTTCCGTGCCATTTTATAACATTGTAGGAATGGCACCCAAGAGGTGAATAAATGAAAGCGACTTTCTTACGATTCACAGACACCTGAAAACTTTCAGGAATCACTTCACCAACATTTTTGTATTTGTGGGTTTTTACATTCTTATAACCCTTATCTCTTAGAGTTTCTGCCAATTTACTTGCTGTTTTTTTAGGATCCTTTGCCATGACATCAAATTCCGGCCAACTTCCCAAATCCATAGCTTTTACAGCTATGTAACCAAAGAAAACCACAGCCTCATTGGCCATAACCCCAAAAATATCACGACTAAGTTTGCTTTGCTTGGTATCATAATTAGAGTGCTTTATACATTTCTCTGGTGGATAATATTTGTTCAATAATTTTAGTCTTTTATAAACTTTTTGCCAACGCCCAGGATCTCCTTTAGGTCGGGATAGTTCCAAATGCATGCTCATCCTCAGAAAATCTGGGGGTACATAAAGTATATTATCAACTTCGAAAGCATTCTTTTTTAAGGCGTTGAATAATTCTGGAACCAAATAGGTGATATCTGCAATAGGGAGAAAATTTACAAAAACTTTAAAAGTTCCAGCGTGCATCCCAGATTTTGCCTCCACCTCTGCAAAACCCTCCTTTTTATATATATCTGCCAATTCTTTTGCATCATTTAGCGGTTCTGGTGAAAAAAAATCGTAGTCAGGAAACTCAGACTCGGTATCATAAAATCTGGCTCTTTCGGGCAAAATATTATTTATTGCTGTTCCACCGTAGCAAATTAGCTTCTTGTTTCTTAAAAATTTTTCTACCACTTTTACAATTTTTTTTACTTGGGTGCTTGAAAGTTGTTCTTTGCCTATTCTTTTTTCTGCCTTATCTGCTGCTATTTTCAACATAGCCATTTCACAATCTTCAAATTTTGGATTGCATTTATTTTTCATTAGTTATTATTTATTATTATATATTATTATTTTGAGTAATTTATTTTGAGTAATTTATAATAATAATATTATAATATAATAATGTCCGAAAAAGAAATATTCACCGAATTTGAAAATAATGTTATCGCTTTTATGGACGAGCTCATAGTTCAATTTCCTTTGGAAGCTGATTTAATTCTGTATAGAATTTATTTGAAAGACCAAATAGACGTAAAGACAGTTATGGATACGTGTTTGTTAAAAATTCAAACGACGCCAAAAATCCGGAAAAATGTAAAGGAACGGAACGAATCATTTTTTTTACAAACCAATTTTTTGTCTGGTCCAAAAGCAACAAGGCTCAAGACACTGTGGTTGTCCGGAAAACTGGACCGGGATGATAAGAAAACGTTTTGGGCATGGATTGACTCATTTGTTTACCTTATCGATAAGTATGTAAAAGTTTTGTCAGCCCCAAAAATTAAGAAAGACGACGTTGGAGGAGAGCCCGAAGAAAAGGCTAAAGAAAAGGTTGAAGAAAAGGCTAAAGAAAATGTTGAAGAAAAGGTTGAAGAAAAGGCTAAAGAAAAGGTTGAAGAAAAGGTTGAAGAAACCGAAAAAGAAGAAAAAATAATTAAATAAAATATTATTTCTAATAAATGTCTAATTATACCACTTTAAAAAGTTGTTACTCGGGCTTAAAAAATTATGGGACTGAGTATGCTCAAACACAATTTCCGAAGCAAATACACAGCCAAAGTATTACGGCACCATACCCCGTTTTCTCCAAGCCAGTAATTTTTAAATATGCTCAACCACACAATGTTCCTAATGTCACGCCTCCGTGTTGGAGAAATTATCCCACAACGGGACCCATATCTTACGGACAACCAGACTGTATTGGAAAGTCGTGCGCCGATGTTTTGGTTGGTGGGTGGGGTGGGCCAGCTGCTCCGATTATGCCAACTAATAGTTTTCCAGGCTTGTACCCTTCCAACGCATTTATAAAACTATAATAATAAAAATCTACAATTTTTATTAACAAAAGGACCAACCAGGATTTGAACCTGGATTGCCACATTCAAAGTGTGGAGTGCTAACCAGATTACACCATAGGTCCATATATAGAAGATTTTCTTTTTAAGCCTTATTTGTCTTAGCGATTGATACAACAACAACTAAATACAGAATAATTTGTATAGAAATCCAAATCCAATAGCCTGGGTCCAAAAAATTGACATATCCTACAGTTGTTGGAATTTTATGTATATTATATATTTTTGTTCGTCCCAGGTAAACAAGAAATCCGCATAAAGCCGTGATGACGGAAGAAAGCATCCACGAAATTATATTTTTTTTAGTGGGTTTTAACATTGTCAGAGTGCCAAAAAGAAGAAGACCAAAACCCAGAAAAAAACAAACGTATTGTATACAAGAATCAGCAAAAAATAAGGCAGAAAACGAAGCGATTATTAAAGACGCCACAAATGCGTACAACCAATACATATTATAGAAAGAAAAAAGTGTAATGAAATATATAGGCCATAAAAAGGCGGCAATCCAAATAGACTCCTTTGAGTAATTATCGAAGAAAAATGCAGTTACTTTCATTTACTTATATAATTGAAAATAATATAACAAGAACACTAAATAATGATAATGACCACAACAAAAAAAGATAACTATGTTATTAACATACTAAAAGAAAAAGCAACAGAAAGTAAGCTCCGCATGAAGCACTGTGCATGCCTGACGTGTGGAGGAAAAGTAATGTGTATTAATGTAAACACCTCCCGAACAAAATTTTGTTCCGCGATTTTGCCATGTGGTCATTCAGAATTAATGTGTATATATGAATGGTGGAATACCTGCAAAAAGAAAGTTGATAAGAAAAAACGTAAACTTTCTCGTATGAAATTGTATGTTTTGAGGCTGAAACCCAACGGAAAAATGGGAAATTCGGCTCCTTGTATTTTATGCACTAATTTCATGAAAGAGTGCGGGATTAAGAAAATATCTTATTCGGATAGCGACGGGAATATTATTAGTATAAATATATCTGATTACGATACAAAACACGAGTCAAACGGATTTATAGCCACAAAAGGTTCGTGTAGAATCCTCAAATTCCCTTTCAAATGATATTATATTTTTTATATAAGAGATTCTTATATAAAAAAATGTTCCTTGTGGGGATTGAACCCACAACCTTGGCCTCATAAGGACCATGCTCTGCCAATTGAGCTAAAGGAACTTCTTATTATTCATTATTTATTTTTTAAATGGGTTTTTCAACAACCTTCCTGAATGTCATTTCTCCATTTTTCCTCAATATTTTGATTGTATCACCCTCTTTGTAATTGTAAAATCTTGATATTGGATCCGTGTTGAACATTTTAGGTATCTCTGTATTAAATCCAATTTTCTCGTAAAATTCTTTCTTCTGCTGTTCACCCAATCTTATAAATTTAGGTTGGAGGACGTGTTTTGTTATATTATATTGTAGTTGGTTTATTGAGAATAATTCGATCTCAATTTGGCACGCATTAGCGATTCTCTTTGCAAAACCAGTTATCCCCTCTTTGTATACAAGAATTGAATGCAAAACATCTTTGGCGTTCATTTCGTTTATACACTCTTCAATACACCTAACGTTAAATTTATTTTTATCGACTATCCAAAATAAAATATTTTCCTTTCTGGAATTGTGAACACCATAAAGTTTATTTGTGTCCAAGTCAACCACCGAATATCCACGGGTTTCAAGTAACTCTCTTCCAATTTCAATACATTTTTCTACTCGTTCTTTTGTCATGTCAATTATCTTGGGATTTTTAAAATTAATTTCAATTACATTTTTTGCGCCCGGCGAAATATATGGAAATTAAGAAAAGTGGTATAACAGAAAATTCCGCGGAACCAAAAAGTATTCTCATTTTGTCACCTGGTTCAGTCAAATATAAAAATACGCTTATGCCTATCAAAATCAGTAAAATATATCTTAATGGCTTTATGTTGATATTTATAATCATGAGAATTGCTATCAACGCTGTAATTATATGAGAAATTAGTAAATGCTGTTTTCCCATGAATTTATCTTGTTTGTCGGTGCAGGCTGGAGGATTACAACACTTTCCTTCAAGATTATTCATATTTTGAAAGGTTGAATTTAGGTTATCCTTATTGCATGATCCAACATTTTGTTTATTTATACCTACTAACTTAATAGGTGATAAAAGTGGGAAATTGTGGTGTTCATTTTTATTGTTGTTGTTACAAATAAAAGATGGTTCTCTTACTGGTATTTTGGTGGGGGCGGGACACGGACCGGGTGATGATAAACCATTACAACACGGTGGTAAATTTGTCATAGTGCAATCGCACCCGTAAACGAATCTGTAGAACATAAGAATAATCATTAATACGAAAGCTGTCAGAACAACCACAGAATTTGCAACACTCTTATAATTTACACCATTATTTTTTAGTATAGTTATAATTACTACAGATGCGCCAATTATCATCAAAGGTATAACTATCCATTTATTTCCAAAATGTAAAGCAGAAGATAAACTGAAATAAGGACATTTACAATTGAAAGGAATCGTTCTATAGTCTTCTTGGTTACAACAAGATTCTTTTTTCCACGGAGGAACCATCATAGATATAGGATTATTAAAACCGGATACATAGGCTGAAAGAATTGCAAGAAGAATAATGAAACACCCAATAGCTAAAACAAAATTATTTTTCATTTACTATTTACTTTATTTTAATTTTAATTTTTTATTAAAAAATAAATTGTATAAATAAAAATGGAAAAAGTTGAACAAGATTTTGAAGCACCGTGTCACAAGTATTACAAAATTTTTAATACAAATTCTAAAGAGGATGAGGGTTACGAGTATCGTTTTCTTTCACCTTTTGAATTTAAAAATGTTTTGTTGGATGCCGGAATCAAGGGGGTTGGAAAAGATAAAATGTTGAATGCTGGCAGAGGCAATCCCAATTTTTACTGCACTACGCCGCGAATGGCATTTAGTTTGTTGAACACGATTTGCACAGAAATTGGAACCGAGGGAGTGAAGGGTGAAAGTTGGGGGGTTATGCCACCTACAAAAAAATTGTGGAACCGTGTTATGAAAAAAGTAAATAAATTACCCAAATCAAAAGAATGTAGATTTCTTAAAAAAGCGATCCGAAAAATGCATTTGTTGTCTAAAATGTCAAAGGATGATTTTATGCACGACCTTGTAATCTCTACGCAAGGAACATTTTATCCATCGCCCTCACGTTGTCAAAAATTTGCAGAACCATCAATATTAGAATTTCTGGATAAAAATGTATACAGGGCTAAAAAGCCATTGCGAGAAAAAACCGATTTGTTTGTCACTGAGGGAGCTTCTGCTGCAATAATTTATGTATTTAACACTCTTTCTTATAATGAAATCATAAACGCTGGAGACACAATTGGTCTAATAACTCCAATATTTTCACCTTATTTAGAGGTCCCGGATTTAAATAACTACCGTTTGGAACAATTGTGTGTAGAATCCAATGTAGATAATGATTGGGGTATACCTGAAAAAGAATTCCAAAAAATTGCGGAAATTGATCCGAAAACCGGAAAACCCAAAATGAAAGCTCTATTCTTCTGCAATCCCGGAAATCCAAGTTCCATGGCTTTGCCCACCAAAAATATGAAAAAACTGGCAAGATTTATTAAAAAGAATAATCCAAATCTCGTTATTCTAACGGATAACGTTTACGCGCCTTTCGTTGATGAGTACGAATCCATATTCAATCTACTTCCTAAAAATACTATAGCTGTATATTCTTACTCAAAATACTTTGGGACAACTGGCTGGAGACTCGGAACTATTATGGTTAATAAATCAAATATTTTTGACTCTAAAAATGGTTACCTGAGAAATGCATCTGAGACTGTAAATAACAGATACAAAGTTGTATCTACCGATCCGCAAAAAATTAAACTTATTGATAGACTTCTAATGGACTCAAGACAAGTTGCTGAAGGTCATACTGCTGGACTAAGCACACCACAGCAAGTTATAATGTGTCTTTTTGGAATGTACGATATGATGGATACAAATAGAGTTTATTATCACCAGATAAAAGATACTTTGAAACTTAGGATGGATCTTCTAACTAAACCCATTAATTACACAGTAGATGAAGGACCCAGGCAAACAAACTATTATGTCATACTCAATATTCTAAATATTGCTGCCCAAAAATCTAAAGATTTTAAGGAATATTTGGCTAACAGGGACCCCCTTGAATTTCTTATTAAACTGGCGGCTACTGGAGTTATTCTGTTACCAGCTTTAGGATTTGCCGGCGATTTTTGGGGTTTGAGAGCGTCACTTGCTAATCTTGAAACAGAAAAGTATTCTCTCATTGGTCAAAAAATTCAAAACATGGTTGATGTTTACTACAACGAGTTTTTGAAAGTCTCTAAATCCGACGGGGACGAGATTACCATTCAGAAAACAAAGAAAAATAAAATATCTAAGAAGAACTCTGAACCTCTTCCCAAAAATAACTTTTCTCATACACTTATTGGAAGAACCTAAAATAATTCTTAAAATATATTCTAAATAAAAAGCTCTCTATGAACAATTATGAATATACGATATTAATTGTAATTCTTCTTGGAATAATTTTAATTTCCATTTTAATGGTCCGCTCACACTTCAGCCGATACCGATCAGCCGCACAATCTCACTTTGAGAAGTCTGAAAATTGTATAAAAGATGGTGAAGAGTGCCGCGCTGGAGATATTTGTTGTAGCACGGGACGTTGTCTTCATTCACCTTGTCCACCTGCCGGTCCTCCTGTCGGTCCTCCTTCACATCCTGCCGGTCCTCCTGCCAGTCCTCCTGCCGGTCCTCCTTCACCTCCTGTCAGTCCTCCTGAGAGTGGGAAAAAAAAGGAGAAGGCTCCTCGACTGCCTAATCCGATACAAGGATACTACTTCTGGT
>Ga0233415_10001129_pt1 | contig 11852 bp, 16 predicted proteins | sample Na_anoxic_12_MG_FD_188631 | JGI IMG/M metagenome (GOLD analysis project Ga0233415, IMG submission 188631) | Seawater microbial communities from Saanich Inlet, British Columbia, Canada - Na_anoxic_12_MG | ecosystem: Environmental > Aquatic > Marine > Inlet | place: Canada: British Columbia...
TGTTTGATAAAACTAAAAAGAAACTTAGCTGCGGTATAGTTGCTATATACGATTTGTTAAAATACAATATAAAACAATTATATGTGACGGGTTTTACTTTTTATGATGTTAGGGTTATAGGTAGAAGAAAAACTTATTATTCTGGTTATAATAAAAATAATATGGTGTATAGTAAAAGACCAGTAGCAAGTCATAGTTTGAATGCAGAATTAAGAATATTCAAAAAAATGCAGAAGAGTGATAATAGGTTAATTTGTGATGATATTTTAAAAAAAATAATAAAGCAAGGCAGAATAGCAAGTTCTTCATAAATAGGAAATTTAATATGAATTGGTCGACTAGAAAGTTAAATAAAATTAAAAATTCGCATGTTCTTATTGTAGGAGCTGGATATAGTCTTTCTACTCATGGAGATGTTATAAAACAGTTTGTTAAGAAAAAAAATCCTATTACAATAGGATGTAATTATGTTTCTAATTTTATGGCTCCTTATTTTCATTTGTGGGGAGATGAAAGAAGATATAAAAAATTTGGTCGGTATACACATGAAAAATCTATACCCGTATTTAATTCTTCTGTTTTTTCTAGTTCGTATTTAAAAAAAGAAGGAGTGAAGAAATTTATTTATCTTTTTCACAAAGATCCTAAACATTTAAAAAAAATAAAAAAGAGTATTCCACAAGGAAGTAAACTTTCTGAAGATCAAAAAAATAAAAGTAGAAAAATAATAGTTTATAAAAATAAAATTATATATGCTAGATTTAGAACAATAGGGTGTTTGGCTATTATCTGGTCTCATTTGTTGAAAGCTTCTAGGATTAGTATAATAGGAATGGATGGATATACATTATATAACAAACAACAATATGATAATGGATCTGTTAGACAACATTTCTATATTGAAGATGGTAAGAAAGTAAATTACGAAAAAGTTCACGCTAAAAAATATTCAGGGACAGGATATACAGATATAATAACTGGTTATGCTTCAAATATTGGTATGGACTCCAAAAGAAAAAGTAAAGAAAATTTTTATAATTATTGCGTAGAAAAAGATCAAGAAATTTATAGTGATTTGCAAAGATTGCAAGATTTTGGAGTTAATTTTAATATTTTGACTCCAACTGTATATGATAAATTTTATAATTCTAATATTTTGAAGTTAGAGGAATAGTATGAAAAATATAAATGAGATTATTGCCTTGAGAATGGGAGCGAAAGGCAAAAAATATAGACAAGAATGGAACAAAGCAGGTAGAAATAATTATATTCCTAAATTCCCGCTTAGCATTAATTTTGAACTTAATTTTGGTTGTAATTTAAAATGTGATTTTTGTCTTCATAGCATCTCTGTTCATGAATGGGAATACGAAGTGGATGTTTTTAAAAAAATAAGTTTTAGTAAATATTCAGACATAATTATGGAAGGTGTGGTTAATAACTTATATTCTGTTGAATTCAATGGCATTAATGAACCTCTGCTAAAAAAAGATATTTGTAGATATATTAGATTTGCTAAAGAAAACGGGATACTTGTAACTTCTCTTCATACTAATGGGGTTCTTTTAACTACGGATATGGCAAAAGATATTATAAATTCTGGTTTAAATATTTTGATTTTTTCAGTTGATGCTATTAAAAAGAAGACTTATGAACAACTAAGAAAGAATGGTGATTATGATGTTGTATTAAATAATATTAATAATTTTTTAAATTTAAAAAAAGATATGAAAAAAGAGTTTCCATTAGTTCAAATGTCTTTTAATAAAAATAAATTTAATTATTTAGAATTACAAGAATATACTAAATATTGGGAAAATAAGGTTGATGCGATATCAACTTCTGATTTTTGTAATCCTTTTATAGGAGGTAAGAAAGAGCAATATATAGAAGATATGTATAGATTAAACAAGTGCAATAATAGGTTTATTTGTCGAGAACCATTTCAAAGGCTTTTTATACGAAGTGATGGAAAGGTTCATCCATGTTGTTCTTTTTTTGGTGGAGAGATGATAATAGGAGACATATATACGGAATCTATTCGCGATATATGGAATAGTGAGAAAATGGATTCAGTAAGAAAAAAAGTTAATGTCTCTTTAATAGAAAGGAATTTAGCGTGTTGTAAGTGTTACTTTTCACTTAAAGGAGTAGATAATGATAACTAAAAGAGAATTATTTTTATTATATCAATATGCCAGAAAATGTAAATTTATCATAGAAACTGGAGGAGGTTTGTCAACTTCTGTGTTGGCTAATGCTACTATAAAAAAGGGGGGATTCTTTATTTCTATAGAAATAAATCCTAAAGTTATGAGAAGGCATAAGCGTCATAAATTAAGCAACGTTAGAAAAATGCATGGTTGGTCAGTTAGATATGAAGATCTTATGTTGCCTGGTCATGAACATTTTATAAAAACTAAAAGTAAGAATTATTCTAAAGTTGGGATGGAACATAAGATTATATTTTCTTCGAAAAAGGTTGGTAAAAAAATAATGAAAGAGAGAGGTAGGACTGATCTTATTCGAAAAGCATTATTAAAATATAAAAATATTAAATTAGATTTTTTCTTTTGCGATTCAGGAGAGTATTTTGGTTTGCCAGAGTGGAATGTAGTTAAAGATGAGATTAAGGTGGGAGGTTATTTTGCAATTCATGACATATATTTTCCTAAAAGTATTAAGGGATACAAGGTTTTGAAGAAGATACAAGAAAGCTATCAGTGGAAAGTAGTAGAGCAGACTCCTAAAAAACATGATAAGACATGTGGTATTGCAATAGCTATTAAAACAAAGTAAGGGATATGAAGCGTAAAAAAAAATATAGTGAGTTTTTGGACAACAAAAGAGTGGTTTTGGTTGGACCATCTGGGCATCTTAAAGGTTCTAATCGTGGAAAGTTAATTGATGCTTATGATGTGGTTGTAAAAATGAATGTTGGATATGTGGTTCCTGATAAATTAATAAATGATTATGGACGTAGATTGGATGTTTATTATTGCTCTGTATCTACATATTTTTTTAGGAATAATAGACTCTTTAATTGTTTTGATCGTAATAAAAACATTATATGGATGATAGGAACCGGGCTACATCGTGGGAATTTAGCTAAAGTAAGAGATATCAAAGGCTCTGAAGGAACTCAATTTCTGAACGTAGATCAAAAAATATATAAAAAAGCAGCTTCCGATTTAAGGAAAGGACCTTCAACTGGAATTATAGTCATTATGGACTTATTACAATACAACATTAAAAAATTGTATATTACTGGCATTACATTTTTTGATCAAAAGTATTTGAAAAGAAGAAAAAAATATTATTATAGTCAGTACTGTAATAGAAGTGTGGGTAACTATCCTATCATGGTTCATGATACAAAAAGGGAATTAAGATTATTTAAAAAATTATATTCTAGTGACAAGAGGATAAAATGTGATAAAATGTTAAGAAAAATACTTTTAACGGGAGACAGGAGTGAATAAAGTCATAAAAAAGAAAATTAAAGGTTCTTGCGTTCTTATCGTAGGAGCAGGTTCAAGCGTAGAGAAATATCAGGGGAAAATAGAAAAGTTTATAAAAGAAAATAATGCAGTTACAATAGGTATTAATAATATAAATGGGTTATTTATTCCAGATTATCATTTTTGGGGATCAAGAAGGTGGGAGAAATTTGGCAAAAGATCTAGTGACAAATCATATTTTATTTTTTCTCACGGATTTAGTAAAAAAAGTATTTTAAAATTTGGAGAAAGAGCATATTTTGTTCTTAAGGATAAGCATTGGAGCATTTTTAGAAATACAGGAATTATGGCAACACATTTTAGTTATATTCATGGGGCTATTAGTGTTAATTTAGTAGGAATGGATGGGTATACTTATTATCCTTATGACGATTTAAAAGAAGAGAAGCAGGCTCAGCATTGTTACGGGAAAGGAATTACAGATGGGCAACCATATGAGAGAGGGAGACAAAAAGATAAACGTAATTATGAGACATTAAAATCTTTATATGGTTCTATGAAAAAGAAGTATAAATTTGGTTTTGAAATACTAACTCCTACAGTATATGGTGAATTCTATAATTCTAAAATTTTGGATATTTCTGAAAAAAGTAAAGCTATTCCTGCAAAAAGGTCGGCTGAACCAAAAATAAATAAAAGAAGATTTATGAAAAAATCTAAGTATTGGTTGTAGGGAGATATTATTTATGGTAAAAGGAAAAAAGCTTTGTGGTTCACATGTTCTGATTGTTGGAGCTGGTTCCACTGTGAAAGGATATAAAGAAAAAATAGAAAAGTTTATAAAAGAAAATAATGCAGTTACAATAGGTATTAATAATATGAGCGGAATGATAATTCCAGATTATCATTTTTGGGGATCAAAGCACAGGTGGAGAAGATATGGTAAAAAAGCTAGTGATAAATCATATTTTATTTTTCCGCCAGATTTTAGCAAAGCAAGTATTCTAAAGTTTGGAAATAAATCATATTCTATTCTTGAAGATAGATATTGGAAAGTTTTTAGAAATACGTTAATTAGGACTATATTTTTTAGTTATACTAAGTTAGCTTCTAAAATTAGTATTGTAGGGATGGATGGCTATTCTTTTTATTCTTACGAGGAGTTAAAAACTAAAAAACATGCTCAACATTGTTACGGAAAAGGGTTAACAGATGGACAACCATATGAACATAGCAGAAAAAAAGATATAAAGAATTATACAAAATTAAAATCATTGTATAAAACCATGAAGAAGAGATATAAATTTGGTTTTGAGATTTTAACTCCTACAGTATATGGTGAATTCTATAATTCTAAAGTTCTGGATATTTTAGAAAAAAGTAGATTAATTCCTGATTTTGATTGTAAAACTTTGTCAAAGATGTCAAAAAAAGAATTTATGAAAAAATCTAAATATTGGTAATAGGGCAGGTATCGATATGGCAAAAATAAAAAAGTTTCGGGGTTCACATGTTCTGATTGTTGGGGCTGGTTTCACTATAAAAGAATATAAAGAAAAAATAGACAAGTTTATAGAAGATAATGATGTAATTATAATTGGATGCAACAATATCTCTCATTTGTTTGTGCCTAATTATCACTTATGGACAGATATTAGACGTTATTATAAATATGGGAAAAATATTAATAGTAAATCAATTTGTATTTATGGCGATCATTTTAAAAAATCGGTCATACAAAAATATAATATAGGTCGTTATGGGACTATAAAATATTCTAGGCAAAAGTGGAGTAAACATAATGATAATCCTCATTCTCCCAAATATGGAAAAAGCAATCCCAGATATGATAAAAAACAAAATAAATTTTATGGAGTGTTTAGAGCAGTTGGGTCTCTAGCTATTTTATGGTCACATATACGAAAAGCTTCTAAAATTAGTATTGTAGGGATGGACGGCTATACCTTATATTCTTCAGCTTCTCTTAGCAAAAAAAATGTTAGTCAACATTGCTATTCTAAGGGTTTCAGCGATAGAGATGCACAGGCAATTAAAAATAGGAAAAAAAGTGATGATCAATTTTATAAGTTTTGCATACAAAAAGACGATGATATTTATAGAACTTTAAAAGGAATTAAAAGATATGGAGTTAATTTTGAGATAATAACACCAACGGTATATAAACAGTTTTATAATAAGGACGTTTTAAATATAAGTGAGTAATTATAAAAATAGTACATATTTATGTGTGATCCCTGCAAGAGGAGGCTCTAAAGGAATTCCTAATAAAAATATTAAAGATCTTTGTGATCATCCATTAATTCACTATTCTATTAAAGCAGCTATAGATAGTAGTATTTTTGATCGTATCGTTGTTTCTACGGATTCTTTTGATATAGCTAAAATAGCTGTTGCTTGTGGGGCCGAAGTTCCTTTTTTACGCCCCGATTGTCTAGCTACTGATAAGGCTATGGTAGAAGATGTTATAGTTCATTTATTGAAACATGTAGAGAAATATGATAAAAGATATGATTATATATGTTTGTTACAACCAACTTCTCCATTGATTGAAAAAGCAGATATTATAAAAGCTAATCAGTTATTGTTAGATAAAAAAGCTGTTATGATTGTATCAGTAGGTGAAAGTCCTATTAATGTCTCGTGGTCTCAAGAGATACCTGAAGATTTATCTATGAGAAATTTTAGTTTCAATATGTGTAGCACAAATCGACAATGTTTTAAAGGTACTTATTTTTTAAATGGTGCTATTTATATGGGAAAATGGGATATATTTTATAATAAAAAAAATTATTATGAACAAGAAACTTATGCTTATAAAATGCCTTATGATAGGTCAATAGATATAGATAATGAATTTGACTTTAAGCTAGCAAAATTTCTGTTAAAAGAAAGAATAGAATGAGGATAAAATAATGCCTAAAAGAATTGCTGTTTTGTGTCGTGGAAAAAGTTTAGGGGAATACAGAAATTATAGTCATTTATTTGAAAAAATTTATATAGTTGCCAGATTCTATAAAGAAATTAAAAAATTAGGGATTAAACATTTCGAAGATAAAAAGATTATACATGTAGTTGCTAGGACTAGTCAGCCTCTTAGATATGGTTTTTATGATAAATTAAATATTCCATATGTTCAAACCTTTTGTCACTCTCTAGAAAAAGAGTTTAAAAGTTCATACGGCAAAAGTCATATTGATAAATATCCAAAAGGTTTGCCTATTAGGATAGTTCCTCCATGTATGAGAAAAAGAGGACTTGAACCACTATCCGCAGAGATTATAGAAGAATATTGTCATGATTTTAAATCATATAAAAAATTAAATGCTTTTTTAAAGAAAAATAAAGCTAGAGAGATTAGCTTAACTAAAAGAAGGACAAGATATTGGCCTACGACTGGCGTATTTGCTTTGGATTTAGCATTGACGGAAAATAAACCTAAAGAGATATATTTATTTGGGTTAGATATGTATGCTGCGTTAACGTACATACAATACAGTCAACAAGAATTTAGAACTCTGATGGATGATAATATAACTAGATTGGGAGTTTATTATATTAAACAGTTAGTAGAAGAATATAAGAATGTTAAATTCTATTCATCTTCAAAAGTGTTAAAATTTGATTTACCTAATTGGAACTTATTTTAAAATAATAGGATAGCAAATGAATAAAAAATTAATACGAAAAATAAGTCTTACATGCAATGATGATAAAAGATCAAAATATCCTGAAAAAAAGTGGAAAGTTATAAAACCACAATATACAAGTAAGAAAAATTTTAATTTGGAAGACAGAGCTAAAAATTTGATAGATATAAAAAATATTTTAGATGACTTGGAGGTTCCTTTTTTTTTAACACATGGAGCACTTTTAGGAGTTTATAGAGAAGGAGATTTTATTAAATATGATGATGATATTGATTTGGACATTTTTGAAGAAATTTTTCTCCTTAAGTATGATCAAATATGTGATGCTCTCATTGAAAATGGATTTGTAGTTAGAGGAAGAAAAATTCAATATAGGGGGGAAAAAGGAGAAAAGGTTAACTTATATAGGAATAAAGATAAGGTTAATATTAGAGGAATTTATATCGATTCAGATTATAAAGAAAATAAATATTATTTAACTAATGTTTTTCAATACCTGAGAAAATTTCATGAAAATCCTGATACTATAGTTTTTAAAGGTGTAACTTTTATGACTCCTGGCCCAATTGAAGATTTTTTAGTATATTGTTTTGGCAAAAATTGGAGAACTCCAGCTTATAAAACAAAAAAAAGTAAGGAGAAGGGGCAGGAAAGAGGGGTTAGACGATCTAGTGTATAAAATCATTTCTAAATAGTATACGACTATTTGATATTTTATTAAATATGTCCGCAAAAATAAAAGAGGGTACTTAAAAGAAACTATGAAATATTAGGAAGATTAAGATTTAAAGGAGAAAAGTTATGAAAAAGCAGGAACAAAATTTCCTAATTTCTTTAAGTAAAGCATCTGAATTACTAGGGGTTTCTAAAGATACTCTTAGAAATTGGGACGCTAGTGGAAAATTAAAATCTATTAGAACTCAAGGAGGGCACAGAAGATATAATAAATCTGATGTGTTAAATATTATAAATATGCATAAAATAGATGGTTGGAAAGAAAAACAGGAGTGTCAACAAAGACCAAAAGATAAAGTTGTAGTTTATACTTATGTGTGTGGAGATATTTTGCATAAGGGGCATATTCTATATTTGAGGAATGCAGCTTCATTGGGAGATTTTTTAATAGTTGGAGTCTTAACAGATGAGGCAGTTATGGAGAAAAAGAGTAAACCTCTAATAAGTTTTGAAGAAAGAATAGAGATAGTGGGGTGCTTGAGAATGGTAGATATGGTAGTCCCTCAATACGAATATGCTCCACATTTGAATGTAAGAAATTTGAATCCAAATATTCTTATAGAAAGTACTAGTCATAGCGATGAATTAATACAAGAAAGTATAGCATGCATGGAGGGAATAGGGGGGAGAGTAATCGTATCTGCTTACTATCCTTATCAAAGTTCGACAGAGATTAAAAATAAAATTAATGAAAGGAAAAAAAATGAATGATAATCAGGAAAAAAGAACTCGCAGTGCAACCAAAAGTATAATTTGGAGAATATTAGGAGTGTTAATATTAGCAGCAGTAACATTTGCATTTACTGGGAGCTGGATTACTACTGGTTTAGTTACTATTATACATCATGCTACTTTTTTGTTTGTATTTTATTTGCATGAAAGAGCATGGTTAAAAGCTAAAAAGCCTGAAGGACAATTAGCTAGGTCTTTATGCAAAATGTTTACTTACGAGACTTTATGTGGTAATATTATATTAGGAATAATAACATATTTGGTTACAGGGAACGTTAAGACGATGACTGCTGTAACCTTAACATATATTGGAATCAAACATATAACTTATATTTTTAATGAGTTTATATGGAAGAAAATTAAATGGGGGAAAAAATAAGAATGAAAATTATAATCGTTGCTGTAGTTACTATGTTTAATTCAAAAGTTGATCTTTTAAACAATAATGCACTTTAATAGAAAAAAACAATCTAGTATAAAATTTAAGATCACTCCTAGAATAGGAGAGAAGAAAGATAAGAAGAAAGAAAAAAAGGTTGTCGAAAACGCTCCTATCGTAAGGTCTAAAAGAAAAAAGAAAAAACTTAAAATTGTATCTAGGGGTCTTAATGTATCAAAGTTGAAAGATAGATCTAAGTATAAACCATTATCTGAGTGGAGTGATTTACTAAAAGGTCATCCAGCTTTTATACTTGGGAATGCTCCTAGCATCTCTAAGCAAAAATTAACATTACTTGATCCATATTTTACAATTGGAGTTAATAGAATATTTTATCTTTATACTCCTGTTGTATTAATATGGCAAGATATACAAGTGTGGAAAAGTGACAGGAAGAGTATAGTTAAACAAAAGTCTGTTAGGATATGTACTAAAGTTAGTGATCCTCGAAAAGCTTTTCTTAATTTTAAAGTTAAAGAGGGAAGTTTTAAGTTTGGTAAAAATCCTAAAGTTTTACATGGTATGGGAAATACTTCGGCCATAGCTGCTCAGATTGCAGTCAATCTTGGATGCTCTAGTATAATTCTTCTAGGGACTGATTGCAAATATGGGAAAGGGAATAAAACAGATTTTTATGGGCATAATAAAGATCATAAATCTTATACATTACAGATGTGTAATAATGCTATGGTTTGGTTAAAAGATAATTCTCCTGTTCCTATTTATAATTGCAGTACTAACAAACTATGGCCAAAAAAAGATTTATCCGATGTTATAAAAAGATTAAGCCCATTAAAAATGAATAAGAAAAAATTCATGGAGATATTTAAAAAATAATGTATGGAGTAGATTTTAACAATCAGCTAGGAGAGTATTTGCTTGATGAGAATAGAAAAATTCCTAAAGCTCATCTTAATAAAGTTTGTTTTATTGGAAATAAAGAGAAGACATGTCGTTACATATCGTTGTCTAAAATAGGGTATGTTTGTATGAAAAAGAGTCCAGCTAAGGACAAATTGGATAAATTGTCAAAAGATGGAAATATGATTGCACAATCTGATAACTGTGAAGGATTAGGGATATTTAATGAAAAAAGTTAAGAAAAAAGCTACAAAAGTGAAAAGAAAAGTAGTAAAATCTAAAAAGAAAAAAGTTAAAAAGAAAAAAGTTAAAAAAGCTCCTAAGAAGAAGACTAAAAAGAAAGTGGCTAAAAAAAAGGCACGTAAGTCGAAGAAAAAAGTAAAAAAAGTTAGCAGGAGGAAAAAGAGGAAGAGAAGAAAGAAAGTATCTATGGAAGATTTATATTCGATTATTCATAAAGTCCAGTTCGGCAAAAAAAAGATAGTATTTGTCACTGATCTTACAGAAGCTCCTACAATAGAGAATACCATAAGAGATGTAGAATTAAAATATAATAAAGTAGAAATGAAAACTCAAGCAGTTTTTACTCTTTATCCTAATGATCATAAGTACGAGGAAGAAGAGTTGTTACATCTGGAGATTATGGATGATGAAATACCTGAGATAGGACAGATATTTGGATAAATCGACATTTTTGGAAAAAATGTTTGAAAGTGAAACCACATAAGTTATAATCATGATGTGAGTTATATTCTTAAAGATCTTTATAGGGACAGTAATACTTTTTTGGATAGAAAGCAAATATTAGCGGAGGCTATATTGAAAGAAAGATTAGAGTAGAAATGAAAGAATATGATAATTTAGAATTTTGTGTTAAAAATCCACATTTTAGTTGCATATCTGGAAGTCGTCTGTACGGAATGGATACTCCAGAATCTGATGTTGATATAAGATCGTGGACTATTCCTCCTTTTGATTATCTGATCGGTATTAAAAGATTTGAGTGTCAAGATATGGAAGGAGATAATAAGGTATATAGTTTAAAAAGATTTCTCGAATTAGTTTTACGAGGAGATCCTCAATTATCCGAACTGTTTTATTCTCCTCAAAAACATATTGTTGAATGTTCAGATCTAGGTAGAGAAATTCTCAAATTGAAAGAGGATCTGATTAGTAATGCTATTTATGGTAGGATTATGGGATATAGTACTGGGGAATGGCGTAAGGCCATGGCTGTGAAATTAGTTTCTACTAAATTTAATAAAACTAAAAAAGAAATTATTAATGATGTTCGTAGTCACTGGCATCTTAAAAAAGAGAATATGGATGAGATTATCAAGATTCTGGACTCAGTTGATGAGAAAAAATGTATCTCTTCTATGGCAGGGTTGGGGACTAAAAGAAAAGCGGATATTGAGAAATATGGCTTTTGTAGGAAGAGTGCTGCTCATTCTATTCGTCTTGTAAAACAACTTACAGAGTTGATGGAAACAGGTACAATGCTCTTTCCTCGTCCTGATAGTCGTATGCTGCTGGACATCAGAAACGGAAAATATACGAAACAGGAGCTGGAGGCAATACATAATGATGTAGTTGCAGAGGCAGAGTCTACGCGTGATAAGTCTGTTCTCCCAGACAAACCTAATGAAAAAAAGGTATGGAATAAATATTCGGAGTTGGTTGTTGAAGTCATCAAGAACGATGAGAAATTTTTGCAACTTGTACGGTAACGTTTAATCATTTTTAAAGAAGGTACGCCATGGAACAAAAGAGAAATTTCAGGGGGTTGAAAAAGTACGAACCACTTTTACACACGATTTGCAGAACGGATGATTATTATAGATTAACAGAGGAAGAATGGGAGGGCTGTCTTGGGGTGGCATGTGTTATATCTGTTATAGAGGGAGTTAATTCTAGCATGTTTTCATTATCGAAACATTTAGATATCCCTCATTA
>Ga0233415_10001130_pt1 | contig 11847 bp, 11 predicted proteins | sample Na_anoxic_12_MG_FD_188631 | JGI IMG/M metagenome (GOLD analysis project Ga0233415, IMG submission 188631) | Seawater microbial communities from Saanich Inlet, British Columbia, Canada - Na_anoxic_12_MG | ecosystem: Environmental > Aquatic > Marine > Inlet | place: Canada: British Columbia...
GATCAAGAGCTTTTACTGGAGAAGTTGAGGGTGTAACTCCTACTGCTGATGCTTCTTTAGCAACTAAAGGTTATGTTGATAATAATTCATCATCATCTGTAATTGCTTCTGATAGAAGTGAACCTCAAGGGTTTGTAAATATAACAGATTCTAATATTAGTTTTGATGATTCTACTTTAACTTTTACTATTGAGCCAACTGGAGATTCATATGATATATATTGTCAAGGAACTAAATATACTAAATCAACTACTCTAACATCAACTATTACAGATACAGAAGGAATGTGGCATTTCTATTTTGATGAAAATGGAGATCTTCAAAATTCTCAAACATTCAATACTAATTTTATAGAAATATATGCTTATATAGCTAACCTTTATTGGGATGCATCTAATATTGAACATATCTTACTTGGTGAAGAAAGACATGGAATCAATATGTCGGCCAAAACTCACAGATATCTTCATGTTACAAAAGGAACCCAATATCAAGATGGTATCGGTCCAACAGATATTGTAGCGGATGGAAATGGTAGTTCTAATACACATGCTCAATTAGGTTTTGGTAGTGGTAATATATGGGATGAAGATATACCTCATAGTATATTAGTACAAACATCTCCGGCCCAAATTCCAGTATTTTATAAAGATGGTGTAGCTGGCAATTGGAGGAAATCAACTCCTGATGATTTTCCTCTTTTAAATACAGGAACAGGAAGAATGGCATATAATCAATTTACTGGAGGGGCTTGGCAACAAACTGAAGTTACAAATGGTGATGTTGCTCTGATGCACTTTTTTGCAACAAATGATTCTACCGCTCAAATCATTGTTGTTCAGGGAGAAAATGAATATTCAAATGTTTCAAATGGTAGAGTTGGGGCAGCTGACGAAATTCAAACTATTGTAACTAACGGTTTGCCGTTTGTTGAATTTACCCCAATATGTACAGTAATATTTCAAACGAGTAATTCTTACTCAAATGATGTTAAGACAAGAATAAGATCAACAGATACAGGAGATGATTTCATTGATTTTAGAACGACTAGAGGTGGTGGTGTAGCAGGAAGTGTTAATGATCATGGTTCTTTATCTGGTTTGACTGATGATGATCATTCACAATATTCATTGGTCGATGGATCAAGAGCTTTTAGTGGAACTGTTAGTGGAGTAACTCCTACTGCATCTGCTCATTTAGCTACTAAGGAATATGTTGACTCTAAGATTATTAATAATATTGGTGGTAGATTGATATTGACAAATCCTGGAACTGTAACTGTAGGAACTGCTGGAGACTATTATCGAATTGATGAAACTAATATGGATACTGGGACATGGGATGGAACTACTGCAATAAATATAACTACAGATGAAGCAACTGGAACATTTACCATTGATGAAACTGGATATTATCATATATCGGTAACAACATCATTTGGAGGATCTATTAGTGCTCTTGTTCAGATCCACACATTTGTAGATGGGGTTCAACAAGTTTCAGGTTTTGATAGAAAATTGGGGACTGGTGGAGATACAGGTAGTGCTTCCTTTATTGACTTTCAATATCTTACAACTGGTTCAGAAATAGATATTAGAGTAACATCAGATGGAAATGGCGATGATGTTGATTTTGAACATATAACATTCGTTGTTATCAGAACAGCTTAATAAAAATATACAAAAAATAAGAGGGGACATATGATACTACTAATATTAAAGTAACTGTAACATCTAGTGTTAAATATAAAATCATGACATTTGTATAACAATTTTATTCCCATTTTATCAACTTCATTATATATATAAATTATTGTATAGAATGATTATTCATTTTTTATTTATTCAAATGGAGGCGATAAAATGGGACTGTATTACTGAATTTCAAAAAACTGTGAACATATAAAAAAGATAATCGGAGCGTAGTTCAGTCTGGTAGAACGCCTGCCTTGGGAGTAGGAGGTCGAAGGTTCAAATCCTTCCGTTCCGACCATTTTATTTTCAATTCACGAATAGCGAACAGGAGAATTAATATGTTTAGACTAGACGGAAAATACACATCTGCAACAATCTACATTGATGATGTTGAGAAGACATGCATCAAACAAATCACACAATTTATAAATCATCCAGCGTTTACAAATCATATTGCAATAATGCCAGATACTCATGCAGGGAAAGGTGCGGTCATTGGTTTTACAATGCCAATGACAAATAAAGTAATTCCAAATGTCATTGGATATGATATTGGATGTTCAATTCTATTTGTTGAAATAAAACCAATTGAACCTACATATGAAATGGAACAAATAATTCGAGATGTTGTTCCAATTGGATTTGATGTATGTGATACTAGACAAGGAGATTGGGAAAATTTTCTAAGTTTTGTTAACACTAAACTACAAAACTTTATATATGGTTACAATATAAAATTCCAAACTAATTATAAAGTTACAGAAACCATAAATGAAAAATGGTTTGAATCTAAATGTAAGAAAATACATTTGGATGTTAATAGAGCATACAACAGTGTCGGAACTTTAGGGGGTGGCAATCACTTTATTGAAATTGGCAAATCTGAATCATCAAGAATGGGGTTATCTATTCATAGTGGTTCAAGAAAATTCGGTCAGTGTATTTGCCAATACTGGCAAAAAGTTGCAACTGAAAGAATGAATGATCTCAAGAAAGAGTTTCAACAAAATGTAATTAAGCAAATAAGAGAAAACTTTAAAGGCTCTGATATACAAAGAGAAATTAATAAGCATAAAGCATTGCATTCTCTTGATATAAAAGCTTCTGATCTGGATTATCTTGAAGGATATGATGCATTTGGTTATTTATGTGATATGGTTGTAGCTCAAGCATATGCAAAATTTAACAGAAAAGTTATATGTAGAAATATTGTAAGAGCATTGGAATTATATCCAATTGATTTAGTTGAAACTGTTCATAATTATATAAATTTTGATGATCTAATTATTAGGAAAGGAGCAGTCTCTAGCTATAAAGGATCTAAACTTGTTATACCATTTACTTCAAAAGATGGAGTAACTTTATGTGAGGGCAAATCAAATCCAACATGGAATTATAGTGCCCCACATGGAGCAGGAAGAAAGTTTAGCAGATCTAAAGCAAAACTCAAGGTATCATTAGATAAATATAAATCAGATATGGATGGAATAATAACAACATCTGTATCACAATCAACTTTAGATGAAGCTCCAGATGCGTATAAAGACCCCACTGTAATAAAAGAATTAATTAAAGATACTGTTGATATATTAGAAACTTTCAAACCTGTATTGGTCGTAAAAGATAAGGAGGTTGATAAATGAATATAAAGGATGGAGATCAAATATTAAATGAAGATGAGCCATTTAATATATTTGATAAAGATTCTGATATTGATAAACAATTCAGAACTTATGCGAAAATGTGGCATCCTGATTTTAACAAAACCAATCCAAAAGCAAGTGATGTATTTAATCATATTATAGAACTTAAAAATATAGCAAAAGACAGAATTGCAAAAGGTAGCTGGATATCAAAAAATGAAATGAGGATATACGGAGAAGATCATACTGAATATAGAATCAAATTTAAAAAATCACATCCATTTGAATTAGGAACTATGTATATAAGCGATTCAATTATTGCATATATAATTGATTCAAAATATAACAATTTTTATAATAATTTTGTAAATCAAGTATCTAATTTACGTTATTCATCAGATAAAATGAAAAATGAAATGAATAGGTTTTTTCCAAATATAATTAAGACAATTGCAACTGATGATGATAAATTAATTATAATCGTAAGAAAAACAGATGATCAATTTTTATTGAAGGATGTAATTAATTATTTTGGTGATAAGATTGATCCACGACACGTGGCATGGATGATAAGCTCTTTGTATAATTTATGTTGTTATTTTGAATATAAAAATATATCTCATTTGGGGATATCTATAGATACATGTTTTGTATCTATGAAATATCATTCTGTATCTTTATTGGGAGGATGGTGGTATACAGTAAATACTGGAGAAAAGATGATAGGTATAGCTTCCAAAGATTTCAGTTCGCTTCCAAAAGATGTTCAAACATCAAAAATGTCATCAAGAAGTTGTGATTTAGAATTACTTAGAGCAGTTGGTAGAGAGGCATTGGGTGATAAGCATGGAATGAAATTAAGAATAAATAAAGACATTCCAACCCCAATGTCAAATTGGCTTATATATCCAAGTAAAGAAAATGCTATAAAAGAATATGGAATATGGTATGACAAAGTATTAATTGATAGTTATGGAAAACCTAAATTCATCAAATGTGAAATATCATCTGATGAATTGTATCGTTAACCTTTAGATAAGAATAGGAGAATTATTATGGGCGGTGGAAGATGGAATCCAAGTGAGTGGTCAAGTTATACAAAAACAAAGAGTTATGATACAAAATCAACAAAGCAGGTATTTTCTAGTCGGAGTATGCATCCAGATCTAGATCCAAAAGGAGTTGAATTCCGTGAGTCTAGAGATTCAGAAGACAATCCAAATTCAACAGCAGTCATTGTTGCATTGGATGTAACTGGATCAATGGATAGTGTATCTGATTCAATGGCAAGAAAGGGTCTGAACAGTCTTGCAACAAACATTTATGATCGAAAACCAATATCTGATCCACATATTATGATGATGGGTATTGGAGATGCAGAAGCTGGAGATTCAGCACCTTTACAAACCACTCAATTCGAAGCCGATATCAGAATTGCTGAACAGCTTGAGAAAATATGGCTAGAAGGTCATGGTGGTGGCAATCATTATGAATCATATGCACTCGCATGGTATTTTGCAGCAATGCACACACAGATTGATTGTTTTGAAAAGAGAGGTAAGAAAGGATACCTCTTTACAATTGGTGATGAATATCCAACTCCATATATCAGATCGCAGGATATAAAAAGAGTTCTTGGATATACACCAGAACGAGATTTCACATCTGAGGAACTTTATGAGATGGTTTCAAGACAATATCATGTCTTTCATCTTATGGTAGAAGAAGGATGGAACATGAGTAGATACAAAAATGAAACCATCGAGAAGTGGTCAAACCTTCTTGGTCAACGTGCCATTCGTCTTGCTGATCATACCAAAATGGGAGAAGTTATTATTTCAACTATACAGCTTCTTGAAGGTGAATCTCAGGATACTATTGTTAATAGTTGGGATGGTGATACATCTATTGTTGTTAAAAAAGCAATTCAGGATATCACCACAGATATTACTGGAAAATCAGAAGTAATGGAGTTCTAAATGAATAACATTCCTAAAGCTGTTATAGGATCTGGTTGGGGAGATGAAGGAAAAGGTAATACAGTAAATTATCTATCTAACGATTCAACAGTATGTGTTAGATTTAATTCAAGCGCTCAAGCTGGACACACTGTTGTAACTCCTGATGGCGATAGGCATGTATTCAGTCATTTAAGTTCTGGTTCCTTTCGAGGGGCCAGAACATTTTTAAGTGAATACTTTGTGTCTAGCCCTATGTTATTTAGTAAGGAGTTGCATGAAATTAATCAACAAAACTTACCTATTCCTGAAATATGTGTTAATAAAAATGGTTATGTAACTACTCCATATGATATGTTGATAAATCAAATTGTTGAAGAAGTAAGAGGAACTTCAAAACATGGATCATGTGGGGTTGGATTTGGAGAAACAATTGAAAGGAGTGAATTTTCTCCATATGTAATTCGAGTTGAAGATTTAAAAAATCACAAATTCATGATAGATAAACTTTTAGAAATAAAGAATGTCTATGTACCTGAAAGACTTAAACAACTGAACGTGGATGAAATTCCATTAGGTCTTGCTTCTATATTAAATAATACAAGAGTCATTAAATGTTATATGGAAGATATCAAAACATATTTATCATGCATTCATGTTTGTGAAAATCAACAATTGGATGGAGCTCCAAATATTGTTTTTGAAGGAGCACAAGGATTATTGTTGGATCAAGATAATAAACAATTCTTTCCTCATGTAACTAGATCAAATACTGGATTGAAAAATGTTTTATCTTTATGTGAGGAAGCAAATATTGATGAGATTGATGTTTATTATGTAACCAGAACATATTCAACAAGACATGGGGCAGGTCCTTTTCCTCATGAAAGAAAGGAGAAAATATACAGTAACATTGCAGATTTAACAAATGTTCATAACAAATTCCAAGGATCATTGAGATTTGGGTATCTTGATTTGGATATTCTTTCAGATTCAATATACAATGATCTTAATAAATGTAGTAATAATATCAAAATTAATCCACATATAATGATTACTTGTATTGATCAACTTGATTGGAATCTTGTTCATTATTATAAAAATGGATTACATTTGCATTATTCATTTGATATCTTTATGAAAGCCATGAAAGAAACTTTTCCTAATTTTAAGTTTCTTGGGAGTTATGGTCCTTCTAGTATGTCTATTTGTGAATTGAGCTAACATTTAAAATTGTAAGAACATAATATAAAATCACGATTTGGGGAGTTATTCCGTAAGAGGTAGCGGGGCAGACTGTAAATCTGTTGTCATTATGGCTCGGGTGGTTCGACTCCATCACTCCCCACCATTTATAAATCTTTAACATCTTATCTAAAATACAAATCAAAAACTACAATTCTTATTATCCATAAGAAATTTGCGGAGGCACTTATTATGGAATATACAAATCAAAAATGTTATTTATCGTATCATGATTATGAGACATTTGTTAAAATACTGACAAAAAAGTTAAGTGTTAATAAAGATCTCAAATATGTATATGGGATTCCAAAAGGCGGTTTACCAATTGCAGTTCATATCGCAAATAATCTTCATTTAAAGTATCTGGATACACTAGAGCAGGTAATAAAAAAAACAATCGAAGAACCAGGATCTACATTGATTGTTGATGATCTTACAGATACAGGAAAAACATTATCACAAATATTCACATTATTTCAATCAAGTGATTTATGTCCAATAACTGCGACTTTGTTCCATAAACCTCAAAGTAATATCAAACCAGATTTCTTTGTTGAAGAAACATCATTATGGGTGTATTTTCCTTGGGAAGATCCAAATGAAACCCCAAACAGGGAGGGATATGATAATGAATGATATAGTTGATAACACCACAATCGATGAGATTAAATCATTGACAAAATCAATCACTGATTCATTAATTGGTATGTTTGATAATTCTAAAAAAAATGAAATGGATCACAAGAAGATATGTGAAGAAATATTTAAAGAGGCAAAAGATGTTTTGTTTATTGATGGTACGATACCACAAACATTCTTCTTAATAAATGATGGACAGCCTAAAAAAATTCATATGAAATGGGAAGATGAATCTGAAAAGAAAATGGTATATGATGCAATGCATGATCTAGCAAAACGAAGTAATGCTGATGCAATGTTATGTATTTGTGAAATTGAAAAGTCATCATCCGAAAAGCTTTGTTTATGGCACATAACATCTGATGGAAATAAAACTGTCCTTCATGTAGATATATTGAGGGATATGAAAGGAGGGGCATATACATTAGATAACGATGTGTGGGAACCCAGAGATATATTCAATACAATTCCAATCATGGGATGGAGAAACTCCCCTGATGTTCAAATAGTAAGTATAAAAACACATTAAGAAAGGAATGAATGATTATATTACGAAAGGAGGTATACCAAATGAATATTGTGAATATTATATTTTATTTTGAAAAATCATTTAATTATATTTATTGAAGATTGATAGAGATATATACAACACTTGCATATTTTTAATTATTTTGTTTGCCTCGATGATAGGCATATCTGTTATTATTTATGGTATATGTGGTAGTGTTGTAAAACAAATCCCAAGAATCATAATAGGCGTTCCTCTTTTACTTGGAGGATTTATAGGTATGATCACAAATAAGGAGAATTGATATGATCGAACTAACAGATTTTCCCAAAATCGAATGCCCATTTGTAAGAAAACAGTTTCATATAAATGTGGATGACTGGAAACAATATGGTAATAGATTACAAATAAGAGAACCTCATCTTTATCTTGTTACTCCAGAAATCAATCCTACTTTTGAATGGGTTTTTGATGATCCTGATACGTTTGCTGTTGAAAAGCTTGATGGAACAAATGTAAAAATTGCAACAGTTGAAGGTGAATTGAAAGCATTATGCAACAGGAAGCAGATAATAAATCCATTGCAGATTGTTAAAGGAAAGACTTTCATAATAGAAGGTATATTCACAGCAATTCAAAAAGGGTATGTTCATCTGAATGGAGAGCAAGCAGGAGAAGTAATTGGACCAAAACTTCAAGGAAATCCATATGAATTGAATAATCATATTTGGTATCCATTTGATAAGGCCATAAAGCATCTTCGATATAAATCATTCCATGATCATGCTCGAACATTTGATAATTGGAGTTCATGGTTTAAAGATTGGTTGTATTCAAGATTTGCTACCAAATCAGGCAATCCAAATATAATGGCTGAAGGAGTTGTATTTTATAACCTCAAACGAAAAGCCGAAAACAAAAGATGGCGAGCCAAATTAAGACGAAACATGTTTGATTGGTATTATTCAGACTATATCCGAATTGGCGATATAATTCAGGAGGACTAATGAAATCTATAAAATGTATGTTTGGATTTCACGATTTGGAAACTGTAACACAATCTTCAATAGAAGAAATTTATAACAATATTATTCAACAAGGATTTGAAGAACCATATATTATTAAATGTGACAGTGAAACAATTCTTGAAGTTAAGAAATGCAAACGCTGTCTCAAAATAATAGATGAAATCACACCACAAATTGAAAAGATAAAACAGGATGTAGAAAATATAAGAGTACGACATATTCTTCAAAATAAATCAGAAGAATATGATGTATAAAGGTCTTGCTCATCTGGAGTGACCTATTGCTGTATCTATGCAAATAATGTCTCCGCATAGAGCAGGGTAAAAAGGAGCTTTTTAGGACATTGTCAAATTAAAGGTCGAGAGTGGAGGAGGGGTCCTCCACTTTCAAAACAATAACCAATATTTAAAATATTGAGAACATATATATAGATAAATTATTTGACGCGAGGTGGTGTAGTTGGTCTAACACGCTGGACTCATATTCCAGAGATCGAGGGTTCAAATCCCTTCCTCGCTACCATTGCCATTGTGATGGAACTGGTAGACATGTTTGATTCAAAATCAAATATCCTATGGATGTGAGAGTTCGAATCTCTCCAATGGCACCATTTAAATTAATGTGAGTGTAACTGTGAATTGTTAATCTTTTATCGGAGAATATTAAAATGAATATCAAATCAAAAATAAATACGAAACTCTTCCTTTTAACCATCCTTTTGACTATATGGACCTCATCATTCTTTGTTTATGAAAATGCCGATGCAAGGGGCTCATCAGGTAGATCTTCAGGCAGTAGATCTGTATCTAAAACAACATCAAGTTCTAAAAGTTCATCTTCAAAATCAACAACACCTTCAAAATCAACAACATCTTGGTCAAGTAAATCTACAACTTCTACACCAGTCGTTGTGAATAGAGCGACATTGATGACCAATCAAAAATCTGCAACAAATAAGGCTACTCTTGCAAAATCAAAATCTGTTGTATCTGCAACAACAAGTAAAGATTGGGGATCAAGTAAAGCCTCATATCTATCATCCAAAGGTACATTAACAAAAACTTATGTACCAAAAACTTCTGAAAGTACAAAATATACAGGAGAAACAAAAACCGTTATTATAAATCGTTATAATAATACTCATGGAGGATACTATTATGCAGATCCGTATGATCATGGAATGATATGGAATTTCTCTACTATTTGGTGGTATCACCATTGGGCAACAATTGATAGAACTCATTATGCAGATGATGAAAAGATGAAAGAACTTGAATTAGAAATAGAGAAATTGAAGCTTCAGGGAATTGCAGTAAATTCTGATTATACAGAAGATGGTATGGATGAAACAATAATGTATAGTGAGGGGTATCTTCAGGGAGTTAAGGACGGAAAGATTACTGAAGATGATTTTGAACCAACAGATCTATCTCAAAATAACAATTCAGATTCAATGTGTTTTATAGGAGTTCTATTTAATTAAGGAGGTTTTATGTTTAATATTATTAATAGGTTTTATCTATTAATAAACATAATGACTAAACATGATACCTTAAAAACAACTCTCTATATGTTGTTGTTGTGCATATTTGCATTATGCACAATGACAATATTTGAGGATTGGTCTATCCCTGATACCTTATGGTGGTTTTGTATAACAATAACAACTGTAGGGTATGGGGATATGTTTCCGGTGACAATTGCTGGAAAGATATCTGCATTGTTAATTATGTTTATTGGTATCGGATTGGGTGCATTGGTATTAAGTAACATAGCATCATCGTTCATAACAAATATAATAGCCAAAGGGAGATTAAAAATGAATGGCTTAAAAGATTTCAGTCAATGTAATGATCATATTGTTATAATGGGATGGAGGGGTGATGAAACGAAACAATTGATTCATAACATTTTAGCTGATAAAAACAGAATCAATCGAAAAATAATAATTGTTTCAAATTCATTGGAACATCATCCATTACAAAAAGAATTCCATGTAAATTTTGTAAAAGGTCAATTGACATCTGAAGATGTGTGTATTCGATCTGGAATTTCAACTGCAAGCAAAGTTATCATTAATGCAAAAGATGATCAAACAACGATATTTACTACGCTTGCTGTTGTTCATTATGATGATGATGATCCAGCAGAAATTGTGGCTCATATCAAAGATCCAGATAACATTCAACATATTAAACGAATAGCAAACCACATCACAATTGTTTATTCATTAGCAAACGATTTAATAGTTCAGGAAATGCAAGATAAAGGAGTTTCTGAATTACTATCGTATTTGTTGAGTAATCATCAACCTTCAACTGGAAAACCTGATATTGATAAAATAAACAACAAAACGATATATCGGTATGATATTACACCAAACTGTTTATATCGATTTGGTTTTGCTTCTGAATTAATGAAACGCAAAGGTTATGTGGCAATAGGAGGAATTACACAACGAGATGAGATGGTTATTTATCCAGACGACCACATTAGTATGAAATCCTTATTCATAATTGGGTCTGAAAGGTATATAGGAGATATTCAATGAGTAATTTCGATTATAATATTTTCGAAGTCGATGCAATTGTTGAGATCTCTCATATGCAACATAAAGGCATTTGGAAGATGACTAATGTTGAGAGATTAACTATTGAAGATGTTGTTGTTTACAGAGTAGAACTTGATCAAAATACTGATGTACCTGGTGATGAAATAATCATGGAATATGATTTATCAGAAGCTAGGATGGCTTACATGTTCACACCATTTCAAAAGTTTGAAAAATCTCAAGCTGATAGTTGGCCTCCACCTGAAACAATAACTCATAACGATGAAATATATAATGCATATTCATATTCCGAAGAAGGATTGTTATTTGAGAAAGGAGATGAAGAAATAAGACATTGGGAATATGAAAAGGAAGATGGATCATCATTTTTACAAATTTATCTTCGAGAAGATGGTTTCATTACAATGTATGAAGGTTATGGACTAAATACAGATTTCATTTCAATTTATTAATAATAAAAAATATAAGTTAAAAGGAGAATATCATTATGGGAATATTTGGAAGAATTAAGAATCTAATTAATGGCAAGGCTGATAGAGCAATCGAAAATGCAGAGAAGG
>Ga0233415_10001131_pt1 | contig 11837 bp, 16 predicted proteins | sample Na_anoxic_12_MG_FD_188631 | JGI IMG/M metagenome (GOLD analysis project Ga0233415, IMG submission 188631) | Seawater microbial communities from Saanich Inlet, British Columbia, Canada - Na_anoxic_12_MG | ecosystem: Environmental > Aquatic > Marine > Inlet | place: Canada: British Columbia...
GACGTCATCTAGTCATGCGAATATAGGTGGAAGTGGTGGAAGTGGTGAAACTGTAGAATTTGAACATCAATCGAATGATCGATTAATTGATGTATCAGATGAGAGTGATGATGAGAGTGATGATGACAGTGATGATGACAGTGATGATGACAGTGATGATGATAGTACTGAAAATGATGATGAAACTGCTAATAATGAAAATGTATCATATGTATCAAATAATGGATTATCCGTGTTAGAAATAGATGAATTAGATAATGATGATGAAATAAAGGTCATTCAGCTACAAGACAATAGTTTAGAAGAATTGAAAGATGAATTATTAGAAGTAAATGAATTGTCTACAATGGGTCAAGATAATCATCGTCATATGAAGATAAATATGAGTAATGAGAATAATGATAGCGATAGTGATAGTGATAGTGATAGTGATGATGAGAGTGTTAATGAAAGTAATAGTGATGTCAATATTACAGATGAGACCGCAAGTAATATGTTAGACAATGGGCAACTACATTCTATTAAGAAGATACCATCTGTACAAGAACTGATGACTAGCGATGGATCAAATAGTGAAATTATTTCAACAGATTTAAAATCATTGACTTTACAGAAATTAAGGCAAATGGCAGTTGAAAAAGGCATTATACAGGCAGGTAATAAGATCAATAAAAAGGAACTTATTAAATTAATTGAAGATTCGTCGAAGTAATTTTGTAAATACATTTTCTCTCTACGTATATATATACAATGAGTTGGGGTACATGTTACGCTGGATCAAATAATATTCATTTTGACTTTCCACCTATTATGTCTGATGGAAGAAATTATGCAAAGTGGCAACCAGGAGCAGCTATTAATCAACAAATTAGAGAAGACAATAACATTAAAACTAATTGGCAATATAGACAATATTTAACAACACATGCAGACGCTATTATTAAATCAAATCAACTAGACGCATGTGATGAATGTTGCTACTGTCCTGCTCTAAGAACCGGAGAATCAGTACCAAATACTCCATTCTTATACAAATCGTGTATGGAGAAATCTCAACCTTATGGGTATGAAAATAGTGATTTGAAAAATGTTTATCTCTCGTCTTATCAGCTTCAAGCTAGAATGGTCGCTCCTGCTATTACACAAGAACAATTACTTCAGCGACAATATCCGAATCCCAATTAAATCCAAACTAAGTTTAGAATATTTTATAATAAAATATTATATTTTATTATAAAGATAAATATAAATGGTGAAAAATGGGTTTCGAATAGGTAATCGACGTGTCACATATACAGATACAAGTTTAGGTAGGGAATTGAATGTTAAATTTAATTTAAATAATACGCGCTCAACAAATCAAGCAACAACTGAAACTTCAGTGACACCAGTGAATAATGCATATTCTTTGTGTCGTCAGAGTCCTATAAATATTATAAGTAATCTTGATACAATTGTTATTACGCCACCTGATAAATTTTTAGTTATACAATATAAAAACGATACCGCACTTCAAGCTACTATAAATAAATCACATGGACACGTTCATTTTGAAACGAGTGAAAATCCTGACTATATTACTAGCTACAATGGACGCGATTTTAAATTACTTCAGTACCATTTTCATATTGATTCTGAACATAAGATAAATGGGGACAAATTTAAGGCAGAAGTACATTTTGTTCATAAAGATGTAGAGATAGATGAGTATTTAGTAATAGCTATTTTTCTTGATAGTAATAGTGATTATGATAATGTGTTTGACGAAGCAATCTATAAAACAGGTATTACAAATAAAAACACGACTGTGTCTATTGATATGTCAAAATTAAGTGATGTATTTTCGAAAGATTATTTTACATATGCCGGTTCATTAACAACCGATCCATTTTCAGCTGATGTTACATGGGTTATATTTAAACATCCTAGTGGGATTAACAGTAATAAGGCAGGGCATGCTTCAAATGCTGGAACACCGCGCTCAGTACAACATAACATAAATCCAGCTGAAGTATTATGTTTTAATAGTGGTGTTGTTTAAAATAAAAAGATCCATTATTTAACACTTTAGTCAAGTAAGTAATTAAACAGTGTATTGTAGTATAATATATTACAATACATAAGTAAATGAAAATATTAAGTATCGATGTAGGAATCAAAAATCTAGCGCTCTGTTTGTTTGAAGTTGAAAATAAAGAGAAATACGAAATACTAAAATGGGATGTAGTAAGTTTATGTAATGAAACCATTGTCAAGTGTTCTTGTGGGAAATTGGCCAAATACTGTTATGGTGATGTAATTTGCTGTAAAAAACATTGTAAAGATATCAAGTATCCTATTATTCCAAAAGAATTAGAACTTCAAAAATTAAAAAAAATGAAAATTAACGGTCTGAAAGACCTTCTAACATGTCATCAAATTGATTTTGATTTAAAGAAAAGTAAAGTCCTTTTATTAGAATACTTATATGATATATTGCCAAAGAAGTTTATATTACCATTTTCAAATACAGTGAAAACTACTGACTTGAGTCTAATTGAGATAGGTATTAACATGAAAAAAACGTTAGATGAGTTATATAAGGATATACATATAGATACTGTTATTATTGAAAATCAAATTAGTCCGATTGCGAATCGAATGAAAACATTACAGGGTATGATAGCCCAGTATTTTATTATGAAAGATACTACAGATATTCATTTTATATCTGCTGCTAATAAATTAAAGGAATATGTATCAAAAAAAACTACTTATTCTGAGCGAAAAACAATGGGTATTGAAATATGTGAAGAGTTATTAATTAATAATGAACAATTTGGAAAACATTTAGAGATGTTTCATACACATAAGAAAAAAGACGATTTGGCAGATTGTTTTTTACAAGGTATTTGGTATTTACGAGATAAGATAATATATAATTAATGTGTTTGATTTAAAATTAAAGTTTCTATTTAAAACATAATGGCAGAGCCTGAGATTATTGATATTAGTAACTTTGATTCAGATAATACAATAAATATAAATAACTCTGTAGATGAACTACATGTAGGTGGGTCTAAGTCTGCTAATTTTGGTACAGGTATTGAATTGTTAATGAATGATAAGAAAAAGAATTCCATGAGTTCTGGTGGTGGGTTATCCAGTGATATAGATGTGAATGATTTAAATAATTTAGAAGATGAACTAAATGATCTATCAGGACCAAAGAAGAGTATTAAAACGGCAAGATCAAATATGTTTTCTACGTCATTTAAAATAAACGATGAACCGTTGCCGGACGATGATGAATATGTTGAATCGACTCCAATAGAACCTTTAAATTTAGGTGCTTCTACGAAAGATTCTTCAAGTGAAGAGAAACAAACTTGGGATGGTTATGGAAAATTCAATGATGTGCCAATCAATCCAGATATTACAAAATCTCAAGCAGAACCTCGATTGAGCAAAGAAGAAGCATTGAAAGAAAAATTCAACTATCTTCAAAAGTTAGAAGATTTAGAGAGAAAGGGTGTAAAGCTTACAAAGAAATATGATATGGAATCTAATTTACTTGAGATGAAAGGAGAATATGAATCGGTTGTATCAGAGAAAGAAAGAAAGAATGCTGTAAAATTTCAAGGAAAAATGATGATGGCATGTATTACTGGTCTAGAATTTTTGAATAATAAATTTGATCCATTTGATGTAAAATTAGATGGTTGGTCAGAGCAAATTAATGAAAATATCGATGACTATGATGATATTTTTGCTGAATTACATGAAAAGTACAAATCAAAGGCTACTATGGCTCCAGAATTGAAGCTTTTGTTCCAATTGGGTGGAAGTGCTCTGATGGTTCATATGACAAATAGTATGTTCAAATCATCGATGCCTGGTATGGACGATATCATGCGTCAAAATCCTGATCTAATGCAACAATTTACAAGTGCTGCTGTAAATTCAATGGGGCAAACAAATCCTGGATTAGGAGGTTTTATGGGATCTATGATGGGTGGTCAAGGACAGCAAGGACAGCAACAGCAACAGCAACAGCAACAGCAGCAACAGCAACAGCAACAGCAACAGCAACAACAGCAACCACGATACAATCCTAACCAACAATTCACACCTCAATCAAATGGGGTACCACCACCACCAATTGCTACCCAAGGTCCTAATTCAGTCCCTCCTCCAATAAGACCTGGTTACGTTCCTTTATCAAATAGACCAGATATTAATGCTAGTCGCAATATACCAGTATCTGAAAAATCCACTAGACGTCCTGAAATGAAGGGTCCTAGTGATATTTCAAACATTCTTTCAGGACTTAAAATGAAACAAACTGAAGTAAATATTCAACATGATGGTGATGAAAAGGGTAGCACAATTAGTATTAGTGAATTAAAAGAAATGCAAAACGATAATATGCCTGTTAGATCTAAGCGTCGCAAGTCAGAGCGTAATACAGTGAGTTTAGATATCTAAAAAACAAAAAAAACAAATAATATTTTGTAAAATTAGTATAATATATTATTTATGTTTCATTCCGTTCCAAGGAATATTGCGATAGCGGTGTGCTATTTTTTCAAATTGTCCAACTGAATGTATCATATTTATATTATAAGATTTACTTTCGTGTCTATGCCATTTAAAAGTATATTTAAGAAAAGGGGCTTCGTCTGCTGAAATTCCTTTTACGTAAACGTCTTTATATTGACGATATACAATACCAGAATTATCCCATGCTCTATATTTATTATACCAATTGAGTATAATATTTTTAAATAAAGGAATATATGGATATGGTTTTACATCTTTACAATTCACATATTCGGCTATATAATATCTTAGTTCAGGAGGTAACTTGTCAAGCCTATTGGTTATATTTGACATATTTACTAGTAATTATGGATATATTATTTGTATAAATAATAACATGAATCAATTTTTATTATTATAAACGTAGTATTTGAAAATGAAGACCTAATGTGATGTAATTGTTAAAAAATATGTAAATACAAAAAATGTATGAAAAAATGTACAAAAAAGATAGATAAATGGTGTAAAAAAAATTGAAGTTTGTCTATAAATTACGTCACTAACATCCCAATTAATTAAAATATATCTAGTTTATAAGATGACTAGACTTAAAATGACACGTTATTCAACGTGGAATGATATAATGAAGAATTCGAAAATCACTGATATTCAAGATCCAATGCTTGAAATGGAAATCGGTAAGTGTGAATTTGAACAAATGTATATAGATATTGTTTCTGAGTTACAAGGTAATGACGAATATGAAGAATCTTATATTGATTATTACTTTACTAAAAACCCCACAAAATCGTATGTTCTGTCATTTAAAAGTGATAAGGAAAAAAACGCGTTTTATGAAATCGGATTAAAAAAGAAAAGCGTTCTTTCTTTAACCGAAGTTTGCGAAGGAGAAGAACAATGCGAAAAAGAAAAAAGACAAAAGACAAAAACAAAAACAAAAACAAAAACAAAAAATAACGATGAATATATAATATTTTACTAGCAATAAATATTTATATATTTATAAAAAATATTTTGTATATGATGTACAAAATATTTTTTGTTCAGTTTATATTTTTATACTTTGTTATTCGATCTACAATACCTATATTATCATAAATATTTACCGAAATACCGGTCATATCATCCAGTTCATACATAATAATGTCTAGTTTATTATTTAGATTATCATTTAGATTGTCAAGTATCCTTAACTTTTCATCATCTATCATGAATGTTATCTTATCTATATGATTATCTGAATTCTCTAATACATTCATATATATGGACGAGCATATTTTATTTAAATATTTCTCTTCCTTATGATATTTTCGATACGGCAAATGTAATAATAAATCTATTTTGTAATTTTTATTTCCGTTATTATCCTCATATTCACTTATTGTATCGGATAATTTAAATTCTTTATTAACATCTATACTATATTTTTTCTTATATAGACCTTCCTTTTTGCTATTATTATTTATATCACATTTTATATTATACTTAAAAAAAGAAGTAATGATATTTTGATCTTTATAATCAGTATATGTTACGTTAAATCGCATGTCAATTAGTATTTATATAATATTATAATAATATATTTATATGTTTTTTTTATAAATAGAATCGACAATTTTACACACGAAATAATATATACCGTAAAGAGACAATATCGTCCCAATTATATATTGAATGTTTTCATATTGTTCCATATTTTGATGATTCATTTGAATTTTATCTATTAAATGTAAATATTCGAAATCCGCATATGGGGATTGTATAGGTACAAGTGGTGGAGGTTCGTCATTTGTATCGATATATATATGATCATCATTATTTTCTGACGAAACATTAAAAGTAAGAATCATTGTATGATTGTAATTGTTTGGCATTTGGATACACATGATTAATATCGGATTAATATTGGATTTTATATTATATTTTGATTATAGTTTACTTCAATTATATTTAGAATATTAACTTCGCATAATACAATACAATACAATATAGGTAAAAAACATAAATTATTTTATCACAATATTTTAATTATATGATAGTAAATAAAAAAAATGAAAGACTATGCGATATATTGACTATAGTTATTATTATAAATGATCGTTATGTCAGATGGGAAGAATTTCATTTACATGAAAGAATAGAAGATGTATACAAATTACTTTATAATAAATATAATATTGAAAAATGCATAATAGAAATAAATGAATTATATCTACCTAATAATACGAACATACGACTGTTGGATATATGTAAACAACTTTCGGCCACATTGTACGTTACTACAAAAGATAAAAATTATACATTATGTAAATCTATATATTGAAATCGGTATAAATATGAAATGAATATCATTTCGTATTTATTATTTTATTTTATTGTATTATAATATTATTTTCGTTTGGACTTATTGAATCGTTTTGTTCGTTTGGATCTTTTGGATCTTTTGGATCTTTTGGATCGTTTTGTTCGCTTCAATGATTTTTGTTTTTTTCTATTTTGATATTTACCGCCTTTTGGATATGTTCCCTCAAAAGTTGATCGTTCTTGAGGAAGAGTCCATGAAGCCTGAGTAGGCAATACAATCGGTGTTAAATTAGTAGCAGTTAATAAAGTATTAATATTTTCTAGATCTGTTTTTTTAATTGAGTAGTTGGTATTGACGCCCATCATCTTAGCAGCTTGAAAAATTTCATGTATAGAATGATTGTATGGAACCATGAATAATATACTAGCTAATACAATAAGATTCATATTAATGTCGGTATTATCTGTTGGATTTTTAAAATATTTCGCCATAATTAAAAATATCATTACATGACCTGATAAATTACTGACGGAATATTTGTTATAACGCTTTTGTAAATTTACCGAAAAGCTATAAGGTTCAATAGGTTTCATATAACAAATTGGTGGAGTCCATGGTGGTCTTTGATAAAGTCCATCTACTAAAACAGTACCCCCCTTACTTTTAATATAATTTTGTTCTCTCTGAGAGAGTGGTGGAAATAATGGATATTTTGAATAAATTTCACTCATACAATTCGGAATAAGTGTATTATTATTTCCAGTATAACTAGTTGAAAGTTTTTTAATAGGATTATCGGCTGGTAATTTTACAACATCTTGGTAAGGAACACCATATACTAGTGGATGCCATAACCAACATAATGTAATTGGTGATTGAGTTTTGTTGGCCATATAGTCTTGTTGAATTTCACGATAAAAACGCTTATTTTCAGTACAACCACTGGTAATCGGTTTACCAGAGCCTCTTATGTCTTGATAGCAATTTGCTGTTTCAATAATATCGAAACCTAATATATTCTCTATTAGTAAAATAGATTCGTCTAAAAATCCAATATTTAACATTGGGTATTTGGTTGTAAACTTTTCAGTCTGACCAGATTGCCTACTTTCAGAATATTCAATTAATATAGAATACATAAAACAGTCATTTGTTTTCGATGCGAAATTACGTAATATTGACATTTTTTCTCTAAAATTGTAGCTTAATATAGTATCTTTCAATTCGGAAAGAGTTTGTATTGGTATATATAATCCGCCCTTTTTTATCAATGGAATACCAACTTGACCTTGCTCATTGATTACATCTTTGAAAAAAATAGTTATAACATTATTTAGATTAGCTTTCGCATTAATCGTTGGATTATTACTACTATTTGCTATAATTAGATCAAATTGTAAAAATATTAATTTTGTAATCTCGTTTTCTATAACATTTTTATTTTTACTATCAAATAGCGTTCTAGCTATAGCATAATTGTAAAGTACACTAGATGTATCATTATAAATATTATTATTGGTATTATTGATATTTGTTGTCATGCTTAAGTATTAATATATATATAGATTATTTCTTGGGTGTAAAATAAGAATATAATTGTGTCATACCATGGTTTATTTCTTTTGCGTAGCTATGAAATAGATTAGCAATGCTATAACCCAATATATAGCCAGCTATAATTTGGATTAAATTATGACATCCTTTCATAATTCTAGCGTAACCCATTATAAAAATCGGAATATTGTAAAGTATTATTTTTTTCAAAGTAATATTCTTATTACGCAATAATAGCATATTCATTAAAAATGATATGCTTGTAACATGACCTGAAGGAAATCCTGGTTTGTGATCTACTAATCCGCCATTATTAAAAAGAGAACAATTTGTAGCACCGCTAGGACGCTTGAATATTGGTGGATACCAATCTCGTGTAAGTTCCTTGATAAAATCATGAAAAAATAAACATGTTAATGATCCAAATATTAATACAGGGTCTAAAGTATATATTATATAAATATTCACCAATAACGCAAATAATGAAATGAAATCATATACCGAATTTATCTTAATGAACATATATATATCAATAAATATTTATTTTGGTATATATAAACAAAAACATATGAAAATGAATTATAAAAAATTACTTATAAAAATTACTTATATGTGGTTGTTGTTGTCGTAGTAACTGTTTTCTTTGGACTTGAAATCAGTCGAGCAACAGGCAATGTATTTACAGGTTGATCTTCCAATTTCGCGGTTTTACCGCTCGGTTTATCCAATCCAACTAGATGATAATAATCATTCACGATAGATTCTCTTTTATGCATACAATTTAAGCGCGTAGAATCGACAAAAGAAAGTTTCTTACCTTGATGAAGTATAAATGATAAATTTATAGATACAATTGGTACAGCTTGTCCGGAAACAGGTATTAATTCATATTTATTATTCCAATTATAACTATTAATTACATACTGTGTTTGATGAATAAAAAAAGACATTCCTTTTCTAAAAAATAAATGTAATACAAATTTAATATTATTATTTATAATCCCTTTCTCTTCAGCAGATTCTATAGTAATAGGTTCATATTTCTTTTCCTCTTGTAATCTTACAATGAAATTATTCATCTGCGCTGATGACAAAAATATTTTTTTGATGTCATCATCACCTAAACTCTTATCAAATAATTCTCCTTTTAATTTTATGGAAGGGATAAACAATATATTAGGAAACATGCTGTATAATTGTGGATTTGACATAGTGGGTGAATATGTCATATCATTTACAATGGTTCCATTAATAGTAGAGGCATCAAATGTAATTTTCAATATATTATTACTCATTTTATAATAATAATATATTATTTCCTTATAAATTATAACTCGTGTTGGTATATATAAATTATACTCATTTACACACCATTACTACGTTATTTAAGTAATTTATTAATGATTAAACCACTAGTATATGTAAGAATCATAATAATAATTGTAATAGAGATATATATAGAAACATTTTCTACCATTTTTTCATCAGAATTGTTATGGAGTTTTGATACATAAATACCTGTAATAGCCACTAGAAATATACCCATAACAGCGTTAACAATGATAGCATTTCTAAGCGTCATTGTAAGAAATGGAATCAGGAATATAAATGGAAGAATACATTCAACAATTGCTGTTATAATAGCCGATGTCAGAGCATCTTTAGACTGTCCGCTGGCAGTATCGGACATATACATTGAAAAAGCATCAGCTAATGAATTGCTAATACTTAATCCTACCACAGAAGAAATAATAGCACGTAAATTCTCACCAGAAGACCAAACTCCTAAGCTAATACCTAAAACTGTCATGGCGCTACTAACAATACCAAAACTAATACCTTGTCTAAATGCTGACGTTTTAAAAATATTATCGATATAATGGTTATGATTCATATAATATATGTAATTATATAATATTATTATTTTACGTAATGTAAATACTAATCACCTGTAATTAGATTAAACTGTGGTAATGATTCAATAAATCGATATGACGTTCACTTTCCTTTTGTTTTTTTGCTCGTTCCAATGTTTCAATTGCTTTATTTATTTCTATATCGCTAATTATCCCATCTTTATTCGTATCAATATTTAAACGTTTATATTTATCAGGTAGAACGCAAAATTTGCTCTTGTTATTTAATAAAAATTCTGATAATATTACAAATACCGCAGTTAAAGTAAGAGCCACTACAATATCTCTCGTACCCATCCAAGCCATTGTAAAAATAAGCAGTTCTTTGGCAATATTATACTTGATATAAGCTTCCATGGAATCACTTAATTTAATTTCTACAAATCTAGATCCAATATTTAGTAATATCATCATTATACCAGTAAAATATTTGCTAGAGTTTAATACATTTAAGAATTCAAACATAGTTGTAATTATATATATACTACGAAAATAAAAAGTATGTATTCTAATAAAACCCTAAATTACGACCGAACGCTTTAAATTTTGTTTTGAAGTGATAGGTTACAGTGTCTTGAGCATTTCTAAAGGTTCTAATATGTGGACGTATAGATTGTCTAAAATAAGTAGTAAATCCTTCTGGTTCATTGGGTACAAGTAATATTGATAATAATATTGAAATGAATATAAGAGTAACTAAAAATAGATATTGATTCATATAATTTATATTGTTATTTTATTGTTTATCGTTTATTGTTTATCGTTTATTGTTTATTCCGCCTTCTTAATTGTTTTTTCACGGTCAATTGCGTGTTCGTTGGAATCTTGGGGTCTTAAGTTTTCTTCATTTGTCATTTGTTCAGATGAAGAGACAATTTCAAAGGTACAATCATCATCACATGGATTACATGTTTCACCATCAAATTTAAGATTGGGGAAGCTTTCTTTAATTAATTCATTGGTAATTTCCTTATCATCTTTCATCAAAAGACCATTTTTACAATGATCCTTTTTAAATAGTGTCATGGGAGATTCTTCTGGGGATTCTTCCTTAGTTTCTTGTTGTTGTTCTTTAGAAGAATCGTTGTTTTCCATACCTTCGATAACATAATGATTCATAGAAACAATAAATAAAAGTACTAGTACACCAGCTAGTATATGAAAATGAGCCGCTATAATAATTAATACAATCGCGATGAGTTTTCCTAAAACATGATTGAAGTCAAATAAGTTAGCCATTCTTATATAAATTAAAAATATATTTTTTCCGTAGGTTATTTAAATTATTATCTGTATTTTTTATAAGTAACCAAATGTCTTTAGCAATGTATGCATCAGAATTTAATATGGAAAATATGGAAAATAACCCTATCAAAAAAAAAAGGGAAAATATGCGAAACAAGACCTTGAAGAGACGCGATCCAATAAAATCAAATGCGAATATTGATGTTTTAAAGAAACGTATTCAATATGATGATGGAGAAGATGATGATGATGATGATGGAAATTTATCCAATTTT
>Ga0233415_10001132_pt1 | contig 11837 bp, 7 predicted proteins | sample Na_anoxic_12_MG_FD_188631 | JGI IMG/M metagenome (GOLD analysis project Ga0233415, IMG submission 188631) | Seawater microbial communities from Saanich Inlet, British Columbia, Canada - Na_anoxic_12_MG | ecosystem: Environmental > Aquatic > Marine > Inlet | place: Canada: British Columbia...
ATTTTATTATTGGAGGGCATTATATGCACAATGCATGTGGAAAGGGAATTATCTGCTAAAGACTTTTCCGCCTAAAGGCGAAGGTTTATACCCTGCCCTATGGAAATTAATGGGAGGAGAGGAATAACTCCAAGTACAGCATTGAGGCTCGCGAATGTTTTTGGCGTATCAGCTGACTTTTGGATGAATATGCAGCTTCGATGGGATCTATATTTTGCAAGAAAATCTGAATCAAATGCACTTGACAGCATCAAGCCACTACCCGTGCATCAAATTCAGACAAACAAATCCAGCGCCCACCAAAGCGCTGGACAGTGATCGTTGTAATGAAAACGCATTAAGAGAAAGGCAATCCAAATATGACAAACACCGACTTAACTTTTATTACCAACGAAGAACAACAAAACCTTAAAACGAGATTTCAAGTATTAATAAAAGACACCAAATTATTTGACTGCCTTGCAGGGTATTTTTATACAAGCGGTTTTTATGCCATTTATAAATCACTAAAAAATACAGAAAAAATTAGAATCCTGATTGGCATAAGTACAAACAAACTGACCTATGATCTGTTAACAAAAGCAAAAGAAAATCCTCAACAATCAATGCAATTTTCTCATGCAGAAACAAAGCAGGAATATTCAGGTCTTGTCGAAAAGGAGATGGAGGATTCGGAAGATAAACAGGAAATTGAAGAAGGTGTTGTAAGGTTTATTAAATGGATTCACAGTCAGAAACTGGAAATCAGAGCGTATCCATCACAAAATATACACGCCAAACTTTACATTATGACTTTCGTCGAAGGCGACCGAGATATCGGCCGGGTCATTACAGGTTCCAGTAATTTTACCCAATCAGGCTTAGTGGATAATCTTGAATTTAATGTCGAACTGAAAAATCGCGCAGACTATGACTTTGCAAAAAATAAATTTGAGGAATTATGGAAGAATGCCGTAGATGTCAGTGAAAAGTATATTCAGACCATTCAGGATAAAACCTGGTTGAGCCAAAATATTTTACCCTACCAGTTATACCTGAAATTTCTTTATGAATATTTCAAGGATGAGCTCAGCCAGACAGATGAAGTGTTTGTTAAGTATCTTCCACAGGAGTTTTTAAAGCTTGAATATCAGGAGCAGGCAGTCTTAAACGCTAAGAAAATTCTTATGGAATACGGCGGCGTTTTTATCTCTGATGTTGTGGGCCTTGGTAAAACATACATTTCTGCAATGCTGGCGGGACAACTGGACGGCAGAACACTTGTCATCGCCCCACCTATGCTTCTGGAGAAATCCAATCCTGGCTCTTGGACTAATGTATTTTCAGACTTTCGAGTTCCGGCAGATTTTGAATCTATTGGCAAACTTGACGATCTTTTGCAAAGAGGAATCGAAAAATACACAAATATAATTATTGATGAAGCTCACCGTTTCCGGACTGAAACAACAATTTCCTATGAGAAACTGGCTGAAATCTGCCGCGGCAAAAGGGTTATGCTGGTAACAGCCACACCATACAACAATACCCCGAAAGATATCATGAGCCTGCTTAAACTTTTTCAAAAAGCCAAGAAAAGCACCATACCCAATCTGCCGAATCTGGAAGGGTTCTTTAGCGGACTGGACAAAAAACTGAAGAACCTGGACCGAAAGAAAGACTATGCCGCATACATAAATACCGTAAAAGAAAACTCACGGGAAATTCGAAATAAAGTTCTTAAATATTTAATGGTACGCCGCACCAGAACTGAAATTGAAAATTATTTCAGCAAAGACATAAAAGAACAGGGCCTCAAATTTCCGGAAGTTAAAAAACCAGAGCCCCTATTCTACGAACTCAATGTTGAAGAAGACGGTATTTTTAATAAAACCATTGACCTGATTGCTAATAAATTTATATACGCCCGCTACATGCCCCTGCTCTATTATGAAGGAAAAAGGGAAATAGACCAGCTTGAAGAACAGTCCCAGAGAAACATGGGAAGGTTCATGAAAATTCTTCTGGTCAAACGACTGGAAAGCAGTTTCTTTGCCTTCAGAAATTCTGTGGACAGGTTCCTGCATTCCTATGAGGTGTTCATAAAAGAGTTTGATAACGGCAATGTGTATGTGAGCAAGAAACATACGAACAAAATATTTGAACTGATTGAGAGCGACGATGACGAAGCAGTTCAGCGATTAATAGATGAAGGCAAGGCGGAACAATACGAAAGCAAGGATTTCAGAAAAGAGTTAAGGAAAGATTTGCAGCATGACCATGTCATTCTTATGGAAGTCAAAAAGTTCTGGCAGAAGGTCAACCGTGACCCGAAACTGATAAAATTCCTGGACGAATTGTCCAAAACAAAGATTTTGAAACAAAGTCATCTAATAATCTTTACGGAGTCAAAGGAAACCGCCAATTACCTGTTTAAAAACATAAATGGCAAATATACTGAAAGGGTGCTTCTCTATACTGGCGATTCAGGCGAGTCTGTCCGCGATAAAGTGATCGAAAACTTTGACGCCAGAGCCCGTCACAAAAAAGATGATTATCGAATACTTGTCTCTACAGAGGTACTGTCAGAAGGCGTTAACCTGCACCGCTCCAATGTGGTGATTAACTACGATATCCCCTGGAATCCGACCAGAATGATGCAGAGAGTGGGACGTATTAACAGAGTTGATACACCCTTTGACACCATCCATACCTTTAACTTTTTCCCGACCATACAATCCAATGACCAGATAAAGCTTAAAGAAGCGGCAGAAGGAAAAATCAATGCTTTTTTGACCCTGCTTGGCGGTGATGCAGAGCTTTTAACCGAAGGAGAGCCTATAGGTTCACATGAGCTGTTTGACCGATTGACCTCAAAGAAAGCTGTGGAAGGAGAAGATGATGCAGAGGAAAGTGAACTGAAATATCTAAATGTTATTCGGGATATCCGCGAAAAGGACTCCGATCTATTTGAAAAAATAAAGCGCCTTCCAAAAAAGGCTCGCACAGCAAAGCCACACAGTGATATTGTAAACTCCCTTATAACCTACTTCAGGCGCGGGAAACTGCAAAAGTTCTTTATGGCGCAGGGCCTGCCTGCGTCGCAACTGCGACAGGCAGGTAAGAAGGAAGCCGAAGAACTTGATTTTATGACAGCGGCAAAACTGCTTGAAAGCAAACCGGATGAAAAGGGGAAGAAACTTCCCGAAGAATTCTATAACCTCCTTGACAAAAACAAGGAAGCCTTTGTTCTTGCCACAACCGAAGAAATGGTTGAACCCCAAAAGAGAAGAGGCCGTGACAGTGCCGCCAATATCCTCAGGGTTTTAAAAGCAACCATGAAAAACACGCAGAAACTCACCGACGACCAGGAGCTTTATCTTAAAAAAGTATTCACCCAGCTTGAAGAAGGCGGCCTGCCCAAGCAGACAGCCAAACAAACACAGAAAGCATTGGATGCCCTTAAAGGGGAAGTAATAAATCCGTTCAAGGTGCTGGCAGCGCTCCAGACCCATATACCAATGAGGCTGCTGGAAAGCCATTATGCCGAGCAGAACCCCGCAGTATTCGGAAGGCGTGAAGTCATCTTATCAATGTACTTGAGTGGGGAATAATCATGGAATCAACAAAGATTGTCGTGTTTAAAGGAAAGAAAATCCGGAAAACTATTTTCAAAAATGAATGGTGGTTTTCCGTTGTTGACGTTATAGCCGTATTAACCGACAGCGCTAATCCAAGGGATTACTGGTATAAAATGAAGATTCGCGTAAATGATGAAGACGGGTTCGAGTTGTCGACATTTTGTCGACAACTGAAACTGGAATCTCCCGACCATAAAAAATATGTGACTGATTGTGCCAATACCGAAGGTATATTCCGCATAATCCAGTCGATCCCTTCTCCGAAAGCAGAGCCCTGAATAGAGAAATAAACATGGACAAACATCAGGCGCAGAAAACCATTAAAGACACCTTTGAGCGTTCTTTTGATATGGACAGGTTTACTGTGTTTACAAAAAACCTTCTTAACAGGATTGATGAATCAAAAGCATTCCATGCTCACGGTTATGTAAAGGAAGGATTCAGGGGCATTATCAAAACATACGAGCGGGTTGGAACTTACAATGCACCCGATGATAAAAAGGTCGATATCATTGTCGTTTATCTGCAAAAAGGATCTTCACTCGATCATGCCCGGGTCACTCAAAGGAATTTTGCAGGTAAATACCTCATCGACAGGGGACAAAAAGACGCTGGTCTATTTGCGTTTATATCTCCGGACCCGGCAGACTGGCGGTTTTCTCTGGTAAAAATGGATTATAAGTTTGATAAAAACGGAAAGGTAAAAGAAGAGTTCACCCCTGCCCGGCGCTGGTCGTTCCTTGTTGGTGAAAACGAGAAAAGCCATACAGCACAGAGCAGATTGGTGAAAATATTAGCTGATGACGAACATGACCCGACTCTGGAAGAAATTGAAAAATCCTTTGATATTGAAACTGTAACCAAAGAGTTTTTCCTCAAATACCGTGAGCTTTTCCTGCGCACCAAGGAAGAGCTGGACAGGGTTGTTGAAAAAGATCCGAAAATCGCGGCTGATTTTGAGGCCAAGGGTGTTGATACGGTAAACTTTGCCAAGAAACTGCTGGGCCAGATTATATTCCTTTATTTTTTGCAGAAAAAAGGCTGGTTCGGCGTGGGCCGTGACGATGACTGGGGCACTGGCTCTAAACATTTTTTACGTGAATTGTTCGAAAAAAAACACCTGTCTGCCGGAGCCTTGGCACAGGCAGGCGGAGATTACCTGCCTGCGCCGCAAAGTAATGCGCCGCGGCAGGCAGGTAACAATTTCTTCAATGATATTCTGGAGCCGCTATTCTATGAGGCATTACGTCGAGACCGTAGTGATGATGATGGTTATTACAAACTTTTTGACTGCAAAATACCATTTTTAAACGGTGGGCTTTTTGACCCAATCGGCAATTATGACTGGGTGCATACCGATATTCTCCTGCCGGACAAACTGTTTTCCAATACCAATAAAACCAAACAAGGCGACGTCGGCGACGGCATTCTCGATATCTTTGACCGCTACAATTTTACCGTTAAAGAGGACGAGCCGCTGGAAAAAGAAGTAGCAATCGACCCGGAGCTTTTGGGAAAAGCGTATGAAAAATTCAATGCCATCCGGCCTGATAACTTTGATGAATATAAAAAAGCATTAAAAAGCGGCAAGAGCGGCGAGGAAAACAAATTCAACAAAAAATTCGGTGTTTATCCCACACCCCGTGAAATTGTCCATTACATGTGCCAGCAGAGCTTGATCAATTATCTGGCAACGGAATTAGAAGGTAAAGCAAAAAAAGAAGCTATTGAATTCTTTATACTTGAGGGTGAAAAGTATATTGAGCATCTCAAAACAGCAAAAGAAAAGAGAGAGAAGAATGCAAACTACCAAGGCGATTACAAAGAAAAAGAACATTTTATTGAATTAAAAAAACATGCAAATGAAATTGATAATTCCCTTTCTAAAATAAAAGTATGTGACCCAGCCGTTGGTTCCGGCGCTTTTCCGGTGGGGATGATGACTGAGATTGTTAAGGCAAGAATGTTTTTTGTTGAAACAGGTTGTTTAGAAAAAATCTATATAAACTCTCACCAGGAAAAAGTAAACAGGACTCCCTACAACTTTAAAAGAGATTGCATTGAATATTCTCTGTATGGCGTGGACATTGATCCGGGCGCTGTGGAGATAGCCAAACTGCGGTTGTGGCTGTCGCTGGTAGTGGATGAACAGAATATAAAAAATATCAAGCCATTGCCAAATCTGGATTACCGGATTATGCAGGGCAACAGTTTAATTTCTGAGTTTATGGGGATCAGTTTTGATGAAGATGAAAATAAAAACCTAAAACAAAACATTGACGATTTAGGTATAGAAATAAAAGAACTTGATAAACAGATTAAAGACAAAGAAAAACAGTTTTTAAGATATTATAATAAAACTAAAAAACAAGATCAGAATTTATCAAATAAATTAGATAAACTCGTAAGCAGAAAAAACGACTTAAAGAAAAACCAAACTCAATTAATCAAAAAGTTAAATAATCCTCAAAATGAAGATCCCGAGCTTATTGATATTATTAGTGAATTTCAGAAAAAGAAAAATGCCTTTTTAAATGAATCAAACGTAACAAAAAAATCGCAATTGAAAAATGAAGTTAATGATCTGCTTGTTAAAATATTTGAAACCAAACTGAGAACTCAAAAACCGGATTACCTTAACAGGTTGAAGAATATTGAAAACAAATACTCAGTAATCCGCAATGAAAAGCAAAGAGATGAATTGGTCAAACAGGATAAGGAGAAACTCAATAAAGAATTCGGCTTTGACCTTGAATCAGCGGAAAAACAATTGAAAGAATTTACCAGCGGCAGAAAGATAAAACCCTTTTTCCTGTGGAATCTTTATTTCTCCGAGGTGTTTTTGAGCGGAGCGAAATCCGCCTCTGGCGGGCCCAACAAAGGCGGGTTTGATGTGGTGATTGCAAATCCGCCGTATATAACCATTGCCTTGGGCAAAAAACAGAAATTTTTTTCAGATTGTGAAGTTGCTTCCCTAAAACAAATTTTTAAGGATGTATATGAGTATAAAGGAAATACTTTTTCCCTTTTCTTTGCAATGTCAATTGCTCTTCTAAACGAAAAAGGAGTATTGACATTTATTACACCGAATACGCTTTTATTAAATTTTACATTACAAAAGACAAGGAAATATATTCTAAACAATTGCAATATACAAAATCTAATCAGCATAACGGGCGGAGTGTTTGAGAGTGGTGAAACTGGGGGGGATTTGATCTCAATATTGAGTAAAGGCAATGATTATGAAAACATAGTAAAAACAAGCGAAATTAAGGATACAAGCGCTTTTAATTATAAACTAAAATTCAATTATATCGAAAAATATCTTTATAATGAGATTGAAGGGAATAAATTTTACTTAGATATATATTCTTTAAAATTAATGAAAAAGATCGCCAAGGACACACTACGCTTAGGCGATATAGTTAAGTTTTATCAAGGAATAATCACAGGTGATAACAATAGATTTCTCTCCGATAAAAAAATTAGCAGCAAACATTATAAGATATTGCGAGGTCGTGATATTTATAAATACTTCTATAATTTTGGGAGCACTTATGTTCTTTTTGATAAAAAATTATTATGGAGTAATACAAATAAAGAATTATTTCACGTTGAAGAGAAATTAATTAATCGTCAAACAAGTTCTGACCTTATTGCTGCTTATGATAATATGAAAATATTTACCCTTGATAGTACCCATATCCAAATATTAAAGAATAAATGCTTTAGTTTAAAGTATATCTTGGCATTATTTAACTCTAAGCTATTAAATTTCTACTATCATCAATTAATTAGAGAAGAAGGTAGGGTTTTTGCACAGGTTAAAACAATAGTATTAAAAACGCTTCCAATTAAAGACATTCCTATTGAACAGCAGCAACCCTTTGTCTCGATTGTCGATAGAATCTTAACCATAACCAAACACAATGATTCTCTTAAAAATTTCCAAAAACAGGCCAAAGTAAAATCCCTTGAACGAGAAACCGACCAGCTTGTCTATAAACTTTACGACCTGACGGAAGAGGAAATCGACATTATAGAAGAAAGGATTTGACCAAATATTTTAGACATAATCAAAAATTGAAGAGTCTACAAAATGTCATAAAGGATATTTCGCTTTCAAGAGGCACTATATTAAAGCGGGACGCCCTTAACATTTTAAGTTGACAATCAAGGAAGAGTAGTGTCAAGAACCTTTTGATAGAATTAGATTCTTAGAAACTTAAGGGCGTCCCGCTTCACTCACGCAGCCGTGTCACAGTCCGTGGAGCGGGGTGAAAGGCTTGTAAAGGAAAATAATTATCATTTTGGTTAAAAGTGTAATTGTGAAGAACGTCCCCTAATATTCAGACCCTTCGGTCAGATGTTCGGATTATAAACGCCACCAACCAGAATCTGGAGGCAAGAGTAAAGGAAGGGAGTTTCAGGGAAGATCTCTTTTACAGGCTGAATGTGGTGGCTATCGCCATTCCGCCTTTGAGGGAGAGAAAAGAAGACGTGGGGCCACTTATCGATCATTTCCTTGGACATTTTGCCGCTGCGAATGGAAAAGAAATACAGGGCGTCAGCCCTGAGGCCAGGGATCTTCTTCTGAAATACGATTATCCCGGAAACGTGAGGGAACTGGAAAATATTATCGAGAGGGCCGTGGTGATTACTCGCGGATCGGTCATATCTACCAGTGATCTACCCTTCCCCGCAGGATTTCCCAGCGCTGATCGGAACGAAATATGGAATCAGGGAACCCTGAAGGACTCGATGGAAGCCCTGGAACGGCAAATGATCAGGAAGGCTTTGAGTGAAACTTCAAGCAACCAAACCAGGGCCGCTGATCTTTTGGGTATCAGTGAACGGATGCTCCGATATAAACTCAAGAAATATGGATTCAAGTAGTTATCCGGAGTGTTGCAGTGTCACCTATGTATGGCCAAATACAATCCTCTCGTAAATATTTAAACAAATATTATTGACGAATGAGGTGATAAAGGTAAAATCATGCAAATGCAAAGTTACGGAAATAATCTCGCAAATAGCAGACCTACTCAACTTCACCTGCATATTCGGGGGAAATTAGGATGGTCAATCACATACATCACGTTCATATATTTGCTTCAGATATAGACGGGAGCGTCAATTTTTATAAGGATTTTTTCGGTGGTAATATTATTCTGGATACGGAACTTGCAGGTGCAAGAAACGTATTTATGAAAATTGGAAACGGGAGACTGCATTTTTACGATCAATCTCCAAAAAATCCCGGAAGGGGGAGTATACATCATTTTGGGATTCAAACTGATGATGTGGATGAAGTTGTAAATAAGATGAGATCCAAAGGGATTTCTTTTAAAAAGGATATCGTGGATTTTGGATTCTGGAAATATATTATGGTACCTGCACCGGACGACATACTTATTGAACTTTTTCAAATAAACAGAGACAAGATTCCACAGGAGTTTTTGGATTACTTTGAATAATTTCTTACCAGTGAAGGAGTATAAAATGGAAACAGAAGAAATAAGAATGGAGGATTTGTCTGTTAAAGAGTTTATAAAGCAACAAGGGGAAGTGATTTCTTCCACAGTTGGAGATGGGTTAGCCGTAAATGCTTTATCCGGTGGCGTTGATTCTTCTGTTGTTACCATGCTTGGTCATAAAGCACTTGGTGACAGTCTCAGAACATATTTCGTCGACAGTGGACTGATGAGAGAGGGAGAGCCGGAGCATATTGTTTCGTTATTTAAAGGTTTAGGTGTTCACGTGGAAATAATAGATGCACAAAGGCAATTTTTGGACGCCCTTGCAGGAAAATTGGATCCAGAAGAAAAAAGAGAAGCCATTACGCAGACATTCTATGCAGTTGTCTTTGCTCAGCTCGCACAGAAAAGTAATGCGGGATATGTGTTTCAGGGTACCAATTACACCGATATAGAGGAAACTGTCGCAGGAATAAAGAGGCAGCACAATATTATTGAGCAATTGGGAATTGATCCTGAAAAGGAATATGGATACAAAATCCTGGAACCGTTAATACGGCTCAGAAAACCGGCAATAAGGGCCATCGGGAAAGAGCTTGGTTTACCGGAAGAAGTCTATAACAGGCCACCGTTTCCGGGTCCGGCTCTGGCAGCAAGGGTTATTGGAGAGGTCACTCCGGAAAGAGTGGAAATTGTAAGAAAAGCAACAAAGATTGTTGAAGATGAATTGGGTGATTCAGGTGCATTCCAGTATCTGGCAATCCTGCATGAAGACAGGGTTACCGGTGTCAGGGATGGAAAAAGAGATTATGGTATGCAAATAGAAGTGAGATGCTGGGATAGCGAAGACGCAAAGACAGGATCACCAACGAGGCTGCATTTTGATGATTTAGAAAGATTAGGTGAAAGGATAACAACAGAAGTTCCGGGTGTTGTGAGCGCTACTTACAACATAACCAGAAAACCTCCTTCTACAATAGAGGCTATTTGATCAGCTTTCGGTGGCTGTTGGAAGATTGGGGATCCTTTCAGAAAATTTCCTTGATTATCGTGTTATCTACTTTATAGGTCCAAAAAGCAATTTCTTATTACCTCAATTGGCGCGAAAATTGGCGTTTAAACCTACCTCGTAGCTCTGCTGCGCGGTAGCTCATTTTGGAGAAGGGTCTTGTTATGAATAAAAGAAAAAAATGTTTGGTGGTAGGAATATGTTTTCTACTTATTCAAGTATGTTTCTCTGAAATCTCTCTATCTGGAGAGAAGGGTGCAGAGGACATATCACATTCAGATGATTATCTTTCAATGTCTTTGGAAGAATTGATGAATGTGGAAATTATTACTGCGTCCAGGAAAAGCCAAAAAATTTCTGAATCCCCAATTGCAGTTAGTGTGATTACTGCTGAAGATATTAAGCGGTCAGGAATGACCAATATACCAGACATTTTGAGAAGAGTACCAGGCGTAGATGTAGCATCTCTAACTTCTTCTGGGTATGCGGTTACTACGAGGCGTTTAAACGAACGTTATTCTAATAAAATGTTAGCCATGATTGACGGAAGGCTTATAAATAAGCCTTTTTTGGGCCATACTCTTTGGTAAAACATTCCTGTTCAATTAGAGGAAATTGAAAGGATTGAAATTATCCGCGGTCCTGGTTCAATTTTGTATGGAGCCAACGCCTTTGCTGGAATTATTAATATTATTACCAAATCTCCTGAGGACTTAAAGGGGACTTTTGTCGAAGCTGGGGTTGGTAATCTAGACACTTATCGAGGAACATTGATCCATGCTGGCAAAATAGAAAAGCTTAACTATAAAATTTCTTTGGGCTGGGAACAGGGGGACAACTGGGAAGATTTATGGGATGGCAGACACAGAGATACAACCAGAGCAGATTTCCGGGGAGAATATGAATTAGGGGCAGATAAAAAGGTTAAGTTTCAAGCTGGTCTTATTGAGGGTAACTATCAGGTCATCTGTATGCATGGCGGCAGCTATGTTGATATTGATCCTGGGGATAGTTATTACCAGGTCGAATATAATCAACCCAACTTTCACGTAAGAACTTACCGGAATAGCACCAGACAGTGGGAGACAACTGTTCCAACCGGTAAAAAGAGGAAAATGTATGGCGATCTTAATCACTTAGAATTACAGCATTCTTTTGCTTCAGGTAAATATCATAATTTTGTTTGGGGAGGTAATATAAGTCAGGATAAAGTCGATCAAACCATTATAGATGAAAAAAGATCTCACGATCTCTGGGCGGTTTACTTTGAAGATCAGATAAAGTTAGGGGATGCCTTTACTTTGGCCTTAGGCGGAAGGTATGACGATCATTCAGTCTTTGATAATCACTTTACTCCCAGGACGAGCCTTATCTATCAATTCCGGAAAAACCACTCCTTCCGCTTATCTTATTCGACAGCTTTTAGAAATCCTTCTTTTGTAGAATTATATCGTCAGATTGACAAAAAACAAGGGACTAAAACAATTAAAAAGCGGGGTAACGATTCTTTAGAACCAGAAGAAGTTAATAGTTTTGAATTAGGATATTATGGTCTTTTATCCAAAAGGCTTAATGTAGGCGCATCTTTGTTTTATAATGAAGCTGAGCATTTAATAGAGGAATACCTATCAGATAAATGAATAGGGGGACGGGCATAAATAAATAATTAACTCGACATAGCTAATAGTAATTTGGTAATTATTTGTTCATGCCAAGATTAGCTCGTTTAGACTC
>Ga0233415_10001133_pt1 | contig 11828 bp, 5 predicted proteins | sample Na_anoxic_12_MG_FD_188631 | JGI IMG/M metagenome (GOLD analysis project Ga0233415, IMG submission 188631) | Seawater microbial communities from Saanich Inlet, British Columbia, Canada - Na_anoxic_12_MG | ecosystem: Environmental > Aquatic > Marine > Inlet | place: Canada: British Columbia...
TTTTTCATATTATATTGTATGTTTAATAATCACAGTCTAGGCTGTTTATTTACTACTCTCAGCAACGTTGGCAGATACCGCAAATAACTCTGCTTCTGTTTTTGAATTGTTAACCATCTTAACTTCCGCGTAGTAACCTAGCACAGAGTTTAAGTTAGCTTCGTTATCTTTGTTAAATAAAATAAAGCTACCAGATACAGGTAGTACAAAGTTTAAACTACCGGTGTCCACTTGTATACTAGTAGCGGATATACTACTACATGTTCCTAGCTTAGTTATTTCACTATCAGAGTTGGTAAAATTAAACTGACCGGTAGTTGTTGGGACACAAGAATACACGTTGTCACCAACCTGTAGTGAGTCGTTTATACTGTATGCAAAAGGTAGATTTATTATAGCCATTTTTTTTTAGTTTTAAATTAAGCGCTTTCACCGGATTGTTTTATTTCTATAACTCTAGCTGGAGATGTTGCACCGCTAAAAAACATACCTATAACAAATAATCTAGTTAAGTTACCCGTATTAGGCGATATTTTAAATTTTATTGCACCATCAGCAAAGTTGTTACCAGACGAAGTAGTTGACAAAGCAACGTCGGTAATCCAGCTTGGTTTACTAATTGCTGTGAAATCATTAACAATATATCCTCCTTCAAACCCAAAATTAATTGACGCGGTAGTTCCCTCTATATACTTTAAAGAATATCCTGTGCTAGCGTATATACCAATAAGATTAAACAAAGTTCCTGCCACTGTATTTGAATAATTAACTCCGTTTGTTGCAAGAACTGCTGCGGGGTTAAAAGAGTACTGAAACCCGGTTACAAAATTTTGAATTGCCATAAAAGAAGTAGCCATGTTAGTCGCAATGCTATATTCTGGTATAGAGCTTGGTTGTGTATCGTTAGCAAAAATCGGGTAAACCTCCAAGTCCGTGAAATTCTCAATAAACCAAGCAAATGGAGATGGAGCTTGTGTAAATGTTATTGTATCGTCCGGGATATTAGTTTGATTAGAAGAATAGCTAGACGAGCCTGTGTAAAACACAGCGGCAGTAACAATCTTTGATGCTGTCAAATTGTTCATAGGCACCGTATATTGATACGTATGTGTGTAAGGTTGACCAGATACAGCTGTAATGTTTGTTATTTGATTGCTAAATGTTAAACCATTAGCGTTTGGTGAAGGACCAGCAACAGCAACATCATAAAGCGAGTCTACTATAGGTATGCCAAATGGAATAGATGGAACCTGTTTTAGGTACCCAGTTCCTATGGTGTAAGTATATGGGACATCAATGTTTGCTGTTTCATTACCCAACGCATCACAAAAAATAACAGTATCTGTAGCTGCATCGTAGACGCCTTGCTGTGTTATAGTAAATGTATCTGTGACCGAGCCATCAGCATGAGTAGCGGTTATAATAACACTTCTAGCTGTTCCAGCCGTGTTTAAGGTAGGAGTAAAGTAAACCCAGTAATTAGTTGGAATTCCTTCGGAAACGTTTTGCTGGTTGGTAGCTAATTCTATTCCTTGGACCGTTAGCCATCCAGAAGGCCCTGCTCCATAGTTAAATGTAAAGTTACTAGAGACAGGTGCGAGTGGTTGAGACGTACCAGCAGTAACAGCATTTGTTGAAACCATCAAAGCTCTATTTATAGCTGCTGCGCTAATATTAAAACTTGAATTTGAAATCAACTGTCCAGTTGTTAGGTTTGCTCTATATAGCTGTATTGTATCTAATGCGTTTTGCTTAAATACTAAAGTACTTGGGTTGGTTTGCGAGGGATCATTAGAGGAGTATATATTTAGGTCCGCTTCTCTAGCTGAGCCAGCGTTAACTGTCGTTACCACCGTAGCACTACCAACAGGGCTGCCATCAATTGAATCGTTAGCAGTTACACTCACCAACCACGGTTGACCCGCTTCTATAGTGAATGAAGGAGCTTCTCCATAGTTACTAAAATTTAATATTGTAGAAGTAACAGCATCGTCAACTACCGTTTCGCCAACCAACCACTCGGTTGTTATTAGTTGCACTGGATTGACAGTTATAAAAACACCGTAACCATCAATAAGCTCGACGTCCTCAGATGAAACGCATTTTAAAGTTAATTCAGTGTACTCTACTATCCCGTTAGAATCTATAGAGGTGAATTCACTTAACGTAATAAAAGCTTGTAAAGTGCTTTCTCCTTCTACGAAGTTCCCATTTGATATAAATGTTGCGTTCGCTAATGAAGTAACGTTATTAGGAGCAAAGTAACCAGCGCTTGGCGATATTCTTACCTTGGTAAGTATTACTTCTTCGTTTGCGGGAATGTTAGCGTTTGTTATCCAAGTAGTAGTAGACCCTTCTAATTGCTGTATTCCACCTACGCCACCTACAAAGGAAATGTCAACGTTTGCTGGTGGTGCGGCTGGATAATTTCCCATATCCTTAACTAAGATATATGATTCAAAAGAAATACCATTTAGAAATGGAACAGTACTTTCTATTTGAAAAACTATAGAATCGTCTGCAGATATAGTTTGATTTATCCAAGTTACCGTTGCTATTACTGTATTTGACGCCGTGTTTGCGGTGCCACTGTTAGCAAATGTAACTGCGCTGTATAAAGAGTCAGTTGCGTTGTTACTAAATAAAGATGCGTCTAAAACAAATCCAGGTGATGGGTTAATTACAAAAGTATTTGCTGTTGCTCCCGATAACTCTGTTACACCATACAAACTTATTCCGGTGGTATTCCAATCGCCGGCAAAAGTAGCGTAAGTATTGTTAACAAACGTTAACGAATAAGCGTCTGTTGGCGCAACCCCACTTACTAACGTTGCATCGTCAGATAGTTGCCCTATTCCTTGAACAGAAAACTCGCGAGTATCTAGGTTGTTAGCAGTCTGTATGCCATCATTAGCGTTTGTGTAGTTAGTAGCTACACCTTTTATATAATTAAACCACTTGCCTTCTCTCTCAACGAATATGTCCACTTGGCCTTCTTGTTGGTCTGTATTTACATACTCCGCGTACCATCCTCTTTTTGTTAGGTTAACTCCGCTTACAGTAGAGTTGTTAAATTCATTGAAGTACTCACCATCACCATCATCTGTTATTATTTGAGCTTGAGTACCTTCGTAACTTAAAGCGTTGAAACTTTTAACTGCTCCAGCAGCGTCATTGAATATCGATGTGACAGAAGAGTCATTGTCAACTCCATAGAATTGATTTCTATTTACTTCGGCATAGTGGTGTAGGTATAGGTCACCATTTTTAAATGTAAAGAATTGATTGTTTAAAGAAAACCCTTGTTCTGGTATAAAGGATTTAAAACAAACCCATCCTTTAGCTGCTTCGTCAAAAGATAAAGTGTAAACCTCTTTTTTCCAACCAGGATTAGTAACATTGTGAACAGTTAAGTTGTACTCTCCCTTCTTGTCATCAAAACTACCAACTAACGCTTGAGCTGACTTCAGGTTGTCATTAAACCAATCTTCCATACCATATTCATGTATTGGAGTAATACCGTCCCTAGAAAGCCTTAAAACAGCTCCTTGATCTTTATCAGTAAAGTATATTCTAAATTCATCTGATGCAAACGATTCTGGATTAGTAGAAATACCATAGTCACCGCTATAAGGAGTTAAAGTACCTATAACTTTGTTAGAAGTTATTAGTTGTCCGTTACCATCAGCATTAAATATAATGTCCTTGTTTATTGGTCCACCAAAAACTTTAGATTCACAGAATATAACTAGATTAGTATCTCTACTAAAAAGCTTTTGAATACTACCGTTTTCAGGGTTAACTTTTTTTACTATGCTTTCAGCTGCTAGAAATTGGTTCAACCTATTCACACTAGCGTCTTCGTTGTATATTTGAGAATAAATTAGCTGATTTTGTTCTACTGTCTGTTTGTAATCTTGAGCTGGAAGATTAGCTTTAAAACCGCTTTGTTTTCCGGTTGCTACATACTTGTACAGCTCAGGAGCGTTAAAGTCGTCTCTAATAGTGTCGGATTCAACTCCATTTCCAAAAGCTATACTATTATACCAAGGTAGCAACATTCTACTTTTTACGCTTGGAAAACTAGCAGTGGGGTGAGTGTATGGTCTAATTTTGATGATACCGTTTGCTATCGGCCCTATAGCTTGGCCTGTTACAACGCTTCCATCTGGTCTTTCAAAAGTAATCACCCAACCCGAATTTAGCTCTGTTAAAAACTCTGGGGAACCTCCAAATGCTTCATCAAAAAAGACAGCCGTATTATTAAAGTTTCCATTATTATTCATTTGTATTATACACAACGCGGAGTCTTGAGTAGTGCTTTCTATAGTAGATGGAAAGCTAGTTGCACCCTTAACACTTTGAACTACCGCACCCACAAAGTTTGCGTTGAACTGCTCGTTTACTATGCTCTCAATATAACTTGCGTCGTTGAATGTTTCACCTAAACTTTCTTGAAACCAAAAGTCAGTTACAGAAATTTTCGATCCAACCGGTATGTATTGTTCAGCAGAAGTTGTTGTTAATTTTATTGGATAACTTGAACCAACTTCATAGTATAAGTCTAAGTCTAGCTTTTGTTCTGACACTGTTTCAAATACAGCGCCGTTTGAATTATTCGACCCAAGCGTAGATATATCGCTAATGGAACCTATGTAAGTAGTGAACGCGCTGTTGAGATCAACTTTTACAAAGAACTTACCTATAACATCAGCTGCAGAGTCTATCACTGAGTCTAATATAGTTGTGCCACCAACAGAAAGCTCGTTATCAGCGTCTCCCGAAATAGATCCTTCGTTTTGTATATCCACAATCTTCCACTGCGCATCTGTAGATGTTATTGGTACTGACGTACCGTGTGATTTTTTTAAACTAAGTATGTCACCTATTTTAACCTTGTTTCTATCAGATGAATTAAATACTAGCCAAGCAAAGACGTCGTCGTTGTTGGCCACTGCTGTATTCATTACTAAATTGTAATACTTCTCTGTTGTTTCTTTTATAAAAAACTTATATGAATCAGCCCAATACGGAGCGTTGTTGTTTATAACTGTTGTTATCCTATTGCTTGAAGCCGAACTTAACTTTGGGGTAGAAAAATTATTCTTCTCGTCAACTAACACAGAAGATTCTCTACCGTACCTATCTCTATAAACAATACCTACTTGATATGGTCTTTCTGATTTAACAGACTTTCTACCAGTGAGAGAGGCTAGCGTTTCTGTAACACCAGGTGATTCTGTTACACTTACCGATGCAGCATATAGCTGTGGATTTACACCGTATTGCTCCCCAGCGTTCGCCAGGAATAAAGGATCATCCGTTAGTCCATCTGTAACAAAATTAGTTCTTGCTCCATTAGCGTTAAGCCCAGATGGTTTCCTATTTTGTACAATAAAAACTTGGTATTTTTTTCCAAACTCTAACGTTACTGTGGCTGTAACATCAAGTGGATCAAACTCAAACGTATTGTTAACGCCAGTTTGATAGGTTCCACTTATTCCATTTGTTGGTGCACTGTAAAAAAGCGGAGTTGGTGAAGTGCTGTAGGTCGTACCGTCTATATTAGCCATCTCTCCATTTTCATCACACTCATATATTGCTACCCGCCAGTCAAAAACACTATCAGCTGGTCCGAATGGATCAGTGGGATCGCTAGTTCCATTAAGTACGTTTACCACTGCAATACGCCATTTGTATTCTCCAGATACCGGTGGTTCGTAATAGTATCTATACGGTAGAGCTTCGGTGGCTTCACCAAAAAACTTAAACGCATTACCAGTTTGAGTCAAAGAATCTGCTCCAACGTAAAGTCCTCGCTGCGTAGCCCACTTATAGTTGCTGTCGTCCGTGTAAGGAGAACTTGCGTTTGTAGCTATCTGCCTAGACACTTGCCTCCAATTGTCTTGTGAGAAAGAGATATTACCTATTGGATTGTTTCCGCCACCTTGCAGATCTTCCCATCTTCCAGGCAACGATCTGAATGCTTCAAAGTTGTTATCTGAAATAACTACAGAGCCAAAATTAGCATTTATTGATTCACTTCCAATATCTATCTTTGGCTTTACAAATTCACCGTTTCCATCTAAAAGATCATAGTCTTGAGTGTAGTTACCGTAAATAAGTCTACCAGCACTAAACTCTTGCGCTATTGCAGCTATTGGAACCGCATCAAACGACCTTAACGCTTGGGAGGACGGTAGCGTGCTACCAGCTTGTTCTTGCGTAATGCTAATATAACCATTGTTAGTACCTGTTCCTTGCGCTGTAAAGTCGGGTGAACCTTTCTTGACAGATCTAAATAAGTATACATTCTCATTGTCCGTTGTTCTAAGCAAAAGCTCTACTTCAACAACATCCCTAGGTATGTCTGTTGGGACAAAGTCTTTTATCACTATTAAGTCCACTATGTTTTGCATTCCAAGATTAAAACCTGTTTTAGGGCTATAGGAATATATACCAGGTATAAAAGCTGGTGATGAGTAGGGCGAAATACAAGAAACTTCACCATCCGTATAAACATACCTATAAGCGAACGAAACAAAGGTCTCGTTGTAAAAGGTGCTCAACTTAGCCTCGCTAGACGTCCACACTTCATCTACTTCTGTTCCGTCGTAACCTTCAGATACAGACTGAAAAAGAACTCTATACTTATTGTTTGAGTACGCGTTGGTGACAATGACAGTGGCTTGTGCTGCTGAAGTCTGGCCTGTCAAGGTAATTATTGATTCTGCAGCGTAATTTGTAGAGGTTTGTGTTTGAATATAAAACACCACACCCGGAGCGTAAAGAACGTTGTTATCGTTTGATAAAGAAAAACTACCATAAGCAGCTTGGGGGTTTTTATTACCAACAACAGCGACGCTTAAAGGACCAGTGCTGATGTTGTTTTGTGTCGCTTCAATTGTAGGAGCACTATTAGGGTTTGGTCTAATAACAGTAACGTCTTGAAGTTTTACGAGATTGCTTTTACCAGCGGCTGGAACTAAAGAATTATCAATTTTTATAAAAAGTTCTGTATGTTCTTTTATTGAAACTGTTCCAAGTTTTGATCTTTTTATATTTATTTTTTTAGGCTCACTTATGCCATCGGTGAATAGCAAAAAATCTTCAACTATATTTATACCAGTTATTATGTTTCCATTTGGAGTTTTAGAGCTACCTGTCCCATCTCCAACGTTTGATTCTAGTTCAGATGTTCCAGATTTGAAATTTAATATTCTTTGTTTAGTAAATACTAACTTTCCACCTGCCGGACTGTATGGGGATGGTATTGGTGTTAGTGACACGTCACCATTTGGTAATTGTCCAATAACTCTAACGTCAGATCCACTCCAGGTGTCAACCCCAGAGTTACTGATAAACTGTACTCTCATCCCTTTATATACACCTGGAGTTACTTCCTGCGTGCCAAGTGCGGTATTCACGCTAACAATGCTAGTTGGCAAACCAGTTACTAGTGGTGTTGAAAAAGCTACAGGCGTATACCTTGACTCGTATACGTCGGTAAACACTGGGGTAAATTCTAAGTTAGTAGCTGCTGCGTTAGAATAGTCATTTTTAGGTTTTAACTCTACGATAGCGTCAGATATAACGCCAACTCCACCTACTAGACTTGAAGCGTTGCAAACGAAATTATAAACTAACCCATTAGATTGATCTACAACGCTACCAACAGTTGTTGCGTCCGCGCTTATAGTTGTTGCTGATGTAGTCGTCATAGGTGGTAATTCAACATTACCGTTTAAAGTTTGAACAACTCCTTTGTTATTATTCTCAGATGTACTTATTTCTATGTTTAAAGCATCTCTATACTGACCATCTGGAACCAACCTTTCGTCGGCATCTTTATTCATCTTACCTTCAAGAAAGTTTCTTTTTAATTCAGCCATGTATACTAATGTTTAATTTGTTTCGACTTACCTCTTAATACTTGTGTGATTTCCTCTAACTTAATATTAGATAATCTTAGTTTTGCATTTCTTTTTGTTGCTCTTGCTGCTTTTTGAAATCGATATACAAGACCTTCAGGAACGTTAGACCTTGTTGAAAGAATAGCGTAAGCAATTTGATTATACATTGCTTCTTCTGCAAATTTATGAACCTTCATCTCAGCATCTGTACCAAGACTATCGCTTATGTATTTTATTAGTATAGTTTCACCAACTAATCCTGAGCTAAAGTGTATTAAACCTTTTAGCTCATCTATATAGAAAGATCCGTTAATTTGAGCAAACTGAGGGTCAAGACCATATCTCTGTCCTACATTGTAGTTCCATAGATCTTGATCGTAGTCTAAGTTGTCTTGTGCATTTTCATTTGCAGTAGCGGTCTTGTAGTTGTTCCAAGTTCTAGAATCTGATTCTGAAAAGTCTGCGTTTTGATCTACCCTCAAGTCACCATTAGTACCCATAAATTGATAGACACCATTCTCATCTTGCAGCACTTTAGTTGGGTTGCTAGTCTTAGCTATTGGGTATATAACATGTTCTATACCAGCTTTGTCTGACCAAGTTAATTTGACGTAGTTAACGTAATCTCTTGGTAAAATCATTGTTAAGCTTGGCGGCAAAACTATTTCTTGAGACTTTACAGACTTAAATGTGTCAAAACTCATTTCTTGCAAAGCTCTTTGAGCATGGAAAGCAACATCTGTTCTTTTAATTTTACTAATTATTTTACCCTCACCTACGTAAGCTATTATAAACTGATTTATAATGTCTTCAAGAGATGTGAATTGATAATTACCTAGATCATCTCCTTGATAATAATTTTTATCTGTACCTGTTAATAGTCCCATATTCTTACATTAATTCTTGTTGGTTATTACTTGCCTCTTCTTGGTTAGAGATGTTAATCAAGTTAGGGTCTTCCATCATTATTCCAGCTAGCGCCAAAATCTCAAACACTAACGAAGTTTCTTCTGAAGGGTGAAGTTCAAAGTCCGTTGTTTTACTAGCGTCATACAAGGCTTGCCCAAGAACTATATTATAACCCCACTCAACTTTAGTTGGTTTAGCAACGTAGTCAAAAGAGATGTTTCCGGTACTTCTAGCAGGAGTAGTCTCCACAGGGTAAAACTTAATTTTTGACGAAGAAAGTCTAACGTAGTTTGGCCTAATAGTTGTTGCCTTATACAAAGCTGTTTGTTCCATTAAGTCGGCTTCTTTCGCTGTTATATTAACGTTTCTAATGTACTTTAGGCCATCGTTGTAAAAAACTGTTCCTAACCGATAGACGTCAGTAGGAAGCGTAGCCTCGTCTTTTTGTACTGTTTTGACAGAAAACTTGCTGAAAGTAATTTCATTTGCTGGATTTTCATCCGCATTCCAAAGGAAAAGCCTATCAGCCGTTGCGTAGATTTTAACGCTGTGAGCGCCGGGAGTAGAGTTTAAAGACGTGTAAGTAGATCCGTCTGAGACATTTGAAAGTCTAAGATCGTTACTGCCTCCGTTAGAAGTAATAGTGTAGAGATAACTATACTCTGCTCCAGGATCTAGTCCAAAAGGAAATTGTGATAAACTTTCAGGAACAAATTCAACTCTAGTACCGGTTGTTGCTTTGCCTGGTAGCTGTAGTGTGCCTGAAGCAGAACTATAAACTGTTTCCTCTTGACCAGCTACCTGTATGACCGCAAGTTGAGTGCTGGTTGTACTAAAAAGTGTACCGGAAATCACAAAGTTTGGGTTGTCTTGTAGCTCTGGCCCTAAGGTAGTACCATCTAAACTAACAGCAGGCACTTTATTTTTTTCAAAAAAAGCTATTTTTTCTTCAAGTATGTTTATTCTATCAGAGTAAGCAGAGTCGTTGCCTGGTAGCCTTAGAAACTTATCTAACTCATAGAAGTATTGTTCAAATATTCTTAATTGAACTTGATTAGCAAATAAGTTAAATTGCTGTGGCGTAATATAGCCTCTTTGTTCTTTGTTGGCAATAGCCAAAACTCTTTGATATACTGTATCTATACTTACTGCCATGTCTTTTTTATGTTGTGTAGTTGCTAAGTCACTTTTATTGTGACCTAGCTTCTACAGATAATCACACTAATTGATTCTTTTTTCAATGCTTAAATATACCTCCATACCTTCGTCGGTTTTAAACCAAGCTGCTAAAGCAGAGTAAGGATGCTCATCGAATGGAACTGTACACAGTTTTCTTCCAGTGCTAGCCCATGAAAAAGTTCTTTGATCTTGAGATAAGCTTATAATATTAAGCTCGTTTGCTTTTATACCTACGTTTCTCAATTGAACGTTATCGTCAGTAGCTAGTTCTAATAGTAATACTGGGTTTTTCTTAGCAAACAACAGCAAGTCTCTTTTAAGCTCCTTAGAACTCATCGTAGATACCTTAGAACCTAATTCTACCCTCATTACAGCTTCAATGGTTTCAATATCCATATCCATAGCCATTTTCAATGCTTCAAACTCTAACTCTATCGTATCAACTTCATAGTTAGCTTCAGCAACCGGGTTGTATTCAGTGTACAACTGGCCTTTTAGCGGGTGGTAAAGTGATAGTAATTTTTGAAGAGTTTGTTTTTGCTTTGGAACAATTAATACCCCGTCTTCAAAAACTATATGAGATAACCTATGGTCTCCTTTAAACTCATCTACAAAAACTGTTCTTTGGTTGTTTGTATACTTTAACTCTCTTTCGTAACCTGCTTCCTCGTCAAAGTAGTATATACTAGAAGATGGAATAGCATGTGTTAGTGGAGTAGTGCTTCCTTTCAAAAGGTAAGTTCTATCTTTTATTTCCCAATCTGATCCTTTAGCTTTTTCAACTATTCTAGTTCCAGTTGGTATTGCCTGTTTAGGCGCTTCACTTTTAATTGTTTTTTTGCCTAACTCAGCCTTTGCTGGGTTATTGCCTAATTTTGTTTTCTTTGTCATAATATAATATAATAATAATTAGTTTAAAAAAACTACCCCATCCGAAGACAGGGTAGTTATTAATGATTGTTAAGACTATTTTAACAACATGAAGTTGTTAGCGCCTTGAGTTACTAAACATCTTTCAGATAAGTAGTTTACTTCCATAGCATCTAAAGAAGATGATACAGCACCTACAGATCCTGTTACCCATGTTTTCATCTTACGAGATTCAGTTTGAGAAGCTCTGTAACGTACGTGTAAGAACGGACGCTTCATATTCTTTCCTAATATCTGATCGTAAACTGAAGAAACACCAGCTGGTACAATAATACCGTTGATGTCAGCGAAAGCACCACGAGTTGTAGCATCGTTTAAGTATTTCCAGTCAGACTTGTAGAAGTCATAAGAACCTCTTCTGAATCCAGAGAAACCTAAGTTTAATGCCATATCAGCGTCGTTATTAAACACACCGAAAGAAGTACCGTCAGCACCATAAGAGTTTTGAGCAGCTAACATATCATCTATTGCTAGAGAGTTAGTTCTGTTCAAGAACATCATGTTTTCTTCGATTGCTCCTTGAGTATCAAATCTTTTTAAGATAAGATCAAAAGTTGCCAACGCATCAGTTGCAGTACCAAAACCACCAGTTGTTACGTTACCTCTGTTTTCAACAGCTGCAAATAAACCTTCAGTTCCAGATAAAGCACCTAAGTCCACACCAGGACCAGGAACCGCCGATCCGTTAACGTTTAACTCACCTTCAATACAAGTCATCTCACAGTAATCTGAGAATCTAGACATTGTATCACCTGAAGCTTTTAAGTACCACAAGTAACCATTCTGTCCTTCTTCACCAGAAACTTCGATCCAACCAATTTGAGATGCATCAGAACCTGATACTTCATACAAATCTTTAATGATTGCTGGTTTGTTAGTTAAAGAAGCAAAACTTGG
>Ga0233415_10001134_pt1 | contig 11826 bp, 8 predicted proteins | sample Na_anoxic_12_MG_FD_188631 | JGI IMG/M metagenome (GOLD analysis project Ga0233415, IMG submission 188631) | Seawater microbial communities from Saanich Inlet, British Columbia, Canada - Na_anoxic_12_MG | ecosystem: Environmental > Aquatic > Marine > Inlet | place: Canada: British Columbia...
CATCAAAACTAAAATTATTTGGATTAATTCCTGCTCTATATGCCGGAACAGCGTTAGATAAAAAACCTGCCCATCATCGTTTATGCAAAACTCTGAATTTTGATACAAATCGTAATTTTTATATAGAAATGGATGGAGAATCAGCAGGATATCCTCCCGCAAAATATTCAATTCTTAAGCAAGCCTTAAATATTGTAATCTAAACGGAAAACGAAATGACGAACTCAAATATATCTACAGATAATATTGCTGATTATTGTATACCAGGAACAAAATTTAAAGAAAAAATGATTTCGGTTTCCGATAATGTATCGTTGCGTGTTATAACCTTTTCTCCTGCAAAAGTGACGAATCAACCTACAGTATTATTTATCCCCGGTTGGATATCTTTAATGAAAGGGTGGAAGATAGTACTGAAAGAGATGACAAAAGATTTTAATATTATCTATGCCGAGACAAGGGAAAAGATAACATCAAAAGTAATCGGTAAGGCAGAATTTTCGGTAGAAGCAATTGCTGAAGATATTATAAAACTTGTAGATATATTTAAACTTGAAAAGGATAAATACATAATTTTTGGAAGTTCTTTAGGCGGGACATCAATTTTGGAAACTTATCAAGAGTTACAGCCAAAACCACTTTGTTTTGCGTTGTTAGGACCAAATGCCGAATATCGAGTTCCGTGGTGGGGAATGATAATTATTAATTTATTTTGGACAAGGTCATATATTGTTCTGAAACCTTTCATTAAATGGTACTTACGAAACTTTCGGTTAGACATTGAATCTGATAAAGCACAATATGATAAATATTGTAATGCTTTAGATGCTGCTGATCCTAAAAAACTTAAACCTGCCGCAAAAGCACTGGCTAGTTATAAAGTTTGGGGTATTTTAAAAGATATTGATTTGCCAGTACTAATAATTGGTGCATCAAAAGACCTGCTTCATGAACCACAAAATTTAATTCAAATGGATAAAATGTTACCGCAATGTGTTTTCCTTGATATGGAAACTAACACCTATGCTCATGGGCCTGAAATGGTTGAGGAATTACGTAAATATATCGCTTCGCTAAATTAATAGTCAGTTAATTATAATGAATAACAGTGCTGTTGGTTTAAAACCTTTAAAATCAATATCATTCATGTAAAATTCCTATTCCGTATATTGTAATGTCGCTAAATTTTAACAATTATTATAACTACATAAAAATATTATAATGAATAAAAAGAAAAATAAACCTATTACTCACGTTGTGAAACGCGATGGACGGATAGTGCCATTCGATGAAGAAAAAATCGCAGAAGGAATATATCGAGCAGCAGCATCGATTGGTGGACATAAGAAAGAATTAAGTGCCAAACTTGCAAAAGAAGTCACTTTAATAGTAAATGAAAATTTTAATGCGCCAGATATGCCGCTTGTAAATGAAATACAGGATAGTGTTGAAAAAATCCTGATTGATAACGGACACGGCAAGACCGCTAAGGCATATATTATTTATCGTGAATATCGTCGTCGTGAGAAATTAAAAAAAGGGCGCTTGACAGAAGATCCGCGCATACCGTACCGCACAATGTATGAATCTTTGCTATGGAATATTGAACATCAGTGTGAAACAATTGAAAAACTGAATAATATAATCTGTGATGGAAAGATTCCTGAATTGGTAAAATCATTTGAGCAAAATTATAATCGTCATATTCAAAATATTGCAAAAGAAATATCGCAAGAGAAAGATGATGTGAAATTAATTATTGTAGCTGGGCCTTCATCGTCTGGTAAAACAACTACAACAGCCAAACTCGCGCATCATTTGAATGAAGCAGGTTTAGATACCGTTGCTTTGAACCTTGATCATTATTTCTTTGACCTAGAATATCATCCAAAGGATGAATATGGTGACTATGACTTTGAAACCCCGGAAGCATTGGATATAACACTGATCAATCAGCATCTTAAAGAATTGATCGAGGGCAAAACCATCAAGATGCCGTACTATGATTTTACAAAAGGCAAACGGTGTGATAATGTCCAGAAGAAAGCAATTTTACCAAATCAGGTCATTATTATTGATACTTTACACGGTTTATACAAACCGATGACGCAAAGTGTACCAGATGGGAGGAAGGTAAAAGTATATATCGAGACAATTTCACAAATTAAAGATAATGATGATCGTTTTATCCGCTGGACCGATATCCGCTTATTAAGACGTATGGTGCGTGATAGTGCATCTCGTGGTTACGATATGCATCAGACAATTGGTCATTGGCATTATGTACGGCGTAGCGAGTTAAAACATATAATTCCATTCCAAGGCGATACAGATTTTATTGTCAATGGATCAATTCCGTTTGAATTACCGTATCTTAAAAAACTAACTTTCGATAATCTGCCCGATTATATTGAAGAATGGAAGGATGACCCAAAACGCCGCGATGCATTCATACGTGCCGAACGTATTCATAATATGCTTTCTCAAGTGGATGATTTTTACGATGAAAAGATAATCCCATGGGATTCCTTAATGCGGGAGTTTATTGGTGGTAGTGTATTGAAATTACATTGATGGCAATAATCAAAATACAAACCTTAAAAGTCAAATTTATAATAGTTTATTATGTCGAATTAGTTTGATCATTTACAATATTCATTATAATAGAAGTAAAAATTTGATCTGAATTATTAAATATAATATTACTGTTATTTAAATAACTACTTAAAGTGGCGATCACTAAGTTTAATTCTTTGAATATAAAAATAAATTGTCCCCCGTATCCCATTGCAAGTATATATGATTGATCTAAAATTTTGCCCGTCCACCAATAGTAACCATATTTTGCTGAGTAAGGAATGTACCCGGGGGCGTTAGCATGAGCAGTAGTTGATTCAATAATCCATTCTTTCGATATAATTTGCTGACCATTATAAAAACCATCATTCAGAATGAGTCCCCCAATTTTTAGCATATCTTTGACAGTTAATATTAAACCAATACCACCCATATTGTATCCGCGATTATCAACATTCCATCGGCGTTTCCCAATTTCAAGTGGTGAAAATAAGAATTCATTAGCAAAATCTAACATTTTCAATCCAGTAGTTTCTGATAAAACTACAGATAGCAAATGAGCAGCTCCTTCATTATATTGAAAATTTTCACCAGGGTTTTCTAGGAACGATTTATTGAAAATGTATTCTAATTGATCAGGATATGTGATCCAAGACTTATATTCTAATGGATCGAAACAGTTCCATTCGAAGCCCGCTTGCATAGTCATTAACTGTTTTAATGTCAAATTCGCAAACTTTTCATTCATTTCAAAAACTTCACCATTAATCAGTTCTGATAGTCGTTGGTCTATATTCTGAATAAAACCATAGTCTATTGCAATTCCAACTAGTAATGATGTTATACTTTTTGTTACGGACATAATATGCAAATTATTATGTGGTTCAGACGTTTCATTATTATAATATTTTTCGAGAATTAATTCACCATCTTTTGAAATTGCTATTGCCCTAAATTCAGATATCTCACTTAATTCATCTGCAATTTCAGACACATTTTTCAGAACATTGTCATTATTATTGACTGCATTTGCACTGAATGTTATCTGCATAAGAAAAAGAACTATAACTAATATTTTTGTTGTTGTATAATTAATCATATTTACGAAATTAGATTGTGTGTGGCATAAACGTGAAGATATTGAAAGTTTTTATATATTAAGATCGAAGATACAATTGATTTCGAACATTGATATTGATATCGAGCTACAATCATCTTGAATTACTCAGCATTGTACTCTCTTAGACTAATTAATAATTACAAGGTTGTCTAAAATAATTAATAGTTTTTAATTGTATGAATACGTCAATATAATTAATAATAAAATGTGTCTATGTAATTCAGTACATCTTTTTTATTACTAATTAATCCCTTGTTATAATTAATAAAGTAAAATGAAATTCTTCTCCAATTATGAGCAAAACATGTATCATATTCGTAAAACAATACGCCATACATGATGCTCCAGTGCCTGTAAAACTGCATTTTTATGGCTGTTCATTTTGATAGGTAATCCCGTTTAATCAACAGATTTGGAGTGTCTCAACATCTGCATCATATGATCCAATTTTGCAGTTTGAATATAATCAGGGTTTTTACGGACTGCTTTCACATTCCCCCATTTTGATTTTGGAATCCATGTCATAACCCGCAAACCGTTACAGTGAGCCAGTTCGACTTCCTTCCTAGTTATCGAAGATCCGATACCAATTCCGTACAAGTCCAGTTTTTTGGCAATTTGAATTCCGCCATCAATATCACTACCCGTAATGAATTGCAGTACTTGAACACCCTCAGATTTAAGTTGTTTGTGAATTTGCTGATTGCCTGATTCGATCATTACTTTGTTATACATTTTGTGGTCATCAACTACTTTGTTTATCGCATAATCAAATTTCGTTAAATAGGCAGAAGTATCTTCATCACCAAAATTTAATTTTAAATCAAATGAGAAATAATAGTTCTGAACATTGGGTATCTTTTTGAACACTTCATCAACTGTGATAACGGAATACCTAGAGTCGTCGTCGGATTTGTAGATACATCCGTTCAATTCAGTCCAGTTATAGTCAATAACTTTTCCTTTAAAATTTGTCAAGCTACTTAGTTCATTATTATGATAGATAACAAGTACACTGTCTTTTGTGACCTGTACATCTATTTCTGATCCATCAGCTCCAAGGTTCAAGGCTGTATAAATTGACTCAAAAGTGTTACTCGGATACTTATGGTTTTTCCCCATTCCACGGTGACCTAGAACAGTTATTTTATTGTCATTGAGATTTTGAATATCAAAAGTTGGATTGCTAGTATTGCACGCAACTAATATAATAAATAATACTATGGATAAATGTCTTTTCATTTTAATTATTTTTAACCGAATCACTTTTTACTGTGTAATGCCACGCCAGAGAAAGAAATTTACGATACTCATCTCTATAGTCACTTTTTTGAATATATGAATCTTGTTCCGTATTGAAATTAAAATTTTGAATATCTGAATTTTTTGAGAAATATTGTAAATTATTTTTACTGATTATTTTATGATATCCAATCCCCAATTTATTTTTATTATCTAATAATAGGGAGTTTCCGAAACTGTAATATTTGTAGTTTTTAGGAGCTATCATTTCAATTAATGTAGGGATTATATCAACGTGGCTTCCAGGCGTAGTATTAATCTGTGCTTTTACATTTGAACCGTAAATAATAAATGGTACGTTAGATTCTTCCATTAAATTTGGCTTAAAGTTTATAAATCGTCGTCCAAAATGGTCACCTGTAAAACAGAATAATGATTTTTCATATTTCTGTTCTGCCTGCGAAACAAAATCTCCAATTGATTTATCAGAGTACCAAATATGACCCAAAGCTTTTAATGGCATCGCACCGGTATATTGAGTTTGAGTCTTAGGTGGTAAGTCTTGTTCATTCCTATATTGAAATCCCATTCCATATATATCAATAGAATATGGAGGATGATAGCTTGTAGTTAAGATTACATTTAAGCTATTGGTGTTTTCGTCAATTGTATTCAATACTAATTTAAATAATTTGTCGTCTTCAATTCCCCAAACACCACCATCAGTTTTCCCGCCCGCATCCGATGCTGAATACAGATTATCTGCGCCTTGGTTTTTAACTAGATTACCAATATTTTGCCATGATAGAAAACCACCATAAAAGAAATTTGTTTCGTAATCTAAATTTTTAAATTGATTAAAAATTGAACTTGGATATGATTCATTAATCGAACCAATTTTACTTATGTTTACTCCGGTGTAGGGAATTCCAGTGATAATTGCACCAAATGAATTCATCGTTGAGGCAGATGCGGGAAGAAAATTGGTAAAACTCACTCCTTTGTTTCCAATATTTTTTAGATTAGTAGCAATTCTAAATTCAGAATATTTATCTAATAATGGCCAAGAATCATAGCTTTCCATTATTATTATAAAAATATGATTTGGTTTTTCAATTGTGTTCCCGTTACTATTCTTTTCTATTACTGATTTTATAGTTTGTATATCGTCATCTTTAAAATTATTATTAATTGCACCGAAAGGATTTTCGCCAAAGTCTTTGTTAATTTTATTAAAATCTGATATAGCATACTTGAGCGATCTAAAGGGGTTTATAATTGTTTTATTCAAAAATGGATCACGTGACACTGAAGACCACTTTCTCATTGCAGGCCTGTTCCCAAAAGATCCTCTAATACTTCCAATGAATAGAAAAACAATTATGGTTATAAATAGTATTCTGTAAGGAACATAATTTATTTTTTCTAAATAAGTGCCTACACGTTTTCCTTTTTCAAAATATATTAATGCATACGAACTAATAAATATTACTGATAGGATTGTAATTAAATTAACGATAGGATTAAAATCAGCTACTATTGTCTCAAATACCGCCTTTTGATCATCATATAATCCTACAAATAAGAAGTGATTAAATTGATCGTTGTATTCCCCGAAATAATTAATTGTTACAGCACAGATAATTGTGGCGCTAATGACAAAAAGATATTGAAATATTTTTCTGAAATACACTGTAATATTTACTTTATCAAATTGAGCCAATATTAAAGTAAGCAGGAATGGTAATAATATAAAGTAGGCAGTAACTGTTGAATCAAATCGAAATCCCATTAAAAATGTATTATAAATATCAATCCAGTTTGATTGTTCATTTATTTGGCTATTGAAATAAAGGATAAAAATCAATCGAAATAAAAGAAAATATATAATACCAAAACACCAAAAAAAGAAATGATTGGATATTTCATGTACAAATTTTGACCATTTGGTTTGTTTGTTCATAATGTTTTCTTGCAGTTCTAAACTTATCATATTATAATATTGTTTCACAATCTGTTTTATCTTGAAATTCATCTCCAATTATGAGTAAAAAAGGAATCATATTTGATATAAAAAAATACGCCATTCATGATGGTCCAGGAATCCGTACAACAATATTTTTTAAAGGTTGTTCAATGGGTTGTCAATGGTGCCATAATCCTGAGAGTAAGAATTTTGGTGTTGAAGAATTTGCGGTTAAAGACCAAGTGGAAAAGTTGACAAAAAGTCAAACAGTTGGTTATGAAATATTTGCAGATGACATCATGGGAAAAATTGAAAAAGACAGAGTATTTTATGATGAATCAGGTGGTGGTGTAACATTCTCAGGGGGCGAACCGCTAGTTCAAATGAATTTTTTGTTAAAGATCTTAATGGAATGTAAAAAATCAAAGATCCATACAACCGTAGATACTTGCGGTGAAACTAGTTGGAAAAACTTTGAAAAAATTATCGATTATGTTGACTTATTTCTCTATGATTTGAAAATAATTGATAATGTATTGCATAATAAATACACGGGTGTTTCTAATAAAAGAATTCATGATAATTTGAAAAAATTGATTGAAAGCGGAAAACAAATCGAAATTCGCATACCGCTAATTCCAAACATAACTGATACGGATATAAATTTGAATAACCTGATTGATTTTATATCATCTTTAAAAATTAAACCATCTGTAATTTTACTTCCATATAATCCGCTAAACCGCGATAAATTGGATCGATTTTGTTTGGAAAACAAATTAGGAAAACTAAAGGTACAACCAAGAAAAAAAATATTCGATATAAAACAAAGATTCGTAATGAACGGAATTGATGCAATTATTGGTGAATGAGCATGAATAAAAGAATTAAAAAATTACGCCAACAAAGTCTAGATGCAGTGCCAACTATATCATTAGAACGTGCTGAACTGCTTACCGATTATTATAATAGCGGCAAAGCCGATGGTGTCTCCGTTCCGGTTGCTCGAGCATTGGCATTCCAATATATACTTGAGAATAAGTTGATATGTATTAATTATGGAGAGTTGATCGTTGGCGAACGAGGCCCATCCCCAAAAGCAACACCTACCTATCCTGAAATTTGCACACATACAAAAGAAGATTTTGATATTTTAAATAATAGAGAGAAAGTATCCTTTAAAGTTGATAAAAAATCTTTCGTAATTCAGCAGAAAAAAATACAACCATTTTGGAACGGACAATCAATTCGTGAAAAAATATTAGAAGCAGTCAGCGAAGAATGGAGTAATGCATATAAAGCAGGTGTGTTCACTGAATTTATGGAACAACGCGCTCCAGGTCATACTGTTATGGATAATAAAATATTCCGTAAAGGGTTCACTGATTTCAAAAACGATATTCAAATAAGTATCGCTAATTTGGATTTGTCTAATGATCCAAATGCTGTAAACAAAAAAGAAGAATTAGAAGCAATTGAAATATCAGCCAATGCGATAATTGAATTTGCTAACAGATATTCCCAGCAAGCTAAAATACTTGCGGATAAAGAAAATAATAAAAAGAGGAAGTTGGAATTAATAGAAATTGCTAGAATATGCAATAAAGTACCCAACCATGCCCCAGATACTTTTCACGAAGCTTTACAATATTATTGGTTCGTGCATTTAGGAGTTATTACAGAATTGAATACTTGGGATTCCTTTAATCCTGGTCGTTTGGATCAGCATTTATACCCTTTTTACAAAAAAGGGCTTGCTGATGGTAGTCTAACAGAAACCAAGGCGTGTGAAATACTGCAAGCATTTTGGATAAAATTCAATAACCAACCTGCCCCTCCTAAGGTTGGTGTTACAGCACAGGAAAGCAATACTTACACAGATTTTTGCTTAATTAATACAGGTGGACTAACTGAAACGGGTGATAATGCGGTAAATGAATTATCATTTTTAATTTTGGATGTAATCGAAGAGATGCGACTTCTACAACCAAGTTCGATGGTGCAAATAAGTAAGAAAAATCCGGATGAATTTTTACTAAGAGCATTAAAAATCGTTAAAACAGGATTTGGACAACCGTCGATTTTTAATACTGATGCGATAGTTCAAGAACTCACTAGGCAGGGCAAGTCAATTATAGATGCACGTAACGGTGGTGCAAGTGGTTGTGTGGAAGCTGGAGCGTTTGGTAAGGAAAGTTATATTTTAACAGGCTATTTTAATATTCCTAAAGTTTTAGAAATAACATTAAATAATGGATATGATCCGCGTACTAAGAAAAATATCGGTTTAAAAACCGGTGATCCGGCAAATTTTAGATCATTTAATAAGTTATTGAATGCCTTCCAAAAACAATTAAACCATTTCATTGATATTAAGATTAGTGGGAATCGAATCATTGAGCAACTTTGGGCAACCATTTTACCTTCTCCATTTATGTCATTATTGATCGATGATTGCATAAAAAAGGGTGTCGATTATAACGCGGGTGGCGCTCGTTATAATTCATCATATATTCAAGGTGTGGGGACGGGTAGTATTACTGATTCATTATCCGCAATTAAGCATGTTGTTTATGATGAAAAAAGATTATCAATGGAAGATTTTTTAACAGCACTGAAAAATGATTTTGTCGGTTACGATAAGTTTAGAGAAACATTATTAAATGAGGTGCCAAAATATGGTAATGATGATGATGATGTCGACAATATCTTAAAACAAGTATTTGAAATGTATTTTAAAGCAATCGATGGGAGACCAAATACGAAAGGTGGTGAATATAGAGTGAATTTATTACCAACCACTTGCCATGTTTATTTTGGAAGTGTAATTGGTGCTTTACCAGATGGACGTAAAGCGGGAGTGCCTCTTTCGGAAGGAATTTCGCCGGTTCAAGGCGCTGATAGACATGGTCCAACGGCTGTATTAAAGTCTGCTGCGAAAATTGATCATTTGCGAACAGGTGGTACGCTACTTAACCAAAAATTCACACCTCAAGTATTGAAAAGTGAAGCAAGTTTAAAGAAATTAGGGCACCTGGTTCGTTCGTATTTTAAAATGAATGGGCATCATATTCAATTTAATGTTGTAACAGCAGATACATTAAGAAAAGCACAAAACAATCCTGAGAAATATAGAGATTTAATTGTACGCGTCGCTGGTTACAGTGACTATTTTGTTGATCTTGGGACTGATCTTCAAAATGAGATTATAGAACGTTCTGAACAAAATATTTAGGAGAAATAAAATGTTTAACCCAAAAGTATATATTAATAGACGTAAAGAATTACAGAAAAAAGTAAATAGCGGGATTATTTTATTTATTGGTAATGATGAATCACAGATATTGATACGTGACACGGTACATAAATTTCGCCAAAATAGTAATTTCTTATATTATTGGGGATTGAATGAACCGGGACTATTCGCATTAATAGATGTTAAATCAGGTAAAGAAATATTGTTTGGTCACGACCTAACAACAGAAGAAATTGTTTGGGAAGGTGAGCAGTTAAAATTAGCTGACAAAGCAAAATTAATCGGTGTAAATGAAGTAGCAGAATTTTCAACATTAAAAGGCGTATTATTAAACTTTAGAAAAGGGAGAAAACAGATCCACTTACTTCCTCAATATCTTGATAATAATATTGTCAAAATTGGAGATTTACTAAATATTGCTATAAATCAAGTTATGGAAAGACATTCAGTTAAATTAACAAAAGCTGTAATCGGTCAAAGATCAGTAAAATCAAAAAAAGAAATTTCTGAAATAGAAAATGCATTAAAAATATCATATAAATTACATACAGCTGCTATGAAGGAAACCAAACCCGGCAAATATGAATATGAAATGGTGAGTGGTATGGAGAAAACACTTATATCGAAAGATAGTAGATGGGCGTATTTACCTATATTCACAATACGCGGTGAGCGATTACACAATCACCATTATAATAATAAAATGCAGAAGGGTGATTTAATTATCAATGATTCCGGCGCAGAATCTTCAAACGAATTATACGCTAGCGATATCACGCGCACATTTCCAGTCAGTGGAAAATTCACAAAAAAACAGAAAGAAATATACGAGATCGTATTAAAATCGCAATTAGCTGCGATAAAAGCAATAAAGCCCGGTGTGAAATATCTTGATGTACATTTAATTACTGCTAGAATAATTGCAGACGGATTGAAAAAACTCGGTATAATAAAAGGAGATATTGACAGTGCGGTGAAGGTAGGTGCACACGCTCTATTTTTTCCACATGGTTTAGGACACATGATGGGATTGGATGTGCATGATATGGAAGATTTGGGAGAAGATTATATCGGTTACGATGATAATATTAAACGAAGTGATCAATTTGGATTAGCATATTTACGATTTGCTAAAGAACTGCAATCCGGCTATGTGTTAACAGTTGAACCAGGCATTTACTTTATTCCGCAATTAATTAAACAATGGCAAAGTGAAAATAAATTTGAAGAATTTATTAATTATAAAAAAGTAAATGAGTACATTGATTTTGGTGGAGTTAGAATAGAAGACAATATTTTGGTGACAAATACAGACTGCAGAGTATTGGGAAAACCAATTCCAAAAACAGTAAAAGAAATTGAATCATTAATGAGAAAATAAAATTTTGTAATTTCAATGTATAAATATATTGGTTTTGGGTTAATTGTTTTAGTAGGAATTGTAACTATGTCATGCATTAGTCAAAAACAAGCTGATTTGGTAATAGTTGGCGGAAAAGTTGTGACGGTTGATAATGATTTTTCAATCACTGAAGCAGTTGCTGTACGAGATGATAAGATAATATTTGTTGGTACAAATAAGGATGCAAAGGTATATATCGGTAGTACGACAAATGTAATTGAATTAAATGGCGAATTAGTTCTTCCTGGACTGATCGATTCGCA
>Ga0233415_10001135_pt1 | contig 11823 bp, 16 predicted proteins | sample Na_anoxic_12_MG_FD_188631 | JGI IMG/M metagenome (GOLD analysis project Ga0233415, IMG submission 188631) | Seawater microbial communities from Saanich Inlet, British Columbia, Canada - Na_anoxic_12_MG | ecosystem: Environmental > Aquatic > Marine > Inlet | place: Canada: British Columbia...
GTAGCCACACTTTACACAAATTTTACCATTCATCTTGAGTTTTCCATACAGATCGTTTCTTCTTCTTCTTGGGAATCTTGCCAAATGTCAAAGTTTTTCACCCTTCTTTTTGGCTTGTTTAACAATATGTAAATCCCATTTAGGTGCAGTAAGTTTCTTCATAACTTGTTATTTAATCGGTAATATTTATCATTTAGACTCTTTTTTCTTTTTCTTGATATAGTCAGTAAATGATCCTTTGAAATCATCAGCCCTGTATTGTTTTCCCAACAGCCTTTCCTTTTGATACCTAGTTAAAGTAATTCGAATCTTTACCTTTCCCACAAACGTTATTTACTCGGTAATTAATTAAGTCTTTAGTGGATGTAGTTGGCACAAAACGATGAAATCATTAATGCCCTTGTAAAAGGGGTAATCACTTCATGTCAAACCAATAAAATTGTAGAGACAAAAAATGGTGATTTGGTTAATGAACAGATTTTAAATGACAATGCCTTTTGGACCAAAACACATTCAGTTGCTTCAAACACTTTTGGTCATACTATTTACGAATTAAACGAGTGGGAAAGAACTGGAAACGATGCACCTCGTAACATGTGTTCTGAACGTGCAGAAGATATTATGCGAGATGTATTTGAGATAGGCCAGTCCATGAGAAGGGCAATTGATGCAAAATCCTCTGAAAGTATCGGCATCAACCACCAAACTCAAAACACGACCATCCTTGGCATGATGGGTAAGAACAAACAAGAAAGAGTAATCACTTTCAAGGATCAGGCAAAGAAATCTCTATTCTCATCCTTCCTTGGCAAGGAACAAGACAGGGTGGCTGATGATGAATAACCCCTACTTTGTTGTTATCATTGGTTTTATCCTCATGTCATTTTCTGCTGGGTGGCTTGGATTGGCAACAACCATTGGAATACCAGGGGTATCACTGATAGGTAGTATTGGTGTGATATTGTTTGCAGTGGGATTGGGCATGGTCATCTTCATACTATCTAAATTAAAGTCAATAGAAGTCAAAGTGGTTGATGAATAATGAGTGAACCGAAAACCAGCTTTTGTTTCACCAAGAAACGAATTGCTCTATTGAACGGTAGTTGGCTCGGTATTGGCTTTCTGCTTGGATTCCTTGTATTTTCTGTATAACTTTACGCCAGTGTATGACAACGCACCAAATGCGATTGGGAAGAATATCATTGAGGCATCAACAAAGCACATGGTATAATGAGTGGTTAGCGAGTAATTAAGATTTTCTTTCCCACTTTTTCTTGAGGTCTGCAAGTGTCTGTGCTGGACATGAATTGGAATCACATCTCTTTTTCTTCCAGGGCTGAGCATTGTGCAGACACGACTTACACATCTTCATATTGTTGTGCCAGTTGTATGACTTGGTTTGGTTAAGGCATTGATCACAAATCATTTGTGTTCCCTACTCTTTACAAAATCTTGGTCCAAGTCTTTTATCTTAGAAGTATCAACTCGAACCTCATCATGTTGATACTGGTAGTGGTCTGCCAGTTCTTGCAGTTGTGGTAATCTGTCTACAACATACTTGTTCATGTACACCAAACAACGCTTGACACTCTTAGGGTATACATTAAGACCATTTTTCCACAGCATTAGTCTAACTGCATTACGAACTATCCCCCTACCAAACTTGCCTTCCATATCATCAAGAAATTCATTGGCTGGGATTCTGTCCTGTACAGTCAGTTTACCTTGTGCCTTGTTACATGTTGGGCAGTTTGGCTCTATCCAGTCTCGCAAGGGTGAGACAATAATCCTTAGTTTGTCCACATTATGAAACAGTACAGGTGCGAAAGGTTTCTGATACCTGTAAGTGAAAAATTTATCCTTCTTTCCCAGGGTGAACGTAAACTTGCCTTTGTCAAGTGCATTGGCTATTATCTTCTGGAATCTTAACAACAGCTTCTGATAGTGAGTACCAACTAGCTTTAGCATGTTATCCATTTCACTACTCCCTACTGTAACAAAGAAAGAGAACTGGGCTTGTCTAAGATATTTCTGTAGAGCCAAAGTGTAATGGGTAATCATAATTATTACAATCTTAACATCAATGTCTGAACCATCCTCTTGTGAACGCAAGTGTCTGATCTCTGTCATTTTCTGTTTGATTTCTTCTATCTTGTCCTTGTTCTTTTTGCTGGAGATAAAGGACACATCATCGAATATCAAAATTGTATTGACTGGTTCTAAGTGCATGACAGTTTCCTCAAAGTTTAGCAACTCCTCTTTGGTAAACTCCTTTACAGTGAAAGGTATGCCATATTTCTTTTCAGAGTAATAATGTATCAAATGACTGATGGTCCTGGCTAAAGTTGTCTTACCCATCCCCATATCGCCAACTATGTTTATCTTCACCACATCCACCCTTCTTACCGTTCTAACTATTTGCCTGGCCACTGCTTGTACAGAATGACCCCTGATCATCTTCTCATCATTCCATTCAACCATTGTAGGTTTCTTTGATTTGTCAGAAGCAGAATACGATACTGTCTTTCTCTTTACTTGCATTAGTCCTCATCTTCCTCTGTGTCGTCATACTCACCCTCTGCTGCATACTCGGTTCTAAGCTTAGCTAACTGATGATCAATTTCGGCTTTAGCATTGAACCACCATTCAGTCATGGTTTCATGTAGAGCAATCTGTACAATGTGAGGTTTGATCTTTGGTGGTTCTGGAATCACCTTGTAGAAGAATGGATTCTCTTTCTCAGTTACTACCATTTGGGATGATGATATTTTATTCTTATAATTACACGTTGGACAGTACCATGCTTTAGTATGTCTATTTCCTGATATGGTATAATCAATAAAGGAGTTTAGGGTTTCAATTGATTCTATATCTGTAAAGTCAAATTCAATTCCACACTCTTGACAAATGATAGTCTTTGCATTATGTGTTAGTTCTTTGTGTTTCTCAGAATTAATTTCCAGTCTGTATTCATCTGGAAGTAATGCGTTCATGCAGTGTACAGCACTTATGCAATCATAGTATTCTTGATTGTTTAATGCTGCCCTTCCTTCGATATGATATTGTTTCCAATATCCGTTTAGGTCTGGAAGCTTTGCTTGTATTAGTGTACACCCACGGTACTAACTCGTTACTTTACATTAAAAACTATTTTGTTTTTGAATTTTTTTCAATTTTTTATTTCTGTACAGGTGTACAGTTGAGGTTTGCAGTGTTATCTGTACAGACTAGGTATAGGTGCGTTCTAAGATACATACTTACGAGTTGGTAGTAGATTTGAATGTAAACATGTGCGTTTTATGAGCTGATTTTTCAATAGTCATGACTCATGCCTAACTTAACCGTCTACTCATTCGGTTAAGCATGGTTTAATCTACAAGGGATAAGGTGGATTAAGCTAGTTGAAAAAAAATTTTTGAAATTAATTAAAGTCGTATTACCTAGGGTAATTGAATAATATTGATAGTATCACAATTTTATTAAATTATGTTATATCATTAATTATAATATACTAAATTACCATATCTTAAATAGATAACGTGTATTTAACGAGTAGTATGAAAAGATCATTAATTCAGACATTAGATTTGATAATCAAATGTCAGAAAAAAGACATCGATAAATCAATCGATGAAATCATGAATCAGATCTCAAAAACTGACGTAATTTTTGAGACATTAAACTTGGGTGAATTTGATTGAAGCTTTTCTATATTCCCCACGAAAAAAAATCAGGCTCTCCGATTTGTATTTTAAACAAGCCTGAAAATTTAGCCACCACTAAAGGAGTGACTAAAGCATGGAAAAATCACGATTTTGTAAGTGATATTTCTGGCATTGGAGATATTACTATGGAATGGATAAGCGATAATAAATCAAAATATGGCAAGTCTTGCGTTTTAACCGTTGAGAATTTCCAAGTAGCATCAATTAATCCAACAGATCCAGAAGTTAGAAATTGGTTTTGTAAAGGTAATTTCAAAAAAGAAGGTTTGGAAAATTTGCCGATTGTTGTATCTGATGGAGTCGGAAAAAACAGAGAAAATAAAAACAAAGTTGAATACAAAAATGCCAAATTTTCACTGGCTCTTAACAATGCTATATCCAAAGAAAAGCAATCGGGAGCTTCAACCATTCTAAGGGTGTTTTTAAATTGAAAAAATATCCTTCACTAGCTGAAGATTTCGCCCACTTTATCCCAATAGCCAATTTATGGAAAATTGATTTATCAGAAGCCGAAAGAAAACACGTTGAGGGGGGGGTTTGTGGCGAGAGTGACATCTGGATTGATGTTGTTGGCTCGATTTTTGATTGGTTAGACAGTACAAAAGAAAAATCATTAACTGATTTTGTCATGGAAAATATGTGGAATTGGGGCTATACAGAATTTGAAGATTGGAAAATCTTAAAGCCAAAAATAATTAAAAAATTGGAAAGGGGTTTTTGATCTTGTATGCATTAAGAACCTGTACAGAAAAACACCACGCAAAAAAGAAAGCTCCAAAATTTCTTTATTTATCCCAGCCTTCAAAAATGGAATGTAAAACTTTTGATTTAGATATTGATCAATCAGGCTGTGCCTCTCGTTGTCAATATGGAAAAAATAATATGTGTTATGTTCAAAACAACCATTATAGGGAAAACAGCCCAAGCCGAAAAGCCAAAAAAGAAAGAAATTGGAAACTCGCAAATTCAAAAAGTTTTGTGGCAATTCTCACAGCTCAGATAAGATTAACAAAACAAAGATTATTTAGATTCTTTCAAAGTGGGGATTTTTTCAACTTGGAATTTTTTAAGAAAGTTATCCGAGTTTGTGCAAATTTGCCAAAAGTAGATTTCTGGCTACCAACATCAAGAGATGATATTTTAAACCAATTCTTGGCAGAGGGGGGAATAATTCCAGAAAACACGACAATCAGATTAAGCAACCCAATTCCAAATGGCCCATTTAATGAAGGAATAATCCAATTTTATTCAAAGTGGAAACAGATCACTTTTTCAGAAACTACAACAGATCCAAACCTTACAACCTGTCACGCAAGTTTGGATAAATCAAGCTGTGGAGATTGTGAAGATTGTTTTAAGCCAAGTCATAAAAAAACCGTTTATGCAATTCATGGAAAAATGGCATTAAGCAACATGAAAAAATATGAGGGGTTGAAATGAGCTCCTTACACTGTAAAAACTGCCATGAACGAATCTGGGATAAATACCTTGGAATGTCTAAAGGTTGTAAATGGGTTGTTGTTAATGGTTGGATCTTCAAACCCTGTGGGTTTTGTAATGATTTAGAAATTGAAAAAGATTTTTAATTTTTTTTAAAAATAATGTTTACTTTGTCCTTTTTTCGTTTTTTTATTTTTTTGTCTTGGTTCTTTGATTATGCAGTAAGAACCGATTCAATTAATTGTCTTTCTGTACAGGAATTACCTTACCCTTATCTTATTCCAGTAAGGGGATTTACATATAGGATTGCCACAGGTTTTAGGATCTTTTACTGCACCGTCAGGCTTTACACACTTGCTATACCAAACATGGCCACATCTGTTACAAGTCAGGCAAAAATATCCACCTTTTACGGAAACTTTTGATTTGGGATCAATGTTATTCATACTCATTCTGTACAGAAATAGTATATATCTTTTATTATTATATACTACAAACACCTATATACTTGTTATACATACACTAAGTAACATGACAGATAAAACACCAAAAAAAGGAAGGTTCTTTGTAGGATCTTTGGGCGTTGACAGTGGAACAATTTTTCTTTCAGATCCCTGCTACATTAAACACCACCCAGAATTATATGATGAATCCCAATGGGGAAAATTTGTTGATGCCAAATATCCAAAAGGTAACGATTCACCACCAACAATACAGATGTTTGATGGAATCTGTACAAGTACAAACTTTGGTGATGGAGAATATCCAGTTTACACAACCTTTGATAAAGATGGCAGTCCAACAAAGATTGAAGTGATATTTACTAGGTACACCACAGAAGCAGATGAAGCCAAAGAGGTAGAGTACCAATGACCAATGCAAGATGGGTAGGGGATCAAAATAATCCTAACAGAGATTTGAGTGACCCTAACTGGATTTCAAGAGAGGGTTATCATATCGAACAAAATACAAGGGGTGCATATAATCGTGCAAAATATTATCATGAAGCCAAAAAAACTTGTACTTGTAACTGTCACACGATTCAAGAAAAGAAAGATAAAGAAACAATCATGAAAACACAAAAACTTCAATCAGAGAATAGGTTCTTGAAACAAGATTTTAAAACAGGTGATAGAATACTTTTAAAAAACTTTTGCACATCTGACAGTGGAGTATGTCCTGATCAGATTGAAAAATATGATGAAGAACTTGAATGTGATATATGTAATCAGTTTGGATCATTTTTCTTAATTGATGAAAAATATGCAATTGGATTATGTCAAAAATGTCTATCAATAAGAGATGGTTGGGAAATCATGACAGATGAAAAAATCAAACAATATAATCAAAGACGTTTAAATGAATGTTATGATTACAATTGTGAATGTGAAAAAACCCATACATATAACGAGGTCGTTGAAAATTGACCAAAAAACAAAACTGGTCCAAGGATGGTAAATTGCTTGGACATATTGGAAAAGAAACCGATGGACAAAAGCATTACAACCAAATAATTTCATACGCCATCAAAAATGAAAAAAATGAATTGTCAGATGGCAACACCATAATAAAATGTAAGACATGGCTAAACAGATACAAAAAGAAACTGGATGAAGAAATTCAAAAGGCAGGGCTTGTTGATGTTTTCAAAAATATGGGTGAAAATTGGGTGATGAATCATGCCAAGGCACTTGAATCAATAGAACCTATATTGGTGGAGTGGTCACTACAATGGAAAATACATATTTCATCAAAACAAAACAAATCATTTCTGGAACAGTTGGGTAATGCAAATGGGATTACCACAAAAGAATTATTCTCTGGAAAATATGGAAACAATGTTACTGAGATTATGACAAGTATGATGGAGAAAATAAAATGAAAGCCCTCTGCTACAAGTGCCATGCAAGTAACATAATTTGTACAGTTGACGAGGGTTCAGGTCTGCCTGTGTGCAAGAGGTGCAGTAGAAAATGACTGGAAAGGATTCTGTTATCATAGACATGATTAAGAACATGAAAGAACTAATCGAGGGACCTATGGAATCAGAATATCTAGGGTTGATTAAACAGGACATTGCTAATGTCTAAAACTTTCAGATTCACCTACACTATTGAAACAGAACATGACGAGCTTGAAGCTTGGGATATATTTTTAGATGTATTAGATGAATGTAAAGCCAAAGATGAGTTTGATTGTGAAGAAATTGAAGGTGAATAAAGTTAAAAGAAAATGACTAACGTAAATTGTCTATGTGGACATAAAAATAATAATCATAAAAGGATTTATTGTCATACATCGGATCAAAGATTCAAGGATTTTTCATTTAGTCAAGGATCACATTGTTTAGGAAAATGTAAAAATTGTGAATGTGATCGATGGATTCCACAATTAAAATCGGTAATTCCTAATGTATATGAACTTAGAAAACCATTCATAAAAAATACAATTCATAATGATTGGAAAAAGTTTAAGGAGAAAATCGATAATGAAATACGTTAAGCATTTCACATGGAAGGCATGGCAAAAGTTCAACAAGCCTGTACAGCCTGACAACTCTTTTCAATTTAGAAAATATGAGAACTTGGATAAACGACATGAGATGTTAAATGGGATTACTGCCTTTTCTAATCCTAGTGAATATGATAAAGTGAATAAGAAATATTCAGTTTCAAAAAATCTAGAATCCTATGATAGTTTAACCATGCAAGAAGTGTTGATAAAAAAATACAAAATCATTCTAGATGAATACGAACCAAAGTGGCCAAGAAGGTATCATAGTATAACCAAAGTTGTAAACCAAAAGAACCTAGACAAATCAATTAACACATTTAACAAAATGGTAAACTCTTTCAGTAGTGGACTTGGTGAGACACCAAAAACTAAAAGAAAATCAAAGAAAGATCATGATGTATTATTTGGGAAATCTAAAAGTACCACTGCATTATGGGGAAAATCAAAGAAAACTTCTATTTGGGGTGACAAACCAAAACGTAAATCTAAAAAGAAATCCAATTCCTTAAACATTTGGAATGATGATAAGAAAACTTCTATTTGGTAAAATCATTTATTTTTTTTCTTTTTCTTAACTTCTTTGTAGTATGATTTTACCGTATGGGTTTTTACAAATACTTTAGTCATGATATAGTTCTTGTACAGAAATATAAAAGACTTTAACGATAAACTAACGTGTTCAAATCAATTTTACTATTTGCAGCAGGGTTTGTGGCTGGTTCTTTGATATGGCAATATGTAAATTAACTACTTCATCTAACGTAAAGATATGTCAGTCGAGGCTGTACAGCTAACAGAGAGGCAATTTCAGGACATGCTGGTTGAGTTAAAATCAATTCCAACTTATCGTTCACCGATACCAGGTGACATCGCAGTGTTGTGTTTTAGATTCATGGAAGATACAGGATGCAGGGTAACAGAAACGGTTCATGTAAAAAAGAAAGACATCAACTTTAAGACAAAAATTCTTGTTGTGACTCACCCAAAGTCTGAGAAAAAATGCAAGTGTTCTGTATGGCAATACAAAGATGTGTACACCCGAACCATGATCCTGATAGCTTCTGATAGGAATTGTCTGAAATGTAAGGGCAAGGGCAAATGGAAAAAGCCACAACGGACAACATTTACCAATAGAATCTCCAATGATCTGTCTGCATACTGTGATACTCTGCAAGATGACGACTATCTGTTCCCCATATCCAGACAGTCGTTGTGGTATTGGGGTAAAAAGGCAGGGGTAAATGCCAAGATTGACATCTTCCAACAAAAGGAAGAACGATTCATTGAGGGAATTTTTTTGCATCTGTTTCGTTCAATGTGTGCATTGAGAATATTGCGAGATGCCAAACTTGACAACTACAAACATGAGCTGGTGTCATGCAAGTTAAGACACTCTGAAAGAATTGTAACTGACAGATACACAAAGATTGACATCAATTATTTGCTGGGATGGGAATCCAAAGTGTATAATGACCCAAAGTGAGGGCTTTATTCACTTTGGGAAAATGAATGAATCACGCAATATGATCCACTAGTAATCTTTATACCAACTCGGTAATTAATCGTTATGTGGGTGTTGGAATAGCTGTCATTTTGGTGCTTGTCGCTGTGATGATAACACCTCTTGCATATTCTTATACAGAAAAACAAGAAGTAGAACTTGAAAGATTGCTAACTGAATATATAATTAAAGAACCAAACGAAGGTGGACCACCTGAGGTAGAATTGGTGGATTTTAAAAAATTAGCACAAGACGAACTTGCCTCACTACATAAAGAATTACTTGACTTACAATTAATCATAAATGGAATAATTGCCGATACAAAAGAACAAAATATTACAATACAAAAAGAGGAAATTAAAATTGAACTAGCCCAACAAAAAATACAAAAAGAATGGGGTGCTGCACCAATTGATAATACACAATTATCACTAGAATATGAAAAACTAAATGATCTGACCAATGAATTAAAAACCATTTTATTCCAAAAGAATTTGACAGAAAAGAAAATTAACACAAAAGAATTACTACAAGAAATTCAAATGTATGATGCCAAACTAATTGGCGTAAATCTATCTAACAGTTGTATATCATCAGGTATGATGGGGGGATTATGTCCTACCTATGAGGATTTATTATCACTTGACTCATCAAATCAAGAAATTTCAGGTGGATTTTCTATGTATGACGGATATTTTCACAGGGAAAAAAGCCAATTTGTAGACTCTTTTAGGTTCTATGATACTGAGGACACAATCAGAATTATATTAGATCCTCACCAGGAATTATCCTCACGTATCAAAATGATAACAATTGAGAACAAATTTGGATTTTTCACTGATGCTTATGATAAAAAATTAGAAGATGGTTTGAGGACAATGAAAAAAGATAGAATCATCAATGACTGCTATACTGCAAATATTTCATCTGAGAATTGGCGTTTATTACTCCCAGATACAATATTTGCGTTTAGAAATGGGTGTAGTAATATGGAAATTGATGATACGGTAAAGTTTAACATGCCATACACAAAATTAGACAAGTCCTCTTTTACTCAAATTAAATACCAAGAGTGGCTCAAAGAAGCCAAGTTAAACTGTAAAGTAAAATGCTAATCCTCATCATCATCTGAACATTTTTTGCAGCGATGATGTCTTTTGGTCATTGTGCATACCCCAACAAATATTGTGGATGAAACTCTGCAATGACGTTACACCATCTGCATAACTCCCTGATACCCTTGTAATGAATGGGTGCTTTTTTGTTTCTCATTACAATGCAACACCATTGACATCTCATGATATGTTCTCCATGATGTACTGAATCACTGGAACGGTAACTGCATTGCCACACATCTTGTATCGCTGTGTATCTGACAATATGTTTCCATCAGTGTCATACTTTGTCCATTCATCAGGGAATCCCTGCAACCTTTCGCACTCCAACGGTGTCAATCTTCTTATTTTCACTCCGTCTTTAATTCCAAAGTCCGTACCTGTTCCCAATGTCCATGTTTCCTTACGGTCCTGGGTTCTTTGTTTCATGTTAGCATTGGTATTTGAAAAATAAACAAATGTTGCAACGTAGTTATCTTTAGTAACGGATGTCAATGAGTTTGAAATATCTTTTGGAGATTCCAAGTTTCTTCCTTTACCAGCATAGGATCTACTCCTGTCAGCAACTATCATAGTTCGTTGAGCATGGTTGTCCATTCCCTTCCAATAGTTTGCATCAATGTTACTTGAGATTTCTTTTTCCTTTAGTTTGCCATGATCATTTACAACTGCATAAAGATTAGTTTTGTTCAATTGTTTCAAGTTGTTTTCTCCACCAGTTTTTTCGTCATTGTTTCCGAGAGGAAATATTTGCTGTCCACCTGTTCCTCTAAGATGTCCGACAATGAAGATACGTTCCCTGTTTTGTGGAACGAAATATTTTGAGTTAATAACTTGCCATTGGACATCGTACCCAATTTCATCAAGGGTTGTGATGATTGTATGGAGTGTTTTCCCTTTGTCGTGAGATAAAAGCCCTTTGACGTTCTCAAGTAGTAAATAGCGTGGTCGTTTTTCCTTAGCAATCCTTGCGATTTCAAAAAAGAGTGAGCCTCTTGTATCATCAAATCCTCGTCTTTGTCCAGCAATTGAAAAAGATTGACATGGGAATCCAGCACAGAGTATGTCAAAGTCGGGGATTTCTTTTGGCTTGATGGTTGTTGCGTTTTCCCAGATTGTAACCCCTGGGAACTGTTTGGCATATACTGATCTAGCGTACTTGTCAATTTCACAAGCTCCCACAATGGTATGACCTAGATTTCTCATGGCCAAGTCGAATCCACCTATCCCTGAAAACAGTGAGAAACATCTCAAAACTCAGTCCTCACCGTATTACCGCAAGTCTCACATTTTAAAAAAATAATATCAGACTCATGGCCACGTTGAATGGTTTTACTCATCTCAACTGTGCAATTACAGCAATAGGCTTTCATCCCGTAATCCTCACCAAAAAAAGACAGTTAGGACATGTTAGCAGATTCTTGTATTTATGCTCAACCAATTCAAGTCGAATATCACAGAATCCACAGAGCATTTTCATGTCTCGTCACTTCCTTCAAGCGTGACCTGTTTCGGCTCTCTAAACTCT
>Ga0233415_10001139_pt1 | contig 11801 bp, 12 predicted proteins | sample Na_anoxic_12_MG_FD_188631 | JGI IMG/M metagenome (GOLD analysis project Ga0233415, IMG submission 188631) | Seawater microbial communities from Saanich Inlet, British Columbia, Canada - Na_anoxic_12_MG | ecosystem: Environmental > Aquatic > Marine > Inlet | place: Canada: British Columbia...
GACGTTTATATTGCACTTCGGACAGGCAGTCATGATCGACAGGGCAGCAGCCGACAGGAGACGAGAACAAAAGACGCAATGGGATCGCAACGCAGCAGCGGCCCGTGCGACTCTGCCAGGTATTCCACCGGTCAATAATCCCGAACGTCGAGAGCGATGCGGATCTGACTTCCGGTTATTCTGCGAGGAGTATAGGCCGGACGCGTTTAAGGTTTCCTGGTCGGACGATCACCGATACGTCTTGGAGCGGGTGCAGGCCACAACGTTTGCTGGCGGGCTGTTTGCTCTGGCGATGCCACGCGGTGCCGGTAAAACCACGATCACAATGACGGCAGCTATCTGGGCATTGCTCTATGGGTACCGTCGATGGGTTTGCTTGGTTGGAGCCACGGAGCCCAAGTCGGTCAAACTGTTAAAGGGGATCAAGACGGAACTGCGATTTAACCAGCAGCTCTACGAAGACTTCCCTGAGGCGTGTGTTCCGATTCGTGCACTAGAGGGCAAGCCGCAACGGGCGACGAATCAGATGATTGACGGCAATCCGACTTCGATGGTTTGGGCTGCTGATCAATTGACGTTTCCCACGATACGGGGAAGCGTATCCTCGGCCAGCTTAATTACGACATGCGGAATCTTGGGCGACATCCGTGGCCAGCAGGACGTGACGCAGGACGGCGAGGTGATTCGTCCCGACTACGTTTGTTTAGACGATCCACAGACTCGGGCTAGCGCGTATTCCAACCGGCAGACTGACGATCGTATCGACACGTTGAACGGTGACATCCTCGGGCTCGCTGGGCCAAACACAAAGATTGCAGGGGTCATGCCATGTACTGTTATCAGGCGAGGCGACATGGCCGACATGATTCTAAATCGGGATCTTGCTCCAGAGTGGCACGGGAAGAGGACCAAGCTGATTGCGTCGATGCCAACACGGATGGACATGTGGGAGACATACCAGGAGATTCGGGAGGCAGATTTTCGGAACGACGGCGATGGTTCACCGGCGACCGAATACTACAGCCAGAACCGGATCGATATGGACTTGGGTTCGATGCCATCGTGGGTAGAACGCTTCTATGAGGACGAGATATCCGCCACACAGAATTGCATGAATCTGTATTTTCGGGACGAGGCGACATTCGCCGCGGAGTATCAAAACGAACCGCTCGAATTAAAGGGCGACGATACGCTGACAGTTGAGCAGATATCTGAGCGGGTGAACGGATATGAATTGCGAGTTGTGCCGACGGGTGCGAATAAGGTGACAGCGTTTATTGACGTTCAACAGAATTGTTTCTACTTTTGCGTGGCAGCTTGGACACCAAAGTTTACGGGCTACGTTTTGGAATACGGTGCATTCCCGGATCAGAGGGCGTTGAACTTCCGCTATTCGCAGGCCAAAAATACACTCGGGAAACGATACCCAGGACTGTCAGTTGAGGCGGCAATAAGCAAGGGACTCGGCGAGTGCATAGACATGATTTGCGAAAAGACGTACGTGCGAGACGATGGGCTGGAAATGCAGATCGACAGGCTACTAGTCGATGGAAATTGGCAGACTGACGTAGTCTACGAGTCAGTAAGGCAGAGTGCACACAAGTCCAAAGTCGACCCGGCCCGTGGCACATTCGTTGGCGCCGCAACGCTTCCTCTGAATGAGCGACAAAAGCGAGAGGCAGGCAAGATCATTGGCGTGCATTGGCGAGTGGAGAAAAGCAAGGGATCGATACGGCACGTTGTCTTCGACTCGAATCACTGGAAGTCATTCATCCATGCCAGGATCGCAACCGACCCGGCAGAGCGTGGGAGCCTTACATTTTACAAAGCTACGCCACGTCATCACAAGACATTCGCAAGCCACTTAAAGGCGGAATATGCGGTTAGGGTGGAAGGTCGCGGTAGGGAATGTGACGAATGGAAAATCAGGCCAGACAGGCCGGATAATCACTGGTTTGATTGTTTATCGGGGACAGCGATCGCGGCCAGCGTCGAGGGTGTGACATTGACAGCGACAGGCGAGCAAGGTCACAAGCCGATTCGCGAACGAAAAAAGGACAGGGTGGCATACTTATGAGCAAGCGAAAAAAGACGGGAAGACCCGCAGGATCTAAGACGGAAGTTAGAGCTATCGTTGTCGAGATGCCCGCTACGTGCCCAATGTGCGGCAGTCCTGATAGGACGAAAAAGGAGACGATTCGAACCAGGCTGCTCGACGGGATCAAGATCATTTGGTCAAAGGTTGCGTGCAACGATTGCCCGGCAAAGTACACGATTAAGACTCCATACCCACCACGACAATCGTCCCCGGATAATGCGGGAAAGTAGCACTGCTCGTTTCTGCTATTGTGCGCCTACCTGGCTGCCTAAACAATTAGGGAATGGCAGATCCAGAACTAGCGGCTGAAATTAGCTTCGCCAGGCAGATGGTCTCGGCGTTACGCACTGCATTACTCCAGGCAGCGGCTAACGGTGGTGCTGTGTCTGTTAGTTTCGATGGGCAGGCCACGACGTGGAACCACTCGGCTGCTCGGGCTGAATTGGTGGCTTGGAGCAAGAGACTCCACCGGCTGAAGAACGGTCGCACATCGACGGTACGACTGGATGGTGCCGGATGATCGCCGAAGCCAAACCGGGATTTATCGATAGACTCCGTGGCATGTTCTCGGTTGCTTACGAGGCATCCGAACCGAACCACAAGCGGCGCGACCCAGGGCGGCGAATTCGCAGTAGCGACGACGCGACGACCGAGGGGCAACGGCGCCAGCTCATCAACAACGCCTCCGACCTGAACCGCAATTTCTCGGTTGCGGCGTGGGCGATTCGAAAACATCTAGACTACGTGAGTAGTTTCACGCTCCAGGCTAGGACTCCGAATCCTGAATTCAACCGGCAATTAGAATCATTCGTTGCCAGGTGGAGCAAGCCGAAACGGTTCGACGTCGGCAAGCGGCATGGCCTGCGTCGGTTTATCCGCATGGCTGAAGCTCGGCGAGTAATGGACGGCGACGTATTCCTAGTCAAGCAACGGACGGGACAACTCCAGGCCATTGAATCCGATCGAGTACGGACCCCGGACCGCAAGGACGACATGGCCAAGGGTGCGGAATACGCTCATGGTATACGGCTAGGTCGCGGTGGGACGATGGCCGGAGTGTCAGTCCACAAGCGAAGCATCCAAGGCAGCGGATACACATTCGAAAAAGAAGTACGAGCGGCCAACGTTTGCCAACTAGCGTACTGGGACGGGTTTGATTCTAAGCGGGGGATCAGTCCACTATCTGCGGCGATCAACGACTTCCAGGACGTACGCGAGGTGCGAGACTATGCCAAGGCTAAGGCAAAGATCACGCAACTATTCGCACTAGCTATCACGCGTGAAAGCGACGACACGGAAGCCATCAGCGACGATTACTCCGTCGACTTCGGGAAGGGACCAATCAAGCTCGACCTTGATCCCGGTGACGGTGTTGATTTCTTGGAGAGCAAACACCCGTCGACAGAATTCCAGGCATTTTTGCAGACCTGCCTGATGGCGGCCATGAAGTCTCTTGATATGCCTTGGTCGTTTTACGACGAATCGTTTACGAATTTCTTTGGATCGCGTGCGGCGTTGGGACATTACCTAACAAGCTGCAAGAGCAAACGTGCTGACCTGGTTGAACTTCTCGACGACATCACGGGATGGCGGCTTGCATTGGCGATCGGCAGCGGCGAAGTGATTCTACCTGCCGGGATGGCATTCCGAGATCTGTCTTGGGAATGGGTGCCTGCTGGTGTTCCGTGGTGGGATCCGTTGAAGGATATCAAAGCTTCAGTCATGGCGATTGAGGCCGGGCTAACGACTCGCGCAAGGGTGGTCAAAGAAGTCTACGGGGAAGAGTGGACGGACACGATTGACCAGCTATCAGGCGAACAGGACTATGCCAAAACAGCGGGCGTTTCTCTTAGCGTCACGATGGGCGATCCCGATTCAGAACCAACAGACAATGGGAGCGACGATGGCGACGACATCGACACCGACGAAGCCTGATAACCTGTTTCGCTCGATTGCCCTGCGGTCTGCACCGGAACAGGTGGACCGTGAGAACGGCATCATTCGCGGCGTTAAGGTGATCGAATTAGGACCACTCAAGGAAGGTGACCCGCGCCCGTTCTTCGTGGATCAGACGACGCTTGAGCAGGTTGCCGATTTCGGGAATCGTCCTAACACTGGCGTCAAAGCTCGATTCACTCACCCGAACATGTCCGAGGATGGGCTAGGCAAACACCTTGGAAAACAGCGGGACTTTGAGATTGAAGGCAACGCGGTTATCGCAGACTTTCACCGCTCGACGTCTGCTAAGGAAGATCTGGCACAACACATTTTCGATATGGCTGATGAAGCTCCAGAGGACATTGGCCTGTCGATTGTGGCTGTATTCGATGACGAATCGATGCAGGCAGAAGAGACCGAAGACGGATTGCAACCCATCCGGCTGAATGGCTTACGTGCTGTTGATTTCGTCGGAGAGGGTGCGGCAACGGATGGCCTGTTTGATTTGGATTCACGGGCGGGAATACCCGCAATTGTTACGCAGTTTCTAGATACGTACTTTGCGGATTCGGATCCCGAAGATGTAGCCGCCCGTGCGATGGGTCTACTTCGTCGGCATTATGGCCGCGACTTTTCAAAGGGAGATGTTGATATGTCGACACAAGCCCCAGCGGCCACCGTCGAGCAAACGGACGAATTCAGCCGAGACCTTGGTAAGCGATACGTTGCCGCATTTGGTGACATCGGCGCAGCCTGGTTCATCGAGGGCAAGACGTTCGAGGAATGTTTCGCACTGAAGATCGATGGCATCGAAATGCAATTGGCAGTCAAGGTCGACCGCATTGCGGAATTGGAAACTCAAGTCGAGGCTCTGTTGATGGTTGCTGGCGAAGGCGAACCATTGAGCACCGACGAGGGCGAACAACTGAGCGACGGCGAGCATGCACTAGCTGCACGAATCGCCGAGTTGACCGCGAGCGGCGTTGACTCAAACAAAGCAAAATTCATGGCAAAAACGGAACTAAAACTAAGCAGCAACTAACGACCGCCACGCGGAACATACCCGACAATTTTCTAGGAGAATTAAGCTATGGCTAATGCATGGCGATCGACAGCAGACGTTGTAACGATGAACACCGATTTGGGTTTCATCATCTCGGACGTTTTGGATGGTGCACCGCTGGTTGCCATGATGGCAGCACGCACGGCACAGAAGAACACAATCACCTACAGCAAGCGTACCGTGAATCCGGTCACTGCGTTTCGTGCAGAGAATGACGGATTAGAAAACACGGACTCGACGACCGTCGCAATCACGGCAACGTTGAAGATTCTGGACGCTTCGTTTTCTGTTGACGTGGCAGTCGCGGACGCTCGCGAAGATGGTTACTTGTCGGAAATCTTCGACGAAGGCCAGGCACATTTGCGGCAAGCATTCGCGGAAATCGAAAGCCAAATTTTCTATTCCACGGGCACCGGTGGTCAAGCCGCGGGATTCATTGGGCTCAATACCCTGACGAATCTCGACGACATCGCTGACGCACAAACGGTAAACGCTGGCGGGACAACCGCCACGACCGCGTCTAGTGTTTACGCAATGCGATTCGGTGAGCGAGACGTCGAATTAGTTTGGGGTCAACGCGGCCAGCTCGCAATGGGCGATATGTCAGTCGTTCCGGTTGCTGGTGCAACTGGCACATTTCCGGCGTACTACACTCCGATTACCGGGCTCGTTGGCTTGAAAATCGGTGGTGTCTCTTCCGTAGTTCGGATTGTCAACGTGACGGCAGATTCGACAAAGACGCTTTCGGACGACCTACTGGCTGACGCGATCACTGCTATGGACGGTGGAATGCCCCACGCTTTCGTGATGGGCAAACGCTCGCTCGGCCAGCTTCGCGCGAGCAGAACTGCGACGAATCCAACCGGAGCACCGGCGCCGTTTCCGACGGAAGCACACGGCGTCCCGATTGTTGTTTCGCCACAGATCCTCGAAACCGAAGCATTGGCTACGTAAATGGCAACCGCTATGGCATCCGCTTCCGTTGCGTCATACAAGGCGCAACGGTCAGCGGGTGGAGTTTCGATCACGTACGCACGCGGCGTAAATTCCGTCGCGTTATCGGTCGTGGTTGGATCCAGCCCTTCGCTTGTAGCAAATGATTACGGTGTTGTAGTTGATGAGCGACACTACCGAGACTTTTTGATATTGGCTAGCGAACTGATTCTAGCCGCTTCGACGGAATTGCCGGCCAGAGGCGATATCATTACCGAGGGAACCAAGACGTATTTGGTTACGGCAGACGGTGGCGAGCCGCATTACGTTTACTCAGATCGTTTTGAGCAAATTACACGAGTACACACAGTCGAAAAGGTTACGCCATAATGGCGTCGAAATCGGTTCTAATCGTCGATGATCTTGTAACCGCTTTGACGGCTGGCAGCTACACGCAAACGATCGTAGCGTCGAAAGAGTTGTTCCAGCGTACAGACCGAGCAGCGTTAACAGGGATCGAGGTAACTGTTAGCAGTGGACTAGAATCGTGGGAAAAGGCCAGTCGCGGCGGCGTGTATATCAAGACCTACGAAGCGAGGGTGGTGATTACTACAGCAGCGGCAACGGATTCAGCGGTTGATCTGTACATTGAGCTAGCTGAAGAAATTAAGGAAGACCTTGCAACACAGGCTATGTCGAATCTAGCTTGCGTTGGAATAGAGCAGGATGAACCATACGATATCGACCGGCTACATGATTCCGGTTCGCTATTCGTCGCAATGATAATTTTCCAGTACCGAGGGTGATCAAATGGCACACGTGCTAAGTGAAGACGCTGTTCTATTCAGAAATACTGGTACGTATGGGTCGCCAGTCTGGGACGCCATAACGCAAGTGAAAGACGTTGGAGTGACACAAACCAAAGGCGAGGTCGACGCGACCACGAGAGCCAGCGGTGGGTGGGAGGAAGTGGTTGACGGACTGAAATCGGCCGGGATTGATTTCTCAGTTCTGTACGACACGGCTGATACAGATTGGGCCGCGTTAATGGCGGCTTTTCACGCGAATACCGCTATCGAATTTTTCATTGCGGATGGAGCCGCGACGACAGGGACACAAGGACTTCGTGCCACCTGCATGATCGCCAAAGCAGACGTCGACGAAACGTTGGGCGAGGTGCTAATGACAAATTTCACGATCAAGCCGGTTAAAAACGCTGACGCTCCCCCAGCTTGGTTTACACACGCATAAGGTAAGGTGCTGACTTGCGAACGTTTACGACACAACCAACTAAGGATAGCCCGAAGCGTCCTTGGTCGATTAACATCACAACCGGCACTCTGATTGCAATTCAGCAGCAAACCGGGGTGAATTTATATGATGCTCCGATGGGAGTTCCAGGCGACCTAGAGAAACTGGAAAACGCCGAAACACTCGTGTCAATTCTGTATGCCTCTATTCAGGAGCAAGCAGTATCGGCAGGGTTAACGCTACAGCAATTCGCCAACCAGTTGACCGGGCGCGACGCACGCGAAGCCGTCGACGTTTTCATGGAGGAACTTGCCGATTTTTTTACGGACCTACGGCCAGCCAAGGGCGATTTATTCCGGCTGATTTGGCGACAAAGTCAGGAGATAGAAGAAGCGATGACGACGGCGGCGAAGATGGCCAGCGGTCAGGAATCCACGAGCTCTACCGACTCGCTGGCGCTATCGGAATAGATCCGGCACATTTGCGACTTTGGCAACTGCTTGAAATGGTTAAGGGAGCGAAACCAGAAGCATTTGCAAGCAAATCAGCCAGAGGCGGCAACGCGTCGCGGATACCGATTAACAAGAGCAATTTATCGATCCTGAAAAGTGTGTTTGTCGATGCTTCAAATGAACATAACCGCGACGACGACTAGTAATGTCCCGGACATCGCCAGGCATATGGCCCAAGTCGATAAGCGTTTTATGCACTGGTACGGTGGTGCTCTTCGCAAGAGCATACGTCGCAGGATCCGAACCGGTGCAAAGAGCAGCAAGCCGGGTAAGAGCCCCCGGCGATGGGCCGGCGATGGGGGGCTCAGGCTCGTACAGTACGACGTTTCCAGGAATGCACAGTCTGTGACCGTTGGCGTCATAAAATACAACGGTAAGCAAGCAGCGGCGAAGGCGGTGCCGGGCTTGCTTGAGCGAGGCGGAACGGCAACTAGGAAATTCTTCTTTCTGGTAAAATACGAAGCGGTGAGACCGCGTGTTTTACAGTGGGTACCGCGTGGTGTCGCGAAACGTCGCATATCGCTGATCTACCATCGTAAAGCGAAACCTCGACGCGTCCGATATAAGCCGCGTCCTTTCGTGCAGCCAGCATTTGAGAAAATGAACGTCGGACTTGTGGAACGGTACGCTCGGCGGATGCGAGGCGCTGGACTATGAGCGGAATAAAAGCCGGCGAAGCTTATATCCAAACCAGTTTGCGCGGTGGTGAAAAGCTGCGTAAAGATCTGAAGGCGATTACGGGGCGGCTGAAGAGCGTCGCGGCAGCGGGTGCCAAGATTGCTGCGGTAGGATTGGCGGCAGGTGCTTCAGCGTTTGCGGCGTTTTCCGTGAAGGCAGCGAGCGACCTCCAGGAGACGATGAACAAATTCAACGTTGTGTTTGGTAATAACGCAACGGCCGTCAAGAAATGGGGCGACGAATTCGCAGCACAGGTGGGGCGTAGCCAAGAGCAGATCGCGAGATTCTTAAGCAACGCTCAGGATCTACTAGTCCCTCTAGGATTTGAAGAGGGTTCGGCCACGAAGATGAGCCAAGACCTGACAGAATTATCGCTAGACTTGGCTAGCTTCAATAACATGGCAGATAGTGACGTAATGCGAGACCTACAGTCTGCATTGACCGGCAGCGGCGAGGTTATGAAAAAGTATGGCGTAATTGTCAGCGAGGCAGCTGTTAAGCAGCAATTACTAAACGACGGCCTGGATCCAAAGAACGCCACCGATGCTCAGAAAGTGATGGCTCGTTATAAGTTGATTCTCAATGGGACGACTGCGGCCCAAGGGGACGCGACGAGATCGGCCGGCAGTTTCGCGAATCAACTGAAGGCACTCGAAGGAAAAGCCGGAGACTTTGCGGCAGCGGTTGGCGAATCGATATTGCCGGTCTTATCCAGGTGGATCGACGAGGCCATGGTTTTGGCCGAAGCCCTAGGCAGCATGCAAGGCAGCATCGATAGTACTAGTCAATCAACTGATGGACTGACGCAATCAATGGAAGATGGAATGGGACCGCTGGAAGCGATGGTCCGCGTAGTGGCAGCATTGAAAACGGTGTTTCTTTCTGCACGGGCAGGATTAAATCAATTGATTATTGGCCTACTTAGGTTGGTGCAATTGAATGCTAAGATTGCGCAATTCGCACCTAGTAAAGCGATTAGGGCAATGGGACGACAGGCCGAAGAATTCGCTGATGCCATGGCCGATTCCTTGGCTGTTAGCGTTGAGGCTGATTCGCAAGCAGCACTAAAAAGCGGAGACGTGGCATTTGGCGATACACTCACGAAAGCAATCGCAAAGCAGCGAGCAGAACTAGCGAAGCGACGCGCGACGCGCAGTAATCTTGGAGCGGGCCTTGATGTTGGAACAGACGCGGTCGTAGGTCCGAAACCAGACGCTGTCCGCGAATCAGAATCTACTGATAGAATAGTTGATGCGATTGCAGACATCCCAGACGCGGCGATTCAGCTTCAGCAAGCGCAGGCAACCAGTGGGACGGTTGGAAGCTTTGCTGGTGCGGCGATCGAGCGGATAGCCAGCGTTCAGGCACAGGAGAGAGAGTTGAGCAACCGTGAAAAGGAACTAGCGATACAGCGGCAGTTGGCGGCACAGGGTAAAGATGCCAATGGTATGTTTGAGGACATGCTACAACTGCAAAGGGATCGGTTAGGTGGTGCATTCCAATGACCGCACAAGAGCGATTAGCAAGCCGCGAGACAAACAGGCGATTAGACAAAAAACACACGCATCGTAGGCACTATCTAAGTGATTCGGGCACCGAAGCTGGAGCGGTTGCCGACGTCATTGCGATTGCTCCTCCTACTGTGTTAGTAGACGGAAAAACACTTCGGATTATCGATATCCGATCGAAAGAGACTGACAATTCCAACATGAGGCTTGCGGTTGCGAGCTGGGCAACAAAGGACAGCCCAGAAAGCAAAGAGGCCGCACAACCTACAGAGACAAACGACACCGAGGATTCGTTTACGATCGGCGGCGGAACACAGCACGTCCAAGAGGCGATATCGCAACAAAAGTTCGGGGCAAACGCTGCGGACTTTGGAACGTCAATAAACGTTGAGGACGATGGAAGTGTATCTGGTGTCGACATCGTCATACCGTCAATGACGCGGACGCTTACAGGATTCCTGCCCGATAGTGTTGTCACCCCTGCCTATCAGCTCGCGTTGCGGGATGCGGTGGGAAAGACAAATAGTGATGCCTACCTCGGATATGCGGTGGGCGAATTGTTGTTGCAATCGGTACAGGGCCGCAAGCGTGGTGAAGAAGACTGGCGAATGCAGTTTGATTTTGATGTTGGCAAAAACCAAACAGGTAAAACCGTAGCTGGAATCAGCGGCGTTACTAAAAAGGCTCATGAGTATTTGTGGGTAGCGTACGAGCAAGATGAAGAAGCAACAGCCAAGCGTATGAAGCCAACGGCCACAGGCGTATATGTGGCTACGGTTTACGAAACGGTAGCCATGGGCGCAACCCTAAAAATATAGGTGGAATATGACATTACGAGCAGACGACGGCCTACGAATTCGTAGCAGTTTGACAATCGAGCCCAATACAACCATTTCCGGGCTGAGTCGCACTAGCTTAGACGTCGAATCATTGGCCAGCTTTGTGATTCCGTTGGAGCAATGGCGAGTATGGAATACCGGTGCGGTTTTGCCGAATACCTCGGCGAGCGACGACATGGGGTATTATTCCGGCACATGGGGAACGGACACAGCAGCATTGAAGACGTACGACGTGAAAACTGTCGGAGCGACTACGCTGTATGCCAGGACGACGGTAGTCCTGCCTCCTGAATACGTCACAACCAATGCGGTATCGCTGCGAATGTCGGCGGGCCATTTAACGGCGGTTGCCGATACGACGAGTACAATTGACGTTGACGCGTATCTCAGCGATGACGAAGCGATAATCAGCGGTAGTAATCTGTACAGCGGAGCCGCTCAGTCGTGCAATTCGTTGACATTTGCGAATCTAGATTACACGATCGATGCCGGTACACTGTCACCAGGAAATTCTATTGACGTTAGGCTAGCCGTCGCGGTCAACGATGGAGCTGGGGCGAGTGCGGTAATCGCTTGTATCGGTTCGACTGTTCTTAGGTGCGACATTCGCGGGTGACCAATGGACCGCAAGCAACCCGGCCAGCGGTTTAGTTTTACCGCACGCCTTTACAATGATCTTGTAGAGATCGTGAGCCAGTGGCGTCAAGGTAAATTCGGCAACCGTCGCGACAACGGCCAGCGATCGCCCGTGCTGCGAATCCGTAACGACAGCGGTGGCGACCTTGACCGTTTCGCTATCCTCGGAATCGATGGCGTCGTGTTCGCCGAGTCGGACAACTCGAACGAATTCAAGGGCAACCCGACACTAAAGGGAACAACGCCCGTTATCGCTACCCATGCTGGTAAATTCGCGGTCTTGATAGAGCCTTGCAAAAATGGCAAGTTTGCTCGATGTATGGTGTCAGGCCATGCAGTAGTCCA
>Ga0233415_10001140_pt1 | contig 11801 bp, 16 predicted proteins | sample Na_anoxic_12_MG_FD_188631 | JGI IMG/M metagenome (GOLD analysis project Ga0233415, IMG submission 188631) | Seawater microbial communities from Saanich Inlet, British Columbia, Canada - Na_anoxic_12_MG | ecosystem: Environmental > Aquatic > Marine > Inlet | place: Canada: British Columbia...
TCAAACGGGCGAGGGCTGAATAATGTCGAACCTGGGAACACTCACGCTAGACGTGAACGCAAACACGGGACCATTCACGCAGAAGCTGAAGCGGGCGAAAACGGAGACGGGCGGATTCGCGAAGGCTATTCGCGGCAATGCAGTCGGGGCAATGAAGTCTATGGCTCGCGGAATGACGAGCCTCGGAATGGCGGCTGGAAGGCTGACCCTGAAGATGGGCGCATTAGGCGTGGCGGCAGCGGCTGGCCTAGCCGTGTTCTCGATCAAAGCTGCCGCCGATCTCGAATCGACAGCAGTCGCATTCAGGACGTTAATGCGAGACGCCGTCAAAGGCGACAAGATGGTGGCGAAGCTGTTCGACTTCTCGAAAAAGACTCCGTTTGAGCCTACCGAAGTGTTTGGCGCGGGTAGGCAACTGTTGGCGGCTGGCTTCGAGGAGGGCGAGGTAATTGAACGTGTTCGGATGCTCGGTGATATCGCAGCGGGCTCGCAGACCAAACTAGATGAACTTACGGCAGCATTTGCGCAAGTTGGGGCAACTGGACGCGCAGACCTTGGGGATATCAATAAGATCGCTAATCGCGGCATACCGCTATATGCTGCACTCGCGGAGCAGATGGGAGTGACTAAGGGCGAGATCCGCGACCTCGCGATGGATGGGAAGATCGGACTAGCCGAATTAGAGGGAGCGATGCGGCTGATGACAGGCGAGGGAGGCGTGTTTTTTGAAGCGATGTCTGCTCAGTCAAAAACGCTCAACGGATTATTTTCGACCCTCAAGGGCAACATTAATGCAGCGGCGGCTGAATTTGGCACAGTGCTAACAAAAACAACCAACCTGAAGAATGTTGTAAAGGAGATAAGTGACGCAATCGCAGACGTGGACTGGAAAGCGTTCGGGGAGACATCGAGCGAAGGATTCTCTGCACTCCTGATCTCGATGCAGGCAATAGTCAAGGGAGTTGGGTTCGCGGTCGCCGGGTTTGAGAATTTGCAAGCCGCCATTGTGCGGGTACAGATTGCCTCTGCCAAATTCGCTGAGCTTTGGGATCCGGCAGGTGGGATCCGAAAATTGCAATCGATGGATCCGACTGGTGGTTGGTTAACATCGGGGGCGGCGACATTCGGTCAGGCGGGTGCCAGTTCCGCCGATCTCGTGGCGTCTTCCGAGGCCACACTGAAGGAATTGGAGGCCAAACGAGCAAAGAGCAGGGCTGCGTTCATTAAACTGGAAGCGGCTATGCAGAAAGCAGTTGACGCTTCGCTTGCTCCACCGGCTAGAAAACTGAACATAGAAAGAATCGAAGCCGAAAGAGTCAAGACCTTGCGGCACGACAAGCCTATGCCGGAAACACCAATCGACGATCGCGTCGTAGGCTTGCTGGATAAGATCCTCGCAGAACTGAAGAACCCCAAAATCAGACAAGCTCGGCTGGCTTAAGGCTTTTGGGTAGTCTGCTTGAGGTCTTACAGACAATGCGAGACACGAGTGTCTTGTGTCTCAGTTTTTGTCGAAGTCCTTGTGTTCATTTCTTCCGGTTTCTTCCGGTTTCTTCCGGTTTATGGTGTTGACACTGTGCTTGGTTGTCGATAAGGTGTGTATATAAGACATCAACGCAACGGAGAACAACATGCACGCCAGCAAGACCAAAGCACCGAAACTGACCGCCGGAGCCGCTTACGGGATCGAGCACTTGGTCGCGCAAGACCTGGTGCAACGGATCGGCGAGCTGCTTTTCGACGACCCCGCGCTCGGCGACGACGAGCGGACGATCAACTGGGCCGACGTTGGCAGCCTTAGCGAAGTCAACAGGCGACTGTCCTCGGTCGTCGCATTCCTCGAAGGCAACGAAGAGTAGCTACCGATTGAACTGCGGCGGATTCGTCCGCAGGCAGGACATCATCGACTACGCCGCGAAGATGTAGTTTCGTTTACTCAGGAGGTTCGGTAAATGGAAGTCAAGGGCAGAGTGCTCAAGAAAGCACCAGTCGGACGGTCGCCCATCTATCCTTGGGATAAATGGTGCGACGGTCAGTGGTGGGAAGTTAAGCCGATCGAGTTTCGCAAGACAGTGAGTCAGGTGAGGCAGTCGATCTACCAGCGAGCCCACCGAATGGGCCGAAAGGCTCAGGTCACTGTCACTCATAACAAGACGCGCCTCGCGTTTCAGTTTTACGACGAGGAGGAGGCTTAGCATGTTGAGTCTGACGAGGAAATCTGGCGAAGCAATCCGCGTAGCTATCGATGGCAAGGTGTTTACGGTCAAGGTTTCAAACATTCGCGGCGGCAAGGTCTGCTTGGGTATCGACGCTCCGCAGGAGTTTCAGATTGCTCGCGACGAGTTGCCGCCGATGCGGCAGCATCCAGCAGCCTAGCCAAGGACGTTGAACGGACTCACACGCCGCAGCGGGTGCGACGGAGTCGCAAACACAACCCGCTGCGTGGTTCTTACTCGGAGGCAATCAGGATGCCATTAGTTCTTACGTCGTCAGCCATTGCAATCGGCGTTGCCATTGGCCTCACCGTTGCGTGCTGGATCGAACGGAACGAAGGATGAACTTGACGATACATGCGTGAGATAGACGCGCATGCCCGTCACCGCTCGGCTTGTCGCAGGGCTGGTGGCGGGATCATACAAGGAGGGCTGTACGGGTGTGGATATTAAGCGAAGAAGAGGTGAACGAATTACGAGAATGGTGCGCTAAATACGGATCGGGTAACTGCTGGACGGGAACTAGCGGGCGGATTGCCTTGCTGATAATGAAGATACTAAAGGAGTCGGAGCAGTGATATATCAGGAGTTTCTAGATTCAAAGGCTCATCTAGAGGGCGATTTCGGATTTGATCCGATATGGCTTCCTGACTTTCTTTACGACTTTCAAAAGCACTTAGTCGAGTGGTCGGTACGTAAAGGCAGGTCGGCGGTCTTCGCTGATTGCGGACTCGGCAAGACTCCGATGCAGTTAGTGATAGCTGAGAATACTGTCCGCAAGACTAACGGGAGGGTATTGCTGCTTACGCCTCTGGCTGTTTCGTATCAAACGCTTAAAGAGGCGGCGAAGTTCGGCGTTGAAGCGGTGAGGGCGAAGGACGGAAGGTTTGCTGCATCCGCCAAGATAGTCATCGCGAACTATCAGCAGCTTCACAAATTCGACTCTTCTGATTTCTGTATGCTCATTTGCGACGAGTCAAGCGTGATTAAATCAGACGATGCGGTGACCACTAAGTCAGTGAGGGAGTTTAGCCGTTCGATGAAGTATCGATTCCTTTGCACTGCTACACCATCACCGAATGACTTCCATGAGTTAGGTACGTCTTCGGAGACTCTTGGGGAGCTGGGATACAGGGATATGATTGGCCGATTCTTCAAGCAGGAGACAGGAAAGGATCACCGTGGATGGGGCAGAGTTAAGTACAGATTTAAGGGGCATGCCGGGCAGCCGTTCTGGCGATGGGTATGCTCATGGGCCAGGGCATGCCGGAAGCCTTCCGACTTAGGATTTGAGGATGGCGAGTTCGTTCTACCGGAACTGGAAGAGCGAGAGATAATTATCGACTGCAATAAGCCCATGCCTGGACATCTATTTGCTCGGCCTCCTACTAACATGAGAGAGCACAGATTTGAGCGTCGGGAGTCTCTGGTAGAGCGGTGCGAGCGAGCGGCGGCGGAGATCATCGGGCACGACGGATATTCTCTTTCATGGTGCCATCTGAATCCCGAAGCTGACCTAGTTGAGGAACTGGTGCCTGATGCGGTGCAGGTTAGCGGTTCTATGCCGGATGACCAGAAGGAAGAGCGATTGCTGGCTTTCACATCAGGCGAGATTAAGACCCTAGTAACCAAGCCTAAGATAGGCTGCTGGGGACTCAACTGGCAGCACTGCCATCATCAAGTAATGTTCCCTAGCGACTCGTTCGAGCAGTACTACCAGGCAGTCCGGCGGTCATTGCGATTCGGCCAAGTTCACGACGTGACGATTAAGATAATCACGACCGAAGGCGGCCGTGGCGTTCTGGCGAACTTGCAACGGAAGTCGATGCAATCGGAGGGGATGTTTAGATCACTGTCTAAGTTTATGAATGAAGAAACTCGAATCAGCCGCACTCAGTATGCCGGTGAAGAAGAGAGGATTCCTGAATGGCTACGTTAGATCAGGTCGCCACCGGTCAATACGCGATATTTCACGGTGACTCGGCCGAAGTATTGCAGTCGATGCCTAGCGAGTCGGTACATCTTTCCATCTACTCGCCGCCGTTCGCCAGCGACGGAGGGGGGTGCCTGTTTAACTACTCGTCTTCTGATCGCGACCTATCGAACTGTCGGACATATGAGGAGTTTTTCGATCACTACGAGTTTATCGTTTCGGAGATCGCGAGGCTGACTCTACCTGGCCGCATATCCGCAGTTCACTGCATGGACACTCCCAAAGATGGCGCGAATATCTGCGGGTATCAAGACTTCCCAGGCGACATCATCAAGCTGCATGAGAAACACGGATTTGAGTACACGCCTCGAATCTGCATATGGAAAGAGCCTCTAGCGGTCCGCAATCGAACTATGACGAAAGCCCTGGCTCATCGGCAAACGGTAGACGACTGTTGTCAGGTAAACGTAGCTGCTTCGGACTACCTGATACCGTTCAGGAAGAAAGGAGACAACCCCATTCCGGTTACGCATCCGACAGGCTTTAGCGAGTATCACGGGAGCAGTGAAATACCGGAAGAGTTAAAGCGGTTCAGGCGATGGAAAGGAAAGCAAACGGAAAATAGATACTCTCATTGGATTTGGCGAAACTATGCGTCTGGGGTATGGGACGATATCCGAGGGAATATGGGGAATGCCAAGGCGGATAAGGGGTCGGTTCTGGCGTACAAGGAAACGAAAGTAGAGGGCGACGAGCGGCACATGCACCCATTGCAGCTTGACGTAATAAGTCGAGCGGTCGATCTATGGACTAATACAGGCGAGACAGTATTGACTCCATTTATGGGAGTCGGGTCGGAGGTGTATGGGGCTGTTGTTAACGGCCGTAGAGGGGTTGGCATCGAACTTAAGCAAGCATACTACCGGCAGGCCGTAAGACACATGGAGAGCGCTACAGGCGACGATCCGCCAGAACAGGGAAGTCTATTCTAGTCAGACTCCGATCTGATCATACAAGGAGGGGCAATCGATGGATTCGGTCAACGTGATTTTACTCACTAAAGGCAAAGAGAAGTGGTTCTTTGTGTACGAGGACGGGCTCGAGGCTGACGTGTTGAGATTGCTCGGACGCTACGCCAGCAACCCCGATCTCGATTTCACTTGGTACGACGCTGCTGCTCTCAGTCTAAAGGTCAGGGCGAATGAAGATTTGGCAAACGATACCGGCCCGGACGACATCAGTACGTTTGACGCCGGGCCAGCGGTACTCGGCCCACAAGCCTCGCGATTCAGGCTCCCAGGGTGACGCGATGAAACAAACGAGCATGTTTGGCGAGTTCGAGCAGCAGCGACTGACCGAACAGGCAGCAGTCGAGTCCGCGCCGTATCAGTCGCATTCGCTCGAAAGTAAAGATGCGGCCGAGTCGATCCTGCCAGCGGCAGGGACTCTCAGACGGCGCGTCTACGACTTCATCGCAATGCGCGGGAAGTTCGGGGCGACAGACGAAGAGGTACAAACCGCACTAAGCATGAACCCATCAACGCAGCGACCGAGACGAATTGAATTGGCACAGGCTCGCTGCATCGTGGCGAACGGACATCGGAAGACGAAGAGCGGGCGAAATGCGACTGTCTGGAGGGTTACAGGTGCAATTCAAGCCGAGTGATGTGGTTCGCACTGGCAGCGCCACGGCGATCGTGATTGAGGACAGAGGCGAGCGACTGTTCGTTGTCGGAATGGTCGGCAAGTTCGGGCCGTTTAGGCAGCATTGGATCAAACGGATTAATGGCAAGGATGTGATCACGAATGACACCACTCGATACAGCAAAGCAAAGCGTCAGCAGCGAAGACCGGCCATTTCAAGCGGCGATGATTCGCGGAATGCTTGATGCGTATGACGCGCGATGGGGCGACATTCAATCGGACATCAATGTTCGAGAGATCGAGAAACAATACTACTCGGACCTGCCGAACGTCCGCTCTAACGGACGCTCGCGCACGTTTCGACTTGCGGGCAAACTCGACAAACTGACCGAAGAGAATCAGACGGTCACGCTCACCGACCACAAAACTACTCAATCGGATATTGAAGATCCGAATTCGTCGTACTGGCGGCAGATCGAAGTCGAGGGGCAGCCTAATCAATACGAGCTACTCTTGCTCGCAAACGGCATCAAGGTCGATCAGGTGATTTGGGACGTAGCTCGCAAGCCAGGGATCAAGCCGAAGGCAATCGCAAAGAAGGATGTCGCTGAGTTGGCATCGCTTCATACTTATTGCGGTCAGCGTATCGAGTGCGAAGCGTTCGAGGGAATGAAAGAGACGCCGGAGCTGTTCGAGTTGCGCGTAGCTCAAACACTAACGGTGCAAGGTGAGAAATATTTTCAACGGCGATCGGCAAAGCGGACCCGAAGCGAGTTGGCTGAGTACGCGACCGAACTCTGGGACATCAGCCAAGAGATCATCTCGGCGCGTCGGCTGAATCGTTGGTATCGGAACTCTGGCGCCTGCATGCTCTACGGCTCGCCCTGCCAGTATCTGGGTATCTGCTCAGGTGCAGACACGCCAGACAGCGACCGCTGGGAACGCAAGGAGTCGGTACACGAAGAACTGGAAGTTGACGGCGACGGTCGTGATCTGCTGACTAATTCTCGGGTGCGATGCTTTCAAACCTGCCGCCGCAAGCACTTCTACCAATACGAACTTGGAATTAAGAGAGTCGAAGTTGAGGACCGCGAACCGCTCATCTTCGGTACAGCGTGGCATGCGGCGATGGATTGCTTCTGGGAGGCAAAGAACATGGAGAGGATAGAAAATGAACGTAGGTGACAAGATTGGCAAGCTGGAACTTGTTGGCAAACCGTTTCATATGACAACAGGAAACCGCATGCGACTTCACGGAATGTTTCGTTGCGATTGCGGACTGGAGAAGGTCATCAATATTGACAGTGTGCGATCTAAAAACACTCGCAGTTGCGGGTGTCTATTGCGAGAGAGGTTGACGACGCATGGAGTAGCTACGCATCGACTCTATATCACTTGGACATCAATGGTCAGGCGATGCACGAACGAAACGGACAAACGATTCGAGAGCTATGGGGGGCGAGGAATTTCAGTTTGCAGTGAGTGGCACGACCCAAGAGTATTTGTTGATTGGGGTAAACGAAACGGCTGGAAGCCAGGGCTTCAGATAGACCGAATTGACAATGACGGTCACTACGAACCATGCAACTGTCGCTTTGTGACACCCGAAGCCAATGCAAATAACAGGCGAGACAATGTTTGGGTTGACGCCTTTGGCGAACGAAAGACCGTAGCTCAATGGCTGCGAGACCCTCGCTGTTCTGTTGCTAGAGAGACGCTTTACCACCGCATTCAACGCGGTGTTTCGGCTGAAGAGGCGATTACCAATCCAGCCAATTAACATCCTCGAAGAAAGGTTACTGAATGAACACAGCAACGAAGAATCGGCCATCGAGGTCGTCTGACATGCTGCGGGACTTCCTAAGCGAAGTCAGTACGGAAGTTAAAGAGAGGCCGTCAGCGAGCGTGATGTACGCGCCGCCAGGTCTCGGCAAGACATCGTTTGGGGCAGCAATCCCTGGCGCCGTCTTTCTCATCGACGCTCAAGAGTTGGGTATCGAGACGCTGAAGCGATCCGGCCAGGTGCCGGGTGAGATCCCGGTTCTGCCAGTCGCGAAAGACTGGGCGATGGTCCTGGCGATTCTCAAGCAGCTCGCCACCAGCAAGCACAAGTACAAGGCTCTCGTCATCGACACGATTGGCGGGCTCGAGCGACTCTGCCATCAGTTCGTTTGCGACACGATGTACGGCGGCAATTGGGGCGAGAAGGGGTTTGCGGGATACGGTCGCGGGTACGAGTCGGCATTGCCTGAATGGCGGATGCTGCTCAACGCTCTTGACGATTGCCGCGACTCCGGTCTGTCAATCGTCTGCCTCACGCATTCGATTGTGAAGCCTCACAAGAACCCGCTTGGTGAGGACTACGATCGCTTCGTACCTGACCTGCATCACAAGACGTGGAATCTGACCCATCGCTGGGCCGACATGGTTCTGTTCGGCAACTATCACGTTGAGGTTGACGACAGCGGATCTCGGGCGAAAGGCAAAGGCGGGCACGATCGCGTCTTACACACCGAGTATTCGGCAGCATTCGAGGCGAAGAATCGCCACGGGCTGCCTGAAGAGATCTCGATGGGCGACAGCGGCAAAGCGGCATGGGCGAATCTGGTAACAGCAATGAAGGAGGCGCGGAACTAATGGCACATTACGAAAAAGGTCAGTACGACTGCCAGATTCATTCTCACTACTTCGGTGAGTCCAAGCTGAAGAAGACTCCGTTCCTGGCGTTTCGATTCACTCCGGCGGGAGGGGAGTACGAGAGAGAGGTTCTGCTGTACCTGACTCCCAATACGGTTGATCGAGCGATTGCGATTTTGCGGGAGATGGGTTGGCATGGCTCGCGATTCTCGGAGTTGGATCACGTCAGATTTAACGGCAAGCTCGTAGTGCTTGATTGCACTCACGAACACTCGAATGGGAACGATTACGACAAGTGGGATTTCCCGAGGCCGAAGTCCGAGAATGGATCGGTTAATGATCCTGCGGTTGCCAAGAAACTCGATGCGCTGTTCGGGAGCGAACTGAAGAAGACCGCGACAGCGAAGGCGGCTGAGACGGTACCGGCGGATGCGGGCGACGTTGAGGGCGACGATATCCCGTTCTGATTTGACGATTTACCGGGCTCGGCCGTGGCATGGCGGGGCAAGGCGCGGCGGGGCCGGGCTCGGCGTGGCAAGGCTCGGCGTGGCATGGCAAGGCATGGGGTCTATGACCATTTAACTACTCATCTTAAGGATCAAAGATGCGACTTTCATTTGAACTGACTGGACTTACACCGTTACTCCTCCACAACGATGACGTTGATATGGCGGACATGTTAAACGCATGGCGGAAAGATCCAAAGAACAAGAACCTAAGCAAACCAGGCGACGACAGATCGCCTCCCTGGACTTGGCAGGCGTACCTATATCACGACGGCGAGCATGTTTGCCTACCGTCTGACAATCTCTGGACGTGTTTCCGCGAGGCGGCGGCCAGCGTCCCGATGAAAGGCCAGAAGTCGTTCAAGGAGTCGGCTGCGGCTGGGATCTATTTCGAGCAAGAGTTTCTGCCGATCAAAGTGGATGGCGGGCGACAGGTTGAACTGTCCGCTATCGAGCAGGTTCGCGACAATACCTATCCCGAACAAATACAGGCTGCGAAGTCATTGGGATTCGAGTTGTTTGCCAAGCGTGCTCGCGTTGGAACCTCGAAGCATATCCGTGTTCGTCCGCGATTCGTTAACTGGCGATTGTCGGGGACTGTACTGGTAACGGCGGACGAGTTGACGCTTGAGGTTCTGAACTCGATTGGCGACATCGCTGGGCGATATAAGGGTGTTGGTGACGGTCGGCCAAGCGCTAAGAAGCCCTGGCCGTATGGCAAGTTTCAGATTCAATTTTCGGAAGCCTAACGCGGCCGGGCCGGGCTAGGCACGGCTGGGCGGGGCAAGGCAGGGCGGGGCAAGGCGTGGCAAGGCATGGGGTCTATGACCAATCACATAAAAACACTAAAGGGATGACATGAGCACAGAAATCAAAATGACATCAGTTCGGCAACAAAAGGAACTAACTCGCGAGTCGATTACAGAACTTGAATCGCAAATTCCGAAGCTGAAACTACTCAACGACATGACGATGGATAAGCCACGGGGATACACGATCGAGAAGAAGCAGATCGAGGCGATCACAGGCATTGACCCTGAGCATGACGATAAAGATTGGAAGAAGATAGTCTCGCTTTGGAAGCGGGCGATTCTCTGGATTCGCGGCATCGATGTCGCCTACAGTCATAAAATCTCAGGCTACAAGTTCCTTTCTGTTGACCAGCATCTTACCGTCGAGATGGACAAGCGAATGGCATCAGCCGAGAAGAAACTGCGCAAGGAAGCTCATAAGTTATTGCTAATTCGCGACGACGACCTGAACGACCATCAGCGGCAATTGCGGCTGCATTTGGCGAATCAGGCGAACGATTCAGCGGGGAAGATTAACAGCCAGCGGTCGATGGCGTTGACATGGAAGAAACGACCAGAGACTTTGCCAAGGATTAGTTAGGCCAGTAGAGGCAGGGCGGGGCCGGGCGTGGCTCGGCGTGGCGTGGCACGGCGAGGCGGGGCAAGGCAAGGCGCGGCGCGGCGAGGCGAGGCATGGGGTCTATGACCAATAAGGGCGACGATATCCCGTTTTGATGTTGAACGAATCAAATAAAAGTGGATACTCATACTGTCGGGACTAGAGCACCGAACATACGATAGAGAACCCGCAGTAAGTTGCCTCGCTCTAGCACGTGAAAAACGTGGGGGCGGCTTGCTGCGGGTTTTTTTGTGGAGTAGTTAGAGATGAAGGTTTCGGATGTTGTTTTCAGGGACGATCTTTACCCTCGAATTGACACTAGCGCAGAAACTGTGCAGAAGTACGCCGCCGACCTGACTGTTTTGCCGCCGATCGAAGTTAATCAGCATGGCGAGTTGATCGACGGTTGGCATCGCTGGACGGCGCATAAAAAATGCGAAGAGTCGGAAGTGGCTGCGGTTGTTATCCAGACACGCAGCGACGAGCACTTGCTCGAACTGGCGATTGAGAGTAACGCAAAGCATGGCCTGCAGTTGAGCCAGTCAGACAAGCAGAAGATGGCACGCCGTATCTATTCGGTTTGTGATCCGAGTGAACAGAAAGACAAAAAGAAGCAACTTGCGAAGATCCTTTCTGTGAGTGATCGAACAGTGAGCGGTTGGCTTTCGCGGATCGACAAGGACCAGCGGGAGGAACGCAGTCGCCACATTTTCGATATGTGGTTGGCGTGTCGCACTCAGCAGGAAATCGCTGACGCGGTTGGAATACCAGTTGGCAGCATAAAAGAGACTTTAGTTGGTTTTGGCATCATTGCCGATTCCAACAAAACTGACCAGAACGCGGCCAATCACGAAACGGACTTTGAGGCGCCAATCTACAACGTATGGAAACAGCAGACGAAGTCCGAAGGTTCAGGTCACTTCGGGAATAGTGAAGTGCGATGGCTCGACAATCTCATCTACCTTTACACAGATCCATTCGATACGGTGCTCGATCCGTTTGCCGGCGGCGGTTCGACAATCGACATTTGCAAAAAGCGTTTGCGCCGTTACTTGGTCAGCGACAGGAAACCGATCGTTGAGCGAGAGAAGGATATCCGCAAGCACGACATTAAAGACGGGCCATGTAAGCCGCCGCAATGGAAGGATGTCAAACTGGTTTACCTCGATCCACCTTACTGGATTCAGGCAGAAGGCGAGTACAGCGATGACGCTGACGATCTTGGCAATCAAGAACTAGATGACTTCACTGGAAATTTAGCGGCGATCGTGAAGAAATACGCCGCAAAGATTTCAGATGCGCACATTGCACTGATAATTCAGCCTACGCAGTGGAAGGCACCAGATCGCCAGTTTACTGATCACATTGGCGACTTGCTGCGTGCGGTTAAGTTGCCAGTGCAGATGCGATATTCAGTGCCTTACGAGTCTCAACAGTGCAACGCTCAAATGGTTCAAT
>Ga0233415_10001143_pt1 | contig 11789 bp, 8 predicted proteins | sample Na_anoxic_12_MG_FD_188631 | JGI IMG/M metagenome (GOLD analysis project Ga0233415, IMG submission 188631) | Seawater microbial communities from Saanich Inlet, British Columbia, Canada - Na_anoxic_12_MG | ecosystem: Environmental > Aquatic > Marine > Inlet | place: Canada: British Columbia...
CCAGCTGGGTTTCTCCGGCAAGAAAAAGATTCTTGATAAAATCCTCTTCAACATTGATATACTGGTAATACATCTCGCTCAATGTCTTCTGATCAATGTCACCTCTTATACGCATCAGGGAAAATTCAAAAAATCCCGCCATAGGGGGCGGAAGGCAATAAACCTGACGGCCGTTTTCCTCGATATCTATCAAAATAGCCCTGCTAGACAGTTCATCCAAAATTTTCCTGGCCCTAACCCTGCCCATTTTCCATACATGGGCGGCTTTTTCAGTTGAAAACGGTCTTAATGGTAATAGTGATACCAGCCGAGCCTCTTTCTCACTAAAAAGCATTTCCAGGATTTTGTATAATAGTTTTGAAGGAGGCGTGCCCTGGGGAAACCGATTAAGACGATCCGCCAGCTGTACATACACTGATTTTATAGTGTGATGGGCCATAACAGCCTCCAATTAGATTTCAAGCGTTTTTAAATATTCGGCTGCTTTCGGGATTTCACGTTCGCTGAAAACACGGATACTATTTTCTTGCAGGAGGATTGTAGTAACGCCTTTGCCCGGCTTTTTAACTCCGGAAAAACTTCCGTCATAAATATATGCACTTCCGCACGAAGGACTACCATCTTTCAGGACAGCAAGCTTGATTTTACGTGAGCTGGCAAGTTCAAGCGCCTTTTGAGCACCGGTCATAAAATATTGGGTAACATCCTTTCCTTTGATGTTCATGATCCTTGCATACCCATGCAATACCGTACTTCCGTCGTGGCATAAGATTTCTGAACAGGGTCTGGGCACTGGAAGCCCTCCGGCAACTTCGGGACAGAACGGCACCAGACGTCCCTGGAGCTTCCAATCCGCTAACATATTGCTTGCATGGTGTTTAATCCGTCCGTTGTAACGAACATTTTCTCCGATTAAGCAGGCGCTGACAAGCACTTTATTCATTTTCAGCCATATTTTTTTTAACCGTTGAATCATCAGTTTGCACCATAACCTTAGACTTTCTTTCATGGAGTTTCAAGTTTTACTTGTCGGTTCTATTACAGCATGTTGAGAGTAAAAAAGTTAAAAGATCATCTTAGTAAACTCATTGCCGCACTTTCGCAACAAATTTTCAAGAGCAACACTCTTTCTCCTTGCAACTATTCATGTAGGCAATGCATAAAATTATAGATACCGCACGGAAAAATTAGGGGGTATCGACTAAAATCGTTATGTTTTTAAAGTTTTTTGTTTGACACACCCTGACAATTATTATATTTGAAAGCATTTTTGACTGAAATTTATAAGATCGCCTAACTAATTGGAGACAGGTATATGGAATTCTGGAGGGTTCCACTTGACGCGGACACAATACAAGTCTCTCGGGGCATAGTGCACATCCTGGAAGATCGATGTAAAGGATGTGGATACTGCATCGAGTACTGTCCCAAGCAGGCCCTGGAATTTTCTGCAAATTTCAACCAAAAAGGATATCATCCCCCGGTGGTTATAAAGCCCGAGGAATGTGTAAACTGTCATTACTGCGAAATAATCTGCCCGGAGTTTGCTATATTTTCAGTAGAGAGCCTACAAACAACTGAAGTTGAACAAGCAAGAACTTAAAATTTTTGTTAGATTTCATTAAGTTTTTTTAACGTTTATCGAATTATTCTGAAGATTCAAGACTCGGATTTTTGGTTTAAAGAGGATTAGACAAAAAATATGATGAAACCAGCTGTCCTTACAGGTGAATATTTTATGACAGGTGACGTTGCCTGTGCCGAAGGCGCCATGGCCGCAGGATGTCGTTTTTTTGGAGGATATCCCATAACACCTGCCACAGAGATTGCCGAACGGATGGCTATCCGGCTTCCTCAAGTTGAAGGATGTTTTATCCAGATGGAAGACGAAATCGGCGCCATGGCCGCAGTGCTTGGTTCATCATGGGCCGGTATAAAAAGCATGACCGCTACCTCCGGACCCGGTTTCAGTCTTATGATGGAAAATATCGGTCTGGGGGTCTGTACAGAAACCCCATGTGTTGTAGTAAATGTTCAGCGCGGCGGTCCCTCCACAGGTCTTCCTACACAAGGTGCCCAGGGCGACATGATGCAGGCCCGGTGGGGGTCACACGGGCACTATGAAATTATTGCCGTAGCGCCGTCCTCGCCCCAGGAAATATTTTATTTAACGATCACAGCGTTTAATCTGAGTGAAAAATACCGGTTGCCGGTTCTCGTCATGACCGACGAAATCATCGGGCATATGAGTGAAAAAGTCATTATTCCAGAGGCAAAATTAATCAAGACCGTGTCGCGTCCAAAACCAAAAGGGAGAAAAGACCGCTTTAAACCCTTTGCGCCTGGACCTAATGGTGTCGCACCGATGCCGGCGGCAGGGGAAGGCTATAACCTGCACATTACCGGTCTTACCCACGATGAAAAGGGGTACCCGGTAATGACCGTAGAAGCTCAAACGGAGATGATGGCCCGGATTACTGAAAAAATCCAAAAGAATTTAGACGACATCATTCGGACAGATAGTTATCTCCTTGATGATGCTGAAATTGTTATTGTTTCTTACGGAGTTTCAGCTCGAACCAGCATGGCCGCTGTAGCTGAAGCCAGAAAGCTGGGGATCAAGGCCGGACTTTTGCGTCTGGTAACGATCTGGCCTTTTCCCGAAGATCAGATTCGCGAGTTAGCAGATAGAGTTAAAGGATTCGTGACGGTAGAAATTAATCTGGGTCAGATCCATCGGGAGGTTGAACGATGTGCAGGGGGCAAGGTTCCTATATTTTTAGTCGGGCATCCGGGCGGGACGATTATCCATCCGGACAGGGTTGTTACAATGTTGAAGGAGGCCTTTTAAGCCATGCAAGAAATCCCGGTAACATCAAAAAAACAACCCCGTCATCCCCTGGATGATCTTATACGCACAGATCGTATTCCCCATATCTGGTGTCCTGGATGCGGGATTGGAACGGTGTTCTCTGCGTGTCTGGCTGCTTTGAAAGGAAGCGGTATCAACCTTCAAAAAACTGTGATGGTTTCGGGAATCGGATGTTCGGGACGTGCCGCCGGTTATGTTAAACTGGATTCTTTTCATACAACCCACGGGAGGGCCATACCCTTTGCCACAGGATTAAAACTTGCCAACCCTGAACTGAATGTCGTGGTGTTCAGCGGTGACGGCGATCTCTTCGCCATCGGCGGAAACCATTTTATCCATGCGGCCCGGCGGAATATGGATATGACGGTTATCTGCGTAAATAATTTAAATTATGGCATGACCGGCGGCCAGGTTGCCGCAACCACACCTTACCTGGCTAAATCGACAACAACACCGGCCGGAAATCCTGAAACTCCTTTCAATCTGCCGCTAATGGCCTATGCGTGCGGCGCTACGTATGTGGCCCGATGGACCATGCTGCACACCAGGGATCTTACGGATTCCATAACAGAAGCGCTTTGCAAAAAAGGGTTTTCTTTTATTGAAGTACTTTCACCGTGTCCGGTAAATTACGGCCGACGTAATAAACAGAAACCCCTGGATATGCTAAAACTATACCAGGAAAAAACTATTATCAAAAACCATGCAGATCCTTCCAAACTTGATATAGACTTTGAAAAGGGCATCATTTTGGGCAAATTTATCGATCTGGACCGACCAACGTTTATTGAACATTATGACAAGATCTACCGGCCGAGCCGTCTTCAGGAAAACGTTTCGGGTTTGAACTCATGACCAACACTCAAAATCATAAACAGAGAAAAAAGGAAATTATAATTACAGGCTTTGGTGGACAGGGCATTATCCTTGCGGGTTTTATCCTCGGAAAAGCGGCTGCCATTGGCGAACACATGGAAAGTACACTTGTTCAGTCATACGGGCCTGAGTCTCGTGGCGGATCGTGCAGTGCTCAGGTTGTTATTTCCGATGAAATTATCCATTACCCTTATGTCAATCACCCGGATATCCTGGTCTGCATGTCTCAATCAGGCTATGACAAACTTATCAAGCAGATGAAGCAAAAAGGAACTTTAATCATTGATAAAGATCTGGTTCGTCCTTCCCGTGGATTAAAATACGATTTTTTTTCTATTCCTGCCACCCGCATGGCCGAAGAGCTTGGACGAACAATGATCGCCAATATCGTTATGCTCGGTTTTTTAACGGCCGTCACAGACGTTATTGCCATGGATTCAGCCCAAATGGCCATCGGAGAATCAGTTCCAAAGGGTACCGAAGAACTGAACAGTAACGCCTTCAAAAAGGGTCATGACTATGGCCTGGCCACACTCAAGGGACGACAGAAGAAGGCCACAGGTCAAGCAGGAGCTATTTCATGAAACGTCCCAAAGATCGGCTTCACAGGGTTACTGTTATCGGTGCTACACCGGCCGGTATAGCAGCAACCAACAAGCTTGGAGAGCTGGGCATTCCCCTCACCCTTGTAGATTCTGATTACGATCTGGACAAAAAACTCTCCCGGGATAAATGGGTTCTGAAATCAGGCGTTCCTTTAAACCATGCCCATCGACCAGGGCTTATCAGAATTATGAGAAACCCTGCCATTCGATGCGTCTTTCCAGCAAAAGTCTCCTCGATTAAGCATAATCGCCAAGGATTTCGTGTTCACCTCAACATCCTCCAAACCTTTGTAGATCAAGACAAATGCACGCTCTGCGGTCGTTGTGCCGAAATATGCCCGGTTTTGCTGCCCGGAGGAGAAAAAGCCATCCAAATTAACAGTCAGCGAAGCCTTCCAGGCCGGCCTGTCATAGATAAGCGGCGCCGGCCACTCTGCCAGGCAAACTGTCCCCTAGGGGTTAACGCCCAGGGGTATATTGCCCTTGTAAAAGCCGGCAGGTTTGCCGAAGCCCTTGACCTGATCAGGGAAAATAACGTTTTGCCCGGCATCTGCGGGCGCATTTGTACTCACCCTTGTGAGACCGTCTGCAGAAGGGGTGAAATCGATGAACCCGTCGCCATCATGGATATTAAGCGATTTGTGGCAGACCATGAGCGCTCCAATCCCAAAGACATACAAGCCTCTGATGTTCATAAAAAGTCAGAAAAGATAGTCATTATCGGCTCAGGCCCGGGCGGGATTGCCGCCGCTGCGGACCTGGCCAGACTCGGCTATGAGGTAACCGTTTTCGAAAAAGAGAAAGAAGTCGGCGGGTTGCTCCGTTACGGAATTGGGCGATATCGCCTGCCCAGGGATATCATTGATAATGATCTTGAATATATTAAAGAACTGGGCGTACGATTCATTACCAGCCATCCCATTGATCTGGCCCATGATATGGATCGGCTCAAAAAAGACTTTGACGCTGTCATTATCTCCATTGGAACGTGGGCCGACTTAAAATTAGGTATCCCCGGCGAAACGCTGAAAGGTGTTGAAGGTTGTCTCTCTTTTTTGGGTCGTTTCTATCGCAACGAAATAAAAGTACTAAATGAAAAAGTAGCGGTGATTGGGGACGGCAACGCCGCATTTGACCTGGCCCGTACACTTTTGCGTCTGGGTGCCAATGTCACAATTCTCTCTTGGTTCCCTGAAGATCTTATACCTGCCGATCCCAAAGAAATGCTGGCCTCCAGGAAAGAAGGAATTTTCATTCGGGACTGCACCCAGACCATTGCGTTCTTAGGTCAAAACGGCAAGCTCAATCGGCTGCGTTGCATGCCCACCAAACCCGGAGAACCCGATGCCCAAGGTATCCCCTGGCCGGTCATTATCCCGAATAGTCAGCCCTTTGAACTCGAGTTTGACCGGGCTTTTGTTGCCATCGGTCAAAGGGGTGCCCTGCAGGGTCATAACAATTCGTTCGGCTTTAATGTCTCGACACGGGGTTTGATTGAGGTTGATGAATATATGCGTACCAATCTACCGGATGTCTATGCTGTGGGAGATGCGGTTTCAGGACCCTCATCCGTCGTTGAAGCCATGGCTGCAGGCAGGATGGTTGCCCGCACAGTTCACAGCGATATTTGTAAAGAGCAGGTCTTTTATCCTCAGCTCTTAAGACCGGAGGACAAAGATTTTCCGGAAATTTCCGAGGATATACCTTCACAGGCACGAACGATCATGCCGGAAAGGCAACCTGCGGTTTGCAAGGATAGTTTCCTGGAAATCTCCATGGGCTTGAGTGAACAACAGGTTTTTTTGGAAGCATCCCGTTGTCTTCAATGCGGAGTTTGCAGCGAATGTCTCCAGTGCGTTGATACCTGCGGTGCAATCCATGCGACAAACCATGCACAATTGCCGGAAGAAACCATTGAGCAGACCGGTGTGGTCATCATTGCAGACCCGGAAATAGCCCCGAATGTCAAGGGTGATGATGTCATTCGAGTGTACGGGCCCAAAACGGCGAAACCGGATGTTAACGCCATGTTTGTTCGCGGTTTTGCAGCGGCTTCCCGGGCCATGATATTGCTTGGGGGAACCTTTCAACGGCCGAAAGGTTATGGTTTGTCGTTTTCGACCCCTGATCCGGGACTCTCTTCAGAAATCCGTCTGGGAATTTTTGTCTGCAGATGTAACGATACCTTTGGATGGCTTGATGATATGAGTCAATACGTGGCGGGACTACAATCTCAAGAGGATGTGCTCCATGCCCAAGTTGTACACTCGGCCTGTACTCCTGAGGGATCCTCGAGTATTATCAGGACTATTCGTGAAAAAGGAATCACACGAGTGGTACTTGCATCCTGTGTATGCTGCCCGCTCAACTTTATTTGTAGCGCTTGTACGGACCAGCGAAGCCGCTTGAAAAACGCCTTATTTATAGGAACAGGGATCAGTCGTTCAATGGTGCAGACCTGTAACTTAAAAGGAGAAGTCCTGCGTCTTTTAAAACTGAATCATTCTCTGGCTCTGAAAAAATTTACCGGGCTCATTGATCGTTCCACGAATCGGGCAAGAAGATTGAAACCGCTTCCCGATCTTATTAGAAACTATAATTTCACTACGGCTGTAATCGGGACCTCCGAAGTAGCCACAAGCAGTGCGCTGAACCTTGCTCAAGCAGGACTGGAGGTCTTTTGGTTCCCACGGTCGCAAAAACCGCCAATTCAAATTCCTGATCATCCCAATGTGCACAGCTTCGGAGGTTTTTCCATCAAAGAATTGAGCGGGACCCTTGGTAATTTCCACATCATCGCAGAATCAGGCGATTCCCGACAGATAATGACTGTGGGGTCGGTTATCCTGGATGAAAAGTCAAGAAAGAAGATTAAATATATTCACCAGGAAGGTCTGCCAGGCCGAACAGTTGCGTCGTCTATGCAGGAAATGGGCGTTCCCGGAATACCATTCTTTTATCCGGGTTCAACCGCCATTTCCGGACTTTTTTTAGCTGAACCGCCAGGCATCAATGTTTCTAACCGGAAAAAAGGTGCTGCCGCCGCCGCCCAGGCAGCAGCCATTATGCCGCGCGAACCGCGCCATAACAAGGGATATACTGTTGTAGTGGATGAAAACCTGTGCCGGAGTTGTGGACGCTGCATCCGTGTCTGCCCTTATCAGGCGGTGACATTGCACAGAAACGCTATTGACGGATGGGCCGCCTGGGTGGACGAGACTCTATGTAAAGGTTGCGGCAATTGCATTTCCGTATGTCCTTCCAATGCTGCGGACAGTCCGTATCGTAACCAGGAATTTCTCGAACAGACACTTGAAAAAATATTACTGACGTAAAAAATGAATGACTTCAAAATAATCTTGTTTTTATGTAACTGGAGCCCGCATACCGCTTTCCAAACACTTCAGGACAATGGAAGTGAAATCCCCACGGAGGTAAGTATGATTCGGATTCCCTGCACCGGAAGAATCAGCAAATCCCTTCTGTTTAAAGCTTTTGAAATGGGAGCGGATGGTGTGGTTCTGTTAGGGTGCAAATCGGGAACCTGCCGATACGGCAGCGGTACTGCTGCTGCCCGTGAGAATACAGAAGATACGCGGGATATTCTTGGACTTTTAGGACTGGGAAAAGAACGGTTACAGCATGTTACGTTTCTTCCGGATGAGTCGGATCTATTACTCCAATTCTTGAATGACTTTTGCAATCAAATCCGGTCTCTGGGTCCGAGTCCTGTGACGCCGATCCGGATGCCGGAATCAGAAATTATAAGCCGGGAGTCTGTAGCCGAGGTCGTTTCTTATCATGATGCCTTTGCATGTCAGGACTGTGGGAAATGCTCTTCTGCCTGTCCACTGGCACTGATCGGCAAACCATTCTCGCCCCGGGCGCTGGTCAATTCCATCATTGCCGGTGATATTGACTCTCCTGCTGTAGAAAAAGATATTTGGTCTTGCCTGACCTGTGGTGTCTGTTATGACCGCTGCCCATCGGCAGTGAATTTTCCCGAGTTTATTCGAGATATTCGCCACGTTGTTAGAAAAAAAGGGGAAAATGGTCATGAGGCGCACGGCGGATTTTTTCAGTCTCTGATGCGGGCCATGACATGGCCCGGGCTCAAAACACATCGATGGAATTGGCTACCCCAAGATATCGATATTGATTCCGGGAGTAAATTCCTTTTTTTCGGCGGTTGCGCCCCGTACTTTGACATATTTTTCAGAAACCATCTCGGCGTTGAAACCTGTAATAACATAAAGGATAGTCTTCGTCTTCTCAATTTCTTTGATATTAAACCGGCACTGCTTCAGGATGAGCGATGTTGCGGACATGATCTCCTCTGGTCGGGAGACAAACAAAACTTCTTAAAATTAGCAGCTATGAATGTGGATTCGATCCATAACCTTGGAATTGAGGAGGTGATTACTGCCTGTCCGGAGTGCTATAGGACACTGGCCCATGATTACCCAAAACATGGGATCGAATTAAATTTCAAGGTAACCCACATCTATGAACTGCTTGAAAAGGAGATCAGCAAAGGAGCCATAGATTTTAAAAAAATTGATAAAAAGATAACATTCCAGGATTCGTGTCGTTTAAACTGGATCGAGGACCCTGCAGACCTTCCAAGAAAATTAATCCGGCGCCTCAAGACGAGCAACTTCGGGGAAATGCAGAATAATGGACACGCGGCCATATGTTGCGGAAATTGCGCTTGGACCGGATGTGATGCTTTCAGCAAGGCACTCCAGGTCAAACGCTTGCGACAGGCGCATGACACAGGAAGTAACCTTCTGGTCACCGCCTGCCCCAAATGTCAGATTCATCTCCGTTGTGCCATGGAAGATCCTTTTCTCGGAGAAGAACTTAACATGGAGATGATAGACTTGACAGGTATTATTGCAAAAACCATTTACTGGGAGTAATCGTTTACAATGGAACAATATTGGAGATTAACTGCCTTGAAGGATCATTATCTTCCCAATGCACTATAGAAAAATGCGAAATTTTACCGATGGTCTTAATTAAGGAATGAACATGAAACCTGTTACTTCAATAAATACTCAACCACAGACACGTATCGGTGTCTATGTCTGTCATTGCGGATCAAATATCGCTAAGACGGTGAACTGTTCACTTGTTTCTGAAACAGCGTCAGGGCTTGAGGATGTTGTTGTTTCAAAGGATATCGCTTATGCCTGTTCCGAGCCGGGTCAAAAGGAAATTCTGGATGATATTCATGAACAAGGGCTGGACCGCATTGTAGTGGCTTCGTGTTCACCGAGACTTCATGAACCGACTTTCCGCCAGATGATGCAATCTGCCGGTCTTAATCCTTATCTTTTGGAAATGGCCAATCTTCGTGAGCAATGCAGCTGGGTCCATTTGGATGAACCTGATGCAGCAACGCAAAAGGCTGAAGACCTTGTAAAAATGGCCGTCTCCCGGGCACGATTACTCCAGCCACTTGAAGAGGAAAAGCTGCCGCTCACCAAACGGACCCTGGTCATCGGTGGAGGTATTGCCGGCATTCAGACTTCCCTTGATCTTGCAGACAACGGTTATGAGGTTGTTCTGGTGGAAAAAAATGCTTCCATCGGCGGAACCATGGCCCAGCTTGACAAGACCTTTCCTACCATGGACTGTTCCATCTGAATTCTTGGTCCTAAGATGACGGATGTCGGTCGACATCCCCTGATAAAACTTCACACCCTGAGCGAAATAGTAGATGTTAAAGGCTATGTGGGCAACTTTGATATAAAGATATTAACAAAGGCTCGTTATGTGTCAGGGGAAGATTGCACTGCATGTGGTGACTGCGCTACGGTTTGCCCCGTGGTTCGTCCCGATGAATTCAATCTGGGCCTTTCGTCACGCAAGGCTATTTTTACCCCTTTTCCCCAGGCTGTTCCCTCGGCTTATGTAATCAATATCAATGAATGCCTGGGGCACAACCCGGTTGTTTGCGCAAAATGTCTGGAAGCCTGTGAAAAAGGCTGCATCAATTTTCACATGTCAGATGATGAAATCGAGGAAAGGGTTGGATCAATCGTCGTTGCGACCGGACTGGAGCCTTATGATCCAACCGAACTTGATGAATACGGATATACAAGATTCGAAAATGTTCTTACCAGCCTTGAATTTGAACGCCTCATCAATGCCGGGGGCCCTACCAAAGGAAAACTGATTCGTCCAACAGATAGAGGGCTTCCTAAATCCGTAGGTTTTATTCAGTGTGTGGGCTCACGATCTGCCAGGAAAGGCAGCAGTTATTGCTCAAATACCTGTTGTATGAACACCATTAAAAGCACACTAATACTCAAAGAACATTACCCTGATATCGACATAAAGGTTTTTTATATTGATATTCGAGCCTTTGGCAAAGGATTCGAAGATCTCTTTATGCGCAGCCGTCGTCTGGGAGTGCATTACCTGAGAGGTTTGCCGGGCAACGTTGAAGAGCTGCCGGATCACAGCATGCGGGTTGCGGTCGAGAATACGGTAACCGGCAGGCTGGAATTTTTCGATCTTGAAATGCTCGTCTTAGCTCTCGGAATGAAGCCGGCCAAAAGTACCCGGCGGCTACAAGAAATGCTGGGGCTTCAGCTAAACCCCGACGGTTTTTTTCTGGAAGCTCATCCCAAACTCCAACCGGTTGACGCGGCCTCTCGAGGAATTTTTTATGCGGGATGCGCCGAGAGCCCCAAGGATATCAAAGAAAGCGTTACACAGGCTTCAGCAGCCGCAGTCCGCGCCATTCGCCTGATGCATAAAGGAGAAATCTACACAGAACCGATTACTTCCGAAATAGACCCCGAAAAGTGCAACGCTTGCGGCAAGTGTGTTGAAGTTTGTCCCTATAATGCAATTACAAAAGGTGTCAGAAAAAAGACGCCTTGTGTCGTGAATACGGCAGCATGCGCCGGCTGTGGCACGTGTGCCGCTGAATGCCCTTATGACGCCATTGTTATGAACCATTTTACAGACGACCAGATTAACAACCAAATCGATTCCATGCTCGAAAAAAGTTCGCAAGAAAAAATTTTGGTATTTGCCTGCAACTGGTGTTCATATGCCGGCGCTGATTACGCGGGGGTCTCACGTCTTCAATATCCCTCAAATGTCCGGATTATCCGGACCATGTGCTCAGGTCGAGTTGACGAAAAATTTATTTTTAACGGCTTTCTTAACGGTGCGCCGGTTGTCCTGGTCAGCGGATGCCATATGGGTGACTGTCATTATATTGATGCCAACCGCTGGACAGAGAAAAGAGTTAAAAAGATTCGAAAGAAAATGGAGAAACTGGGAATCCGGCCCGAACGGCTCCAGCTCGAATGGATCAGTGCGGCAGAAGGTAGTCGATTTGCCAAGATAATGGGCAGGATGGAGAAACTTCGTCAGAGTGTTTCCATACAGGAGATTTCAGAAACCATCGAGAT
>Ga0233415_10001145_pt1 | contig 11771 bp, 6 predicted proteins | sample Na_anoxic_12_MG_FD_188631 | JGI IMG/M metagenome (GOLD analysis project Ga0233415, IMG submission 188631) | Seawater microbial communities from Saanich Inlet, British Columbia, Canada - Na_anoxic_12_MG | ecosystem: Environmental > Aquatic > Marine > Inlet | place: Canada: British Columbia...
CCAGTAAGACAGATTCCTGACACGGTCCTACATTTAGAAGCAGCCAGCGGTGAGCGGGATTTGTCGAACCACGGGAACTATGGGACGTTCACTGGGACTGACGTCGCGGCGAATTCGACAGATACTGAATTCGTGTTTAATGGTACGGATGATTACATCACAACACCGCTGGTCACTGCGGTCACCGGAACCTCTGCCGTCACGTTTGCCTGCTGGGTAAAAACCACAAAGACTGCCAATGGCACGTTGGTATCCTATGGAGACGAAGCAACTGGCGAGCGATTTTCGGTAACAATAGGCAACGCACTAATCGGACTGTATGTATACGGTGCGAATCGTGTATTCACGGCGACGGGAATTAATGACGGTACGTGGAAACATATCGTTTGCACAATTCAGGATACGGGAACGGTTGCCGATTCTGTAATGTACATGGACGGGTCTTCGTTGTCTCAGGCGAGTATTGCCAACGGCACGACCGCAATAGATGTCGGCTTGACGAACGCCCCAAACATCGGCAGATTTTATTCAGGGTCAGAATATATAGATGGGGAACTCGACGACATCAGATTAATCGCCAGAGAACTTGACGCCACCGAAATATCCCTCCTCTACAACAAAGGCGTCAGAGGTTATCGCCCAGTCGGATTACTCGGTGGCGAAGTTTTGGCTTTGCATCCTAGTCGTCATGATGTAGGTGTACTGCCGGGAACTGTATTGCAATTAGATGGCAAGACTGGAGTTACAGACCAGAGTCCTGCGGGTAATGATGGGACTCTGGTTGGCGATACGTTTGTAAATTCCGATGGTTATTTTGATCTGGATGGGGTCGGGGACAAAATCAATCTGGGCCGACCTCTGAACGCTGCCGCAGGCACAATCAGTTTAAGGTTTAAGACAACCGATAGTCTCACTTCATACAAACGAATCATAACAGATGAGGGTGGGTATATCGCAATCAGGGCCAATGGGTCAACAGGAAAGCTGATGGGCTATATTTATGATGGAGCAAGCAAAACCACGGCGACATCCTCGTCTGTAGTAGACGACGGCGAATGGCATGTTGCGACGTTCACATGGGATTCCACTAACGCTGTGTTTTATCTCGACGGGTCTCTCGTAGGGTCGGTAGCCGCTGGGGCCATACCTAGTGTTACCTCATACGACTTATCTATTGGATATGACGGGGGAAGTGGGTATGTAGATATGGAAGTTGACAATTTTCGACTCCTCGACCGTGCCATCTCAGCCACCGAAGTCTCCACCATCTGGAACAACGATATCACCGACGAATCCGGAAACGGTAACGACGGAACTCTGACCAATGGGGCCTATGTCGGTGAGTCGGATGAAGTCGTTTTTGATGGGACGGATGATTATGTGGATACACCTGACAATAGTACCTCAACAGGGGGAGGTGTTTTAAGTTTCAACGACATCGAAGATTGGACTGTGTCAGTTTGGTACAAAGGAACAGACACTGATCAAAATGGAGACTGGGGCAAGGCCATTTGTGGAAGAGACAATGGCGACCTTTATGCTCAGTTCATCCTGCGAAGCGGGTACTGCGAATATCTGCATTACAACGGAGGATGGCAACACAACATCAAATCAACCACGCTGGTCGCAGACGGCGAGTGGCATCTTTTGACCTACGTAAATCACTCTGACGAAACGGGGGATCTATACATTGACGGAGTGAATGAAATCGACGGGCTGTCGTCAACTATTGATGATGCAAGTCGGCGATTTGTGATCAACAACATCATGCGTGGGTACAACGGGAAATATACATCAGGCTCATTACGGGATACCCGCATCTTCAACCGTGCCCTCACTGCCGCAGAAGTAGCCTTCCTCGCATCAGAGTACGAAGTACAGGTGCCGAATTTGAAAGGTGCAACCCTTGGAATTATTCCCAGCTATGACGATTGGGGCAATGCAACTCTGAACGCTATAGATTTCAGTGGGAATGGTAATGTCGGAACACTTACAAATATGACGACTGGTGACTGGATTGCGGATACGGATAGCGGCGGTACGCGGGCGATTGAGTACGATGGAACCGATGATTACACGGAAGTGCTCAGTTCCGCCAGTCTGAATTCTCCGACAACGTCCCTCACTGTCTCGGTATGGGTTAAACCCAGTTCCACGGATGACGGTATCTTTCTGTTGAAGTTTAATACATCACCCCCATCCGGAGGCGGTGATTACTGGTTTGATATAACGTCATCGAAATTCAGTGCGAAATCGTATGGAGCTACTGGGATCGTCAATGCTCTTGCGGTGTTTTCGCCGGATACGTGGTACAACCTGACCCTGGTTTGGATCAGCGGTGTCAGTCTAAGATTTTACATCGATGGGGTATTGCAGGGAACGGATGTTTCTCCCGGCAGTATTACTTCCGCTGCGTTTCCTTTGTGGATTGCTCGCTGGAATGCTGACCACCTGGACGGCTTGGTCGATGACGCTTACATCTTCCCCCGTGCCTTATCCCTCGACGAAATCAAAGCCCTAGCCAGCACACGAAACTATTTCGACTGTCCGGTGGTTTCGGCTATTATTCAGACACGACGCCGACGAATGTCAATGTCCGGAGGAATGTTATGAGTCATGCAATTTTAGTTGGATCAACAAATCCAATTATGTTCTTTCGGGCCTTCGACACCGACGGCACAGCAAAGGTTGACTTAGCTTCTGCTGAAGCAGGATTGACGCTATCGGTTTACCGCACAGGAGGATCCTCGGTTACGATTTCCTCCCTCTCAGATAAGGCAGCCGATGATACTGCTCATGCTGACGGAGCTATTCGTCAAGTAGGGTCGGGCAACCTTTACACAGTGGATGCCCCTGATGCTGCTGTTGCGTCCCAGTTCGGAGCAGTGTCGGTCAAAGGTAGTTACACGGCAGGGGTCATTGAAGGCGTTCCACATCCGTTGGTGGGGTATGATGGGACTACGGTTGCGGTCGGAGCTAACACGGTCGTTCCGTCCTCTGCAGCAGCGGACGTTGCAGAACATGACGCTACGCAGGCTGCAGTGGCGGCGTTGAATGACTTCGACCCAGCAGCAGACGCTGTCGCCAACGTCACGTTAGTGGCTACGACGACAACAAACTCTGACATGCGTGGAACCGATGGAGCGAACACGACAACGCCACCAACGGTTGGTGCGGTCGCTGACGCGGTACTCGACGAAGCGATGTCAGGACACACAACGGCGGACAGTCTCGGGCTGTTTCTGAACGACCAATACGATCTGGCCGTGACCGGCATCACGACCGGCGTTGAGACGCGGGCCGGGAAACATTCGGTCGCCGGTACGGTCATGATGTCGACGAACGCGGCGTTGAGCGGCGGGACGTTGACGGCGAAAAAACCGAGCGATGACACGACGTTCCAGACGTATACCGTCACGACCGATTCGGCGGCGAATAATATCACGGGGATGAGCTGATGTGGACGTGGTATTTTTATTCGGCGTTCGGCAGCGTTCCAATCGTGGTCACCGGGTGCGTTGTGGCCACTGGCGTCTACCAAGGTGGCAGCGTCAAGGGTAGCATGTATCACGGTGGTCCCAAGGCAAAAGAAGTTTATCAGGGTGGATCGGTAGAGCAGCAGGGAGGTTGTGCGGATGAGTAATCACGTCAAAGGATATGTCTACGAGGACAGCACGTTTACGCTCATGTCTCGCTTCGAGGTTCTGGGTGTGGTTGGCGTTCAGGCTGACTGTTCGACCATCACAATGAAGGCGTGGGACACAACCGACTTCACATCCACCGTTCTTTCTGCATCGCTGACCGTCGCCAACGTCGTTTACGACACGCTGCAGACAGTCATGTGGGAAGAGGATTCCACTGGATATAATCTCAGATACGACGTGGCCGACACCATCTGTGTCACGCCCAACAGGACATATTTATTCGAAGCGGTGATCACAACCACTGGTGGCAAGCTACCCAAAATTACGTGGTCCCTTCCCTGTCGAGAAACCAGAAGCAGTTAATGAGGTACTGATATGAATGTATTACAACGTGTGGTAGCTGAAGAAAAAGGAGCCCTCACGCCTCCTAAGATTGACAGCTACACGTCTGTGGCAATCAATGTGGCCACGGGTGCCAATAATTCACTCATCGCGGCCCCAGGTGCCAACAAGCAAATCTGGGTCTATGGGGTCATCGCCTCTGCTGACGTGGACGGCACCATCTCGTTTCAGGACGAAGACGACACAGCGGTCAGTGGCATCATGTCCATATTGGCGAAGACCACGTTCGTAGTCAGCCCCAGTGGCAACTTCGCTATGCCAGTGTGGAAGGTTGTGACGAACAAGGCACTGGAAGTCGATGCGGTGACGTGTACGGTGGACGGTTCCCTTTCCTATGCGATTGTTGATGTCAGTTAATTATGGCTGTAGCCACACCATCACCTGAATTCGCACAGCTGGCTCGATTCCTAAGTCAGGGCCAGTCTCGTTCTGCGCGTCCACAACAGCAGCAGGAATCACCGTTCGGCCCTGACGCCACGGAGGAATCGTTGCTCTCTCAGGTCGGCCACACAGGGCTGTCAGCGCTCGGGATCGTCGGCAACTTTCTGGACCTGCCGGGTTCCATGGTGCGTGATGCACTGGTATTCGATAATCCGCTCGATCAATTACTGAATCCGTTTGGATCCGAGGGCCGCAACACAGGTCGTGATGTCCTGACGAAGTGGGGCGTGACTGATCCGAACATGGAAGGCGGGATGAGCGACTGGTTGGAGAATCCCAGCGAGGCAGCAGCGGACATCGGTGGATTCGGCACAGAGATGTTGCTGGACCCATTAGGCTGGATGACTGGCTGGGGATCTAAAGCGGCTGGTGCGTCAGCGAAAGCAGCTGCGGCACGGGCGGCTGCAAGTCCCACCAGAAAAGCCATCGGTGCATTCGGCAGCATGCTGGACAAGATCGATCCCGGCTACCACATGGGGCGTGCGGCGCGAGGATTCGGCCAGCAGGTCAGGTCACCACATCGAATGGGGCTCGTACGTAAGGCTGCGAAGGCTCTGCGGACTGCACAAAAGGCGGGTAAGTTACCAGAGGGGTACACGGCAGAGGTCGCAGCTGATCACTGGAATATGGTCGCTGGTGCGAACGCGAAGATGTGGGCGAAGTCAGCGAAGGGGCGTACGGAGGAGCAGTGGTTCAAGAAGATTGAAGACATCGTCAGCGTGGACAGAGACGAATTCATGGCCGCTAACCTGAAGCAGGACAGGGACATTCTGCACCAGGATGGTGTGCCGTCGTCCGTTTGGGAATACCCGTCTGGCCAGAAGATAACGTCAGCTGACACTTCGATTAATAGTAGTAAGCTACCATCCATTACTAAGCTCAAGAGTGCTAAATTCGTTGAGGGTGGAATCAACGCTGATATTGGTGGAGGAAGATTTGACAACATGACAGAGCATCTTGCTGAGCAGGGTGTTGAGAATGTCATTTACGATCCATTTAACCGGGAGCGTGATTGGAACACAGACGCGGTAAACCGTATTCACTCTGGCCAGGCAGACACGGCGACTGTCAGTAATGTGCTGAATGTGATAGCCGAAAAGTCTGTCAGAGGGGGCGTTATCGCGCAGGCTGCTGATGCAATTAAGCAAGATGGCTATGCGTACTTCACTATCTACGGGGACACAAAAAAAGCGTCTGGCGAAACGTCAAAGGGGTATCAGCTGCATTGGAGCCCTGACAAATACATCCCTGAGATCGAACAGCATTTTGGCAAGGTTGAAAGGAAGGGCCATCACTTGGTCGCTTCAGATCCAATCAAAGGGGACGCCCTGCAACAGGGTGGCGGCGTAGCTAGTGACTCATTCGGGAAGTGGTTTGGCGACTCGAAGGTTATGGATGAAGGCGGGGAGCCGCTGCGGGTGTATCACGGGACGGCAACTGATTTTGACGCATTTGATAAAGGGAAAACCGGGGCGCGTGACTCTGGGTATTTCGGGAAGGGGTTTTATTTTTCAGGTAGTCCCGTCAGTGCAGAGATGTACGCTGAAACTGCATCACAATGGAAGAATAGTGGTTTCCCTGCGATCAAGCCTGTGTATCTCTCAGTGCAAAACCCATTAGTCACTACGCCTGCGGAGCTTCGTAATAAATATCAAGGGAAGAGTGGGGGCGATCTCACTAGTGCGATTAAGACAGATGGACATGACGGGCTTATTGTTAGCCTTGAAAGCGGGAGCAAAGAATACGTTGCATTCGACCCAACCCAGATTAAGTCCGTAAACAATCGCGGCACATGGGACGGCAACGACCCCAACACCCTGTACCAGGGTGATGAATTACGCCGCGACATTGCACCAGCCTTCTACAGCAAGCTCAGCCGCGTGATTGATTCCAAGGTCAGCGGCAAGGTCGGTCGTGACCAGCTGAAGGCCACATTGAAGAAGGCCGGCGTGAAGGATGAGGAGATCGAATGGGCTGAGATTGACGGGCTATTCGAAGGCAAGAAGTCAGCGACGAAGGAAGAGCTGAATTACTGGGTGAGGGAGCATGCGACGGAGTTGGAAGAGACGTGGAGGGGGCATGCCACTGAAGCTGAAACAAGGGAATTTGAGGCTCAATTAAAAGACGCAAAGCATGTTCAGGCAAGAAAAGAAAAAGCATTTTTTGAAAGGGAAAGAACCAGTTTCCATGAAAAGGATGGCAGTTACCCCAAGGACTTGGACCGCCTAAAGAAATTGATTGAAAATGAGTATCGCGCAGACCCAATGAATCAACGCATTGAAAGGAACATGGGTGAAATTCGAGATTTCCCCAGACTGTGGGAACACTTACATAGGGACATGGAACAGAAGCTGACTGGTAAACACGGTGGGTATCAGACTGGAGGTGGCACGAATTACCGTGAGTTACTTTTGAGGCTTAAGCCAGGGCAAACCGAGGCGGGTAGTTACGTAGGGGGGCATTGGTCTGAATACCCCAACACGATCGCTCACGTCCGCATGCAGGACCGCGTTGGCCCGAACGGCGAAAAGATTCTGCACGTTGAGGAAGTTCAGAGCGATTGGCATAAGGACGCTCTGGATACTGCTCAGCATAAGGCGGTACAGAGGCTGCAAGGCAGGGGGATTTACAGTCACGACATGACCCCAGAAGCCTTTAAGAAACATCTTCGCAAGGAAACCATTCTCTCTGAGGGGTATCACCGCGAATACATCCATTACGCGGACACAGAGACCGTCCCTGACGCACCCTTCAAAACAACCTGGCACGACGTTGCTCTCAAACGAATTCTCCGTGAAGCAGCAGAGGGTGGTTACGACAAACTGTCCATTAATTCAGGCCGTGCTGTCGGTGACTTGGACATGGGCGGCAAGCAGTCAGGACTCGATACGTTTTACGACAAGGTGTACCCGAATTCGCTGAACAAAATTACGAAGAAGCATGGCGTGCGGGTTCAGAAGGATGGGCTGGAGCTTGGAAAGGGCACTACTGAGGTGCGATCTCCGATAACCTACACAACCGTTGATGAGTTCAGGAAATACTTGGAAGATGGTAATCGCGATGTTGTGATGAGGGAGACTGGCCAGCACGGTACAGTGCGTGACCACGGTATTGTGTTTGACACTGAAATCGGAGGGTATGATTTCGATGATGATCAAGTGCTTGTTCGCTTAAACAATGATGAAATATGGGTTAATGCTTATGAATCACTTGATTTTTATCCTGAACGAGCGGCAGAGCCAATCACCGCCCACACCGTGGACATGACGCCCGAACTGCGCAAGTCCCTGCTCGAGGAAGGTCAGCCTCTCTTCCAGGGCCAAAAAGGTGCTGTTCAATTCGCTAAAGACGGTCGTGCGACGATCAACGCATTCCAGAGTTTTGACCTGTCCACACTCGTTCATGAAACAGCCCACATATTCCGCAGGTCACTGGGTGAGGTGGACCCGAAGATTCTAGCGAAGGCTGAAGCTGCCCTCGGTGTGGCCGCTGGCGCACGTTGGTCACGCGAAGCTGAAGAGTCATTCGCTGAGCAATTCGAATCGTACATGATGGAAGGCAAGACGAAGAACAAAACGCTTCGTCCAGCGTTTGAGGCGTACAGTGAGTGGCTGAAGAGTATCTATTCGGACGTTGCCACCACGAATCCCGAGGCTGTGTCACCAGAGATGAAAGTCGTATTCGGCCAGATGCTCGGTAAGAAGGATCCCCTGAAAAAGATCAGTGCTTTGCGGGACATGGCCGCGAAGGCCCGTATTCTCGCCGCTGAAGGATTCGACCATGCCACCAAGGGCAGTAAAACGGAGCAGGTTCAGGAGGGATCTCGGCTTCACACTGAAATTGAGAACCTGATTAAGCGGGAGGCACATGAGCAGATTCTGCCTGCACTTAATGAGATGAAGACGCTGGCTGACAAGTCTGGCGAGAAGGTCAGTGACTTTGCTGACCGCGTGGGCAAGGTGTTCAGTGATGCACTGGAAGACATTCCAGGGGCTATGGGTCGGCTGACTAAGGATGCGCCAGGGCTTGTTCCGCATGTCGAGCGGATTAAGACGTACCAGGACAAGCTCCTCCAGCGGGGGCAGGATGCTGGTCTTCGGGTTGGTGAATTGATGGACACCATGGCCAAATTCCGTCATCGTCAGATGAGCGATCAGGTCAAGCATTATCTGGAGACTCACACGATAGGAGGCACAGCTTCCAGTCGGCAGGCAGGGCCATCCGCTGTCTCAAGCCCTGAGCATCAGGGAATTCGTCATCAGCTGTACAAGGACAGTCCCACGACCTCCATTGATGAGGCATTATCTGACCTTGATGTCCATGACGATCTGGACGATCTGCATGAACTGAAGCAGTCTGGGAAGTTGGATCCAGATTCAGCTGAGTTTGCGGGAGTGAAGCTGGACATCATCGCGAAGCTGCGGAAGAATCACGAATTCAAGGAGATCAACGGAAAGAAGGTGCGGAACGTATCGGCCGAAATGAAGGGCGAGACTGACGGTAAATTCCGAATGCTGAACAAGGAAGGCAGGGAAGCCCTCCTGTCTAGCTCCGAGATCGAGGTGAGGGGCGGAAAGGTCTTCAGTAAGGTCAAGAGACAGGGCTCAGAGAAAGGCACAATGATTAAAGTGGGTGAAGAGCTTACCCACGACATGGACGATCGGTTTGAGGCCCTGGTCGACCACATGATGGAGATGCCTGTCTACCGTGATACTGGCGGTCTGTTCGGTAATGTATTCACCGACATGGAGAGTGGATTCATAGCGGCAGCTCATTCGATTGGGGCCGCAGAGTCAACGACAAAGATTCTGTCCGAAGGCTTACAGAATGGAGCGTTGCTTGCTCGGGCTGGTGTGCGTGGAAAAGAGATCACTCTGGGAGGGCTTCTGGATCATCCAGCGTTTAAGAAGCTGGACCCAACGCAGCTGTACGCCCGTCTCGCTGGCAAAAACAGTGATCTTACTGAGTCGATCACAAAAACAATCAAGGGGGGTAAGGAGAAGCTCACGGAGGCTGAGGAACTCCAGGCACTCAACGATCAGCTGGCCAATCTTCGCATGCCAAAGGAGATCATGGACGACTTCGTGCGTGCGTGGGAATTCATTAACTCAAGCCCCGATGCTACGGGATTCTCGGCAGCTGTCAGTAATGCGTTCCGATCCATGACGGCGTTGTTCAAGGCTGGCGTGTTGACCCACCCTGGACGGTACATGCGTGACTTCACGTCTGGCCAGATCGCCAACATGTACAACAAGATGTTCAGTCCATCTGCGTTCATGTCAGCGAAGAATGCCCTGTTTAACAAGCCTGACAAGAACCTGTTGAGAATTAAGCAGGTCACTGATTACATGAAGCAGCGGGGGCTGAAGGAAACGGCAGAGAACGCGACTCTCGCTGTCCGTGAGATGTACGCGGCACGTCGCGGTCACGCATCCTCAGCGTATCGAGACCTGGACTCGCCAAGCACTGTGCTGGACGCCGGTAATGACCTGGAATCCATGATGGATGTATTCCCTGGTGGCACATCGGGAATGAAGGATTTGGCCAAAGAAATGATGGCCACGGCACTGGGTCGACGCAGGAAAGAAGGCGCAAGCCTGGGAAGTGCATATAACCTGGCTAACGTCGCTGGTGTTAACGGCCGCAGGACCACTGAGTTAGGCGTGGTTAAAGCTGGCAACATCGTAGGCAAACACGCTGATGACATGAACCGATTGGTTGGGTTCATTCACCTCATGAAGAAGGGCGATACCGCTGATGACGCCATGAAAATGGTGGATCGGGTTCAGTTGAATTACGACCCTCGCACGTTCACACCCACGGAGCAGATGCTCAAGAAGGTATTCCCCTTCTATTCGTTCATGAGCAGGCAGCTGGCTTACGTGGGCTCTGAGTTGATGCACAACCCTGCGGGGATACTGGGAGGTCTGATTCGATTCGGTCGACACCAGCAGGACGAAGATGAATTCCTGCCAGGTGGTGTCAAGGGGACCATGGCGGTTGGCATTGGTGCTGGGGATGACCCGTTCAGTCAGGCTCTCGGTTGGGGCCGAAGCAAAGAGAACCCTGAAGGCACAGAGAACTACCTTGCCGGCATGGGTTTGATGTTCGAGGAATCCCTCAACCTGTTGGCTCCGGAGTCATTGTCCGAGGGTCTTCGAACGGTCGGCAAGTCCCTTAACCCGATGATTAAAGGGCCAATTGAGTGGGCCACAGGCGTCTCACTGTTCCAAGGTGGCGCAATGGGCGGCAAGCCTTTGCATGACATGGACCCAGTGATGGGCCGAATTCTGTCCCAACTGGGGCTGCAGGAATCGGAGCCTGATTCACAGGCGAAGCCCGCCTTCGGCAGCAGGCTGGCCGAATTCGCAGCATCTAACTCACCGATGTCGCGCATTCTATCCACGGCAAGGACCACACTGGACGACCGCAAGGGCTACCTCGAAAGAGCCATGAACGTCCTGTCAGGCATGCGAATTCAGTCAGTCAGTCCCCATCAACGGCGCCGTGGCCTTCGTGATCTGACCGACGCCATCGCGCGTGACCATGGTGGTCGCGCCTTCTCGAACATGACTATATCGAAAGACCTTCTGGAATCCGTGGAAGGCACACCTGAACACACCACGTTGACCGCAATCAAAGAGCTACGTAAACTCTGGGATCGCAAGCGTAAAGCAGAGCAAAGGGCTAAGGAAGCCCAGGCGAACTAAGGAGAATTAAGATGGCTGACGTTACACAAACCGCTGCGAATGTTCGCGTGAATGCCGCAGGATCGCGTAAGAAAGAAGTCCAGGCTGGCGAAACCGTCACACCTGGCATGCCCCTTTACGAGAATGCTGACGGCAAATATTACAAGGCCGCAGCATCCTCAGCCACGCTGGCTGCGTCCAAGGGCGTGTGCATCAGCTACGGCGACGACACGGATTACATCCAGATCGTCGAGCAGGGTGAAATGGACATGGGCGGAACCCTGGTGCTGGGCGAGGGATATCTCGTGTCCAGCACAGCAGGCGGGATCATGCCGTTGGGCGATTTGTCCACGGGCGAATTCCCCCACCTGTTGGGCTGGGCGACGACTGCCGGTAATCTGAGACTGGTGAATCAGAGTACGACAGACTTCCTTACGGGGTCTGTGGCTCGGGCTTAGGTTCCTCCGTGGCTTTGGCGATGGCGGCACGCATTTGGTTCGCCAGTTTGTACTGACTGGGCGCAAAACCTGGCTGTTGTACCCACGGAATTGGTGGCAAGTCGCCTTCATCGTCTGGAGGCATGCTAGCCACGGCA
>Ga0233415_10001146_pt1 | contig 11744 bp, 10 predicted proteins | sample Na_anoxic_12_MG_FD_188631 | JGI IMG/M metagenome (GOLD analysis project Ga0233415, IMG submission 188631) | Seawater microbial communities from Saanich Inlet, British Columbia, Canada - Na_anoxic_12_MG | ecosystem: Environmental > Aquatic > Marine > Inlet | place: Canada: British Columbia...
CAGTGTTCATTACAAACACGACCGCACTCAGTATCGTTGACACCGTTCCAAGCGTACTCAGTACCAACTTTACATATCAAATTTATTCCGTGAACAACGTAGGTCAGTCCGCAACATACGTTGACACCGTGGTAACGACAAACAACGTGCCTTCAGCACCAGCATTGAACTTTACGACTGGAACTACTTCATTGTCATGGAACATTCCAACAAGTGATGCGACAGTCACAGGCTACAAGGTGTTCAGAGACAGCGTATTGCTTACGACCGTAACCACCCTGACACACACCGACTGGACACCGATAACATTTGGTCAAAGTTATACCTATGAGGTAAAGGCAGTGTCAGTTTTGGGTGACGGTGTATCGTCAAACAGTGTCGTCATAATGCCTGAGACTGAAATCACTGGAATGATTTCAAGCGGTATAACTGGAAAGGGTGCTGTAATTGATTGGGATGCACCAGCATACTATCAGGGCAATCTTACCTACAACGTTTGGTATGTGACACCATCAATCACCACTGGAACTCCGACCGTGAGTGCTGGAACTACGTTGAACACATACTCCAACTTCTCACCTCAGTTGGACTATGATACAAGTTATACTTTCGGTGTGACGATAACCTCGCCTTTGGGTAATTCAGGATTCAGTAACTTGGTTACGTTGACAACCAACGTTGACGGAAGCATAGTTTCATCTGATCCGCTTACGGGTGGAATGGGATGGTTTGATATTGATTCTGTAAGTGAGGCATCACTTGATGTCATAGAGTTCCAAAGAGAGACACAACTCGTACCACCGTCACCAACTTCAGATCCACAGGTGTTGACTGACACGTTACAGGTTGCGTATCCTTCATGGTGGGATGACATGACCTGTAACGTGGATTACAAGTTTGCACAAAAGACAGAACAGTATGTCGAGGGAACTGACATGACTTCCATTCCTGTTTCAACCAACGCAGATCGACAAGTCATAGGATTCTCGTTCCAAGACGTTGACAACGAAGTGATTACAGTTCAATGTGCACCACAGCAGTCCAGTGAGGGTGACGAGGGTTCAGGCGTATATGTAATGACACAGAACAGTCTAGGTACTGTCGGAACTATCGGTGCACCTAACATTCCATTGGTCACAATGATTGCTGGATTCTCAAACGGTTCTTACGGTACTGACGGTGACTTTGGTGCATTGAACATTGTCGGACTGTTTGCCATATTGATTTCAATGGTAGGATTTAACAGAGTCAGCCCGATAGTTGGCGTGATATTATCTGCAAGTTTGATATTTGCATTGGCATGGTTTGGAATAATCACCATCCCAACCGTAATAATCGGAACGATAGCATTGGTTATATTCTTGGCATGGGGAGCTAATAGACAGAGATAATGGTCAATCCAATTAATATAATAATGATAGGATATATTATGTCGTTTGTCTTCTTGGGCGGATCAGAACTTGCGGATTTGGTAGGACATGAATGGAGAGCATACAACACTGACACTGGTGAGTGGGATGGCGAACTCATAAAGTTAAAAATCTTACAGGCAAGTGACACCTTTGAGGGATGTTATACATCCGATACGTCAGTACCGCCAAACGAACTGATTGGTGGATTTGCAAACCAAACGTATGATACCGAACTGGCATGTGTCATGGCAACAATGGCTGACGGTACGACAAACCTATGGATTGAAGGTACTGGTGCATCATTTTCTGGAATGAGTTATCAAACCGCACAGATGCAGTTGACAATGGCAAGTGAGATTTCAGTCACGCAAAACCCGTTGACTTCATCAGCAGAAATCGTATATCAGTTGTTCCAAGTTCTGACTGGAACTTACATATTCAACATACTAATGTTCTTTGCAATACCACAGATCTATGTCGTGGGTATAACAATGGTGTACATCTTGACACTTGCAATATGGGTTATCAACACACTTAGAGGGAATCAAGCATAGATAAAATGGATACAGAATATGAAGAAAGACCTGAGTGGGCTTGGCTTGTCGAGGATTAGTCTCTAAACAGTAACAACTGCAAGGTCTGCATGATAAAGTGGAACACCATTATGAAGGCAAACATAAAGTTTACCAAAATCCAGACTGGATTGACCAAGTTTATCGTATAGACATCCGTGATGTTTGTGACTGTACCCTGTTCCGTTCCAGATGAAACTACCTCGTATAACCCTACCGATTCGCCCATGCCAGCCAGCAAGAAGCAACATACAATGGAAGGTATGAGATACATGGCTCTAGCGAATGACTGTGATTTGGTTTGAGGTGCTTCTCTTATGACCGAGATAATCAACATGAGCATGCCAGCGTATGCGATAAAGGCGTACACGGCAAATTCAATAATGCTAATATCTGCCATCTGAAATTTTCATGTGGTTCTGCTATATAAATAACATTAATTAACTTAGTATAACTTTGTTAGATACATGTCAAAGAGTGCTAAAGAAATTGCCTTAGAAGCAAAGTTGGCTAAGGCACAGGCTGGTTCGGAGACTGCCGTTTATGATGCACAGGTTGAAGTCTATGAAGGACAGGTGACGGAATCTAGAGATGCCTACACGGAAGCAAAGGCAAAGCGTGGGAAGGCTAGAGCAAAACTTCCTGAAGAAATACCTGACGAGTCATCCTATAAGGAAAGATTACTTGAGGCACAATACAGTAGGGGTAGAGCACGCACTCAAGGTGAATTGGAACAGGTTGATAACTTTGTAACTGGTATAACCGAACAGCAAGAGGCAAAGAAAACCATCAAGGTACTGGATGAACAGATGCCAGCGTTACTGTCAAGTGCTGAGAAGGAAGTCGAGACAACAAACAAACGAATTACAACCGCAAGAGAAAAGGAGATTGCAAATCAATCATCAATAATAACTGGATTTAAAAATCAAATATTTGCAGAACAAACAAGAGTTTACAACGAGGCAAGTGCGACAAATACAAAGGCAATAGAAACCGAAAAGAAACGAGTCGCAAAACAGATTGATGATTTTAACAAAGCCGAGGCACTGCGAGTTTCGGTTCTTAACAAAGCCGAGGATGCAAGAGTATTAGCGGATAACAAACTGGTTGCCGATGCACTGTCATTCGTAAAAGCAGATCAGAAAGTAAAAGCCGACCTTGCGTTTAAGGCTGAGACAAAAAGACTTGCCGACCTTGCGGTAAAGGAAGAAAAACAAAGAGCCAAACAGGAAGTGATAGACAAGAACAAGGCGTTCTTTGACAGTGGGAAACGATTTTACGGTGGCAAGGAGATACACCATGCAAAACTTCAAGGCGTTCCGACACAGGAAGGCGAAATCAAATACTATGATGGCGGTAAATTCACACTGTCATACTACGAGAGGGCTGGCAAGCAGATGGGAATCACTACCGAACAGGCTCGTAAGGTATCCGATGCTGGAAGAATATCACAAAGTGGTAAGGCACGAGATCAGGTGTTGAGAAGTTTCCAAGATCCGACTGGTGGATTAGAAGCACAATACAAAGAGAATAGAAGATTGGCGGCAAAAGTAACCGCTTCAGCTAGAGGTGCTCAGGCAATAAAGACAGCACAGGCTTCAGGTACGAACACTGCCACTGACATTTACGGCTCGCAATCACTGGTGGGTACTAATGTCAAAGCACCGCAAGGCAATTACACAGAACAATTACAAAGTGCCATGCGACAGCAACGCACGGCAGATTTACGGGCTGGCAACGTAGGTCTTGCAACTGGACTGTTAGATCCAGTTACCGCACAAAAATACACCAACACAGGTACGGGTGAAAGTGCAATATCACTATCAAGAAAGTTTCTAGTCGAACGTGGTTACGACTTGGATAACCTTGATGCCGTTCCTAATTCTGTTTTCAAGCCAGCGAAATATGTCGAAGCACGAAAGCAGGCAGGCAGTTCTGGACAGATGGGTGATCTTACTACGTTAGTTCCAAAGGCAGAAACCATGTCACCTATTGGAAAGGTTGCTACTGTAATGGTTAACGGAACTAAGAACGAATACTTTGCACCGATACCAAATGCGGAACTGGTTAAACGTCAGGAAGCCCGTGCAAGACTTGACAAGTTCAAAGCGTTAGAAGAAAATTATAACATGCTAAAGACCGCAACGGCTGGAACGATTGCACCGACACCGAAAGTTAGAACCATAACAGTTCCGACAATATCAGGTGGAACGTTTACGGCAAACGCACCAGCCGTATTGCAGAAAAAACCGTTTGACACGTTTGGCTTTGATCCTATTGCAAACCAAGTGAATAAAAACATGAACCAGTCATGGACTGTGACCATACCAAAAGACGGTGGACAATATACAGCCGACTTTAAAACTAAAGTCGAGGCTGATTTATTTGTCAAAGAACAAACCAAACAAGCCAACGTATTTTCTGGAACTGACAACAAGACATGGAATGATCTAAACTATCGCAGTGCAGTAAAAACTGGTGAGTTGCCACATCCAAGTACAACACCGTCATGGAATGATGATGCTAAATTTTATGGTAATGCCATTTTGGATTCTCCAAAAGCAGTTGCATACGGAGTCGCAAACCTTGTACTTCCTGAAGATAAAAAAATACCAGTGTATGAATCTGGAAGTGGTCGATTAATTGGCGGTACTGTCGAGGATGTTATCTCAGGAGATCCGTTGAAAGGTACTGGCGTAAAAAACGCATGGGAGTATGTCAAAGCAGATCCTATTGGAACTGCATTGGAGATGCCATCCGAAGCCGTGATGTGGGTTGCTGGTGGCAAGGTAATGCAGGGTATAACCAAAGGTGCGGTTGCCGTAAAGAGTACGCTTGCAGTCAGCAAGGTTATACCACAGCCTCTCAAAACAGTCGGAACTAAAATTGAGTCAGGCGTAAACACGGTAAAGGGAGTTCCAAAACAGGCAGGGGTGGCTGTGGGTTCACAGGTTTGGAAGATAACGCCAGCACAGGTTCAGGCTGGATTGAAGTCGGTTGACAAAAGTTTGGCATACGTTGGCGGTCAGAGAGTCGGACTGACAACCGCCATGAACTTGCGTTATACTTTGGGCGGTAGGAAATTTCTCAAAGAATCTTTGGCAACTTCTTCAAAGGAAAACGCCATGCCAAAAAAGACTGCACAGCAATTCATTGATGATCCGTTAGCAAGCGTTAACAAAAAAGAAAACCCGATTAACATTGTAAGTAAAAATGTGATTGAAGTGCCAATCAAAAAATCTGACGAATCGATAATCCATACAAGAAAGATTGACTTTGACTCGCCAGCCGTCAAGGTCGGCAACGTGCAACAGTATTACAAGTCGGCAACGCCTAGCTTTGCCAACGTGCCAAGACAGGGATTGCAGTTTCCAAAAGCACCAAAACTTCCTTCGTTGGACTCGGCACGAAACTGGATAACCAAGACAAAACAAAATGTTAAGAGAGTTGAACAAGGGGGATACAAAGCCATGATGTCAGGTGGCAATACAAAACTCAAGGTAATAGAAAAAGGCATGAAGGCAAAGGATAACATCTTGGATGCCAAACAGATTGCGAGAGATGAAATCAATTATGCAAAAGAAGATTTGTCTTTATTGTCAAAACAAAAGAAGATGAAATATTCGGATGATAAGAAACAGATGATAAGTGAAGTTACCGAATCTGCTAAAAAAACACTTGTTGATCCTACTTCAAAAGCAAAAAGGACTGACAATGCTTGGAATAAACTGAGTCAGATAAAAACAGGAACTAGAGTAAAGATGGGTGAGATGAAAAAGAGTATAACCGATCGCCCAGCAACAGATGAACTTATTCTTTACAGGGAAACAACTGAAACAACCGCAACCAAGTCACTTGCAAAAAGTACGACCGAACCGTTAACAGTGTCGGCTACACCTATCAAGACCAGTATAACTCAAACCAAAACACCTACCGACTTTACTACTAAAAAAGTTTCAAAACAATTTGTTGAAGGTGAAGAAACACTTTATCCTAAAGGCTGGAAACAAGCTGTACCGCCAAAGAAACCTGAATTGGTTTATGAGAATGTTGAGGGTTCGTTATTCAAGTTAAACAAGGTAGATCCTAACTTGCAAATTATCGGTGAACAGGTGAGGATTCCTTTCAAGGATCATAAAACAATCCAATCTTTAGACCAAGCAAACTTGGACAGGATGTACCAACAAGGAAAGTATAACGTCTTGGAGAAAGGCAAACTTGTAGAAAAGAAAGTCGAAGTCAAGGCATTACAACAGGAAGATGTTGACAAAACTTTCCAACAAAGAAACAGTCAAATGACAACTGTTTCAACATGGGGTGGTGTAAAATCTGACACTTCATTTAGATATGCAATAAACAAGAAAGTATTGACCACAAAGTTGTCACCGCTTCCTAAGAAAGACATGCCAAAAGTAATCGATAGACGAATGACACAGAATGATAGAACATCTCAGTGGACTGGCAGTAGTGACAGTGGGAATCCTATGACTGGCAAAGGTAGAAGTAACACGTCAACGATAGACGAAATTGGAACGTATGATCCTAGAACTGGAACTACGACCATATCAAAAATCAATGCGGTATCATCACCAATCAAAGGCAAAGCCAAGTCGGTAATGAAGGAATATTCAAGCACGTTAAGATCCACAAAGTCACCGTACAAAAGTGCATACGTTGGCGGTGCGATAGGCGAAATATCCTTTACCTCAAGCATACTCACGCCAAAGGACATGATAAAGACTGGCGTTGATACGAACAGTGCCAGTATAACTGGCGTGCAAGGAAAGATTGATTCCAAAGTTGATACCAGTATGAGACAGGATTCTGTACAAAAATTAAATGCCGACACGGCTTCACGACTAAACACACGTTCAGGAATTAGAAGCAAGTTGAATATCAAACTGGACACTGGATTAAAGACAGGACAGAAGACCACAACCGCACAGATACCGTTGTTAAAAATACCAATAAAATCAAGACAGCAAACGCCAAAAGTCTTGCCGATCATATTGCCTAGAGAAAAATTAAAGGAAAAAACTCGTAGAGGAAAGAAAGGAAAGAAGGCAGGGTTCATCGGCAACGTAAGACTGGATAACATCATGGGCATGTACAAGAGAAAGGAGATCACATACGGTGAAAAGAAAGTAACCAAACTGGAAAGACAGGATGCAAGACTTACCTCGGGTACGTCAAACAGAATATCAATGCCAGCATCAGGACTGCTAGCCACAAAGAAGAAAAAGAAAAAGAAATCAACCTCAGTGTTTGGCGGTGGCAAGGATGAGTTTAAGGGATTTGGATCTAAACCTAAAGGTAAGAAAAAGAAATCATCACTGTTTTGATAAATGAATCTGATTGTCTTTGCTGTGTTTGGGGTGCTGGGAGTCGTGGGTGCTCTAATTTTTATCTGGGCTATGAAAGATTATAAGAAATCCAAGTTGTTGTAGAAACATATATTAAGATGAGTATTGTTATATCTTTTGTTGTCAGAACTAAAAAATGGAACTACCGTGGCAGTCAGCAAAGATGATCTTGTAAAGATACACGAACTGTGTATCAAAGATGATCGAACTGTCAAGGCAGTCGTAAAAATAGCTTTGAACGAATACTTTAGAGGGCGTAAGGTATAATGACTTTGAAGAATACGCTAGAGAATTACTTGGGGGATCTGTTGAACAAAGATCCACAGGTCAAGGAACAGCTAGACAAGATATTTCCTAACGACTCTACCATTAAGAAGATCATGGACAACGGGATAGGTGAAAAAGAAATGGCTAAATTTGAAAAACAAGAATCTGAATACCTAAGTGGAAACGACTTGGTTGGTATCGAAGATGTTAGATTGAAAATCATTACGGAAGTGAAAGAAGAATCAAGCAACTTTGGTATGAAGCCTAAATGTTCCGTTGAGGTTACAAAACAAGGTGTAACTTCCGAAAGGAAATGGACTCTAAACCAACAGAACGTCAACTATTTGATTGACAACTTTGGTGGGGAATCCACATCATGGATCGGTAAATCCGTAGGTGTTTTCATAGAAAACATCAAGGGTAACAATGCAATCAGGGTAAAAGCATAACCATGTGTTATACGCAATTTAGAATGTCACAGGTTTTAGACAGTGACAATTCTAACCTTTTTTCTAAACAGAATAATGATGAATGTAAAGAATGTGGCGACACAAATGTTGGTGAATGTGGTAGTTGTGACGAGCATTGTATCTGCGAGGATGAATAATGTGCATCAGATGTGTAACCCAAAACGTAAAAAGTCGTATTGCTGATAACTATATGGATGAACGTGACGGACTTATTGCCGACCTGTACACATACTTTTCAGTCAATGAGGGCGTTGACTGGAAAGATCTTGCAAGTGTCGGTGATGCTGAACGACTTAAAAAATGTTATATTAAATTACAACAGATTGGTGACATGATTGAAGGCGATAGCAGTCAAGACGATCTGTTATACGAGTTAGAAATACTTGACGGAACAATGGACTTTCTACAAAGACATGAGGAAAGAGAGTCTCTCAGAAAAAGTAACGGGGCAAAGTTATATGACTAGGTGTTTGCGATGTGGCATGGGCGAGAGGGCTGGCGGTCATGACTGGAAGACTGGAATGTCAAACAGATCAAGTCCACCGCACAAGTTTGAGAATGACAACAGACCAGCATCAGATCCAAACCAAGAGTACGGCTTTAACGACAGGTTTGTGGCAAACAAACACAGGGCTGAAAGACTATGAAACCAGTAAACATTAACACACAGATATTGTTTTTCTTCATACCCGTACTCGGCTACTACGCATGGTACAGGATTGGAAAACTTTGGTCGGGGTTCTTTCTCAACCTTGCGTTAGGACTTACGGTTATACCGTTGTTCGTGTATCCAAACATGATGCTGTATCAGAACTTTCTGTTCCTGACCATATCGATAATCGGCTTTGCGATAAAAATATACTTTTTAGTAAAGTGGTCTAAACAACATAACGAGAGGTGTGAGAATGACAAAAAGAATTAAGTGTACAATGTGCGGTGCGGATAACCATTTTGGAAACATGAAGTGTAAGGAGTGCGAGCAACTCTTTGACTGACTGCGAATGTGAGTCACCGCCATGCAAGTGCCAGTCCTTTCAAAGGGATACGACATGCGATAACATTGACAGGTATGGCGAGAACATGTGTGGCAAGGAAGCAACACTCAGGGATGATTGCAATTACTTTTGGAGTTCCAAGCGTGTCCTGTGTGACGATCATTATGAAGGACACAGGGATGCAGTGAGTAAAAAATGTAGGATTTGTGGCACTCCCAGAAGGGAATGTTGCTGTTGATGCTTGTCGGTTTATTTACTGGACAAGGTGGGTTGGCTACCGCTTAGTTAATTAGGTAGGGGGTTATACCCCCTACTATGATAGGACTTTGTACAAAATGTTATACTTCCAACACAGAGTTGGTCAATGACGATGGACTGTTTTTTTGTGAACCATGCACAACAGGCAACGAATGAGAATAAGTAATGGTCACGCAGTCCAGTATCTATTACAACAGGAATATTCTCACATTTGGCTCAAGGCACACACAAAATTTAAAGATAGAATCGTTTCTAAAGATAACAAGTATTATGCTCTTGACTTATGGAATCTTTATGACGGCTTATGTTTTGATGCCAAAGGTTTTCTTTGGGCTATACAGGTTAAGACAAATGCGTGGGCTAAAGCCAAGCCAATCATAGACTTTCAAAAGGATCACAAGATCAGGTGCATTGTCCTGAACGTAAAGAAGCAGGGTTCAAGATGGAAAGTCTTTGAGAGGTTATACGAGTAACATTTTACCATCTGCTTGAAGGTGACAAAGTTTGCATAAAGGAATACCGTTATTTTCATTAAGTGAAAGTAAAGGATATTTTACTTTATGAAAAATATGATGTACTTCTATCTGTTTTATTGAACCACAAACCTGACAGTAATTACCAAGTATTTTTTTAACTGTTTTTGCCCATGAATAATATAACATTGGTATTTGTTTAGGTGGGTAGCCTAGTATCTTACCTAGTTTTTTGAATAGTTTTTGTTTTGATTTTAAGAAAATTTCGGGGTGTTGTTTATTATATTCTTTTTTCTTTAATTTGTTTTCAGGTTTAGAGTTTCTTTGATTTCTCTTTAATTTGGTTTCAGGTTTAGATTCATATTCTTTTTGCCTTAATTTAGTTTCAGGTTTAGAATTATATTCTTTTTGCCATAATTTTCTTTCAGGTTTAGAGTCTCTTTCTTTTCTCTTTAATTTGGTTTCAGGTTTAGATTCATATTCTTTTTGCCATAATTTTCTTTCAGGTTTAGAATTATATTCTTTTTTATATAATTTTCTTTCAGGTTTAGATTCATATTCTTTTTGCCTTAATTTATTTTCAGGTAATTGTCTATAATGTAATCCACATAACCCTTTAGCATGATGTTTCCTCTCACATCCCTCTATATCACAAGTCCTCACAACTATAAAATGAATGTGCATCCTTATAAGAAGATATACTAAAGTTTATTAAACAAACTATTCCTAGTATAATTCTAGAAGGCTAGAACCGTACCATAATGGACAATCAGTCGAAAGTCAGTCTAAAAGTACGGCAAGGTGTTGCGATGGTAGTCTTAACATCCGACTTGACCTCATTGATGCCTTCGTAACAATCTTATTATAACAGTGTATATAATTACATACATGGTAGAACTGAAGTGCTCGTTATGTATAATGACTTTTGAGACAAATGATCCTGACTGTATGAAAAGAATGGCTCGCCATAACCTTTGGCACAGTACGGCACTAACCCAGCATAGAAATACCACACAGGGAGATCCTACCTATGACTGAGTTAAATTGCCTGCCCTGCCAAAACGGCACGCATCAGGACAGACAATGTACCTATCGTTGCAACTGCACACATGAGGCACATGAGAAATGAGCTTTCCAGATAAAAAATATAACATTATCTATGCAGACCCACCGTGGTCTTTTGGAAGCAAAGCATATCAGGATAGTGGCAGACCATTTGATGAATTAGAAAATCATTATAACACAATGAGTATTGATGAAATTAAAAAATTAGATGTACCAAGTGCAGATGATTGTACTTGTTTCATGTGGACAACGGATGCACATCTAAAAGAAGCCATAGAAGTTATGGAATCATGGGGATTCAAATACAAAACTATTGCATTTATCTGGGTTAAAAAATATGAGTCAGGTTCTTTAGTGTATAACTTTGCACCTTACACTTTGAAATCCTGTGAGATTTGCATACTTGGAACTAAGGGAACTATGGGAAAATATAAAAAAATGAATAATGTTAAACAGTTAGTCGAAGCGGTTAGAACTAAACACTCAAAGAAACCTGATGAGGTTAGAAAAAGAATTGATATGTTATATGGTAACATTCCAAGAATAGAATTGTTTGCAAGGGAAAAAGCAGATGGTTGGGATAGTTGGGGTAATGAAATACCAGTTGAAACAGATAATATAATTACAGATGTTAAAATTGAGGAACAAAAAGAAACAAAAATATGTGAACTATGCGGTGTGGATTATACAGGTATGACATACGAACAACATGAAACAAGACCATTCCATCAGGGTATATTATCATGAGCTGGTTTAACCTGTCCTCACACGCCAAACAGTGTGTCAGATGCAAGGAAGTAATCATGAATTACCCGTGCGTAGAATGTAACTACTCGCCAAAGTATAACCGCTAGGGGCTTTATCTAGCG
>Ga0233415_10001150_pt1 | contig 11726 bp, 13 predicted proteins | sample Na_anoxic_12_MG_FD_188631 | JGI IMG/M metagenome (GOLD analysis project Ga0233415, IMG submission 188631) | Seawater microbial communities from Saanich Inlet, British Columbia, Canada - Na_anoxic_12_MG | ecosystem: Environmental > Aquatic > Marine > Inlet | place: Canada: British Columbia...
ATATAGTTTTCTGGGTGAGTAATACCTATTTCCCTACAACGATGTGCAGTTAATATCCAATATCTATCCCCATCCACAAAAAATGGTGTTATAACACTAACATGTTTTTCAGAAGTAGGTTTGGTTTCTCTAATTAGGTTATTAACCACCTTATCTAAAAATTTATTATCTACCGACTCATTAATGTTACCTTTACCTTCATTAGATAATTTGGTAACCCACTCTTCCTCAACATTACAAATATTTAATGTCCTTAAATTTTTTAATATTGGTAATCTTTGTTCTATTATAGTAGTAATGACATCTCTGATTTCAGAGATAATCATATATCCTATATTTTTATTATTTGTCGCTTCACCTATTGTCCATTCTCTTCCTGGGTTATCTAACATACTACTTTCTAAAAACACTGTACCATGTACATCAACATCAACATCAATATCAATAACATCAGCTTTAAATATGCTATATTCATCTTCTGTCTGTCTTCGACCTGTAATATGTGACTTATCAATTTCAAATTCAAATTCATAATTACCACATCCACTCCATTTAGGGTCACTAGTGTCAAATATTTCACCTTTTAATGAATTAATAAGTTCTACTTCGTATTCAAGAATGTCAAAATATTCCTCCGTAGATAAAGAAAATGTTTTTTTAAGTTCTATTCTACTACCTAATAAATCATTTTTTAAGTGATTTATTATTTTATCCACATATTTAGATTCATTTTTATATGATTTACTAATACTATCCATTAATACTTTATTTTCTTATAATAAATATTTATAATTACAATAAAGTGAACTATTTTATGAATGAATTTAAATTAATCTCTACCCACCCAATAAAAAAATCTGATTTAGGGTTTCATGGAAACTTATTTGGGGGTAAGTTATTGGCTTGGTTAGATGCTGCTGGTGCAGCTTACGCAATGGAAGTTTGTGACACACCTCGTATAGTTACGGTAAAAATTGATGAGTGTTTATTTAAGAAACCTGCAAAAGAAGGTCAGTTAATCAAAATTTATGGTAAAGTGATAGATATTGGAGTTACTTCACTTACTTTAGAATTGGAATCTAGGTCGCATAATGTTTATTCTGGGTCACAATCTGTTATTTTAACCACTAATATTAAGTTTGTAAGGATAGATGAGAATGGAGATTCTATTCCGATATCCGATAGGGTTAAAAGTAAATATGGGTTCCTTTAATTACCTTTTTAATACTTTTCTAATCCTCAATAGTAAGTTCAGATGGTAAACACATAAAACCGTAATTGCAGACACCTCAAACCAAAAAAGATTAGGTAAAAACAAACAACTTAAAAGATATGGTACTAAAAATAACCTATATCTTTTTAATTTATACATTGGGTAAATATTGGTTATAAAAAAAGATACTGCAAATATATTATGTAACCCGCCATAATAGTCTACAGAAAAAATAGTTAATAAAAATAAAAGCACTCCCGATAATTTCCATTTAGGTAAATCCATAAACACATAAGTAGTTAAGGCATTGGATAATATAAATAAGGGTTGTAAAGGACTATTCCAGTAAGAAGAAATTGACCCCATTTCACCATAACAAAAAAACATAATAAGTGGACTTACAAATGATAAAAATATTATTGCAATTTTAACCAAAAAGTTAGTCGTATCAGTTTTTTTTAAATCCATAATTATTGGGGTTCCCTTATTAAATAAATATATAATAAAATAGGTTTAATGTGATTTATTTTATTTTTAATAATATTCACATATTTATATATAAAAAGAAATGAAAATTATACTAACAGAAACCCAAATCGAAAAGCTACTATCGGATCAAGAGATAGAAAATATTAATTATCGTCCAGTGTCTTTCACAGAAGAAGATAGGGATATGTTACAAAGAATATACGATGTTGTAGTAAGAGGAGGGGCTTCAGGTGGTTATGGTGGTGTCAGAAGGAGAGCAATTCCAGCTTTAGGTACTTTACCAGATTCGACCAGTTACTAATAATAAAACTAAAAAAAAAAGAAGGGGTAGTTACCCCTTTTTTTTATGCCTAAAAATTAGGTAATAAGTATTATTACATACTTTTTATTGTATTTATACGTTTTTTTTCTAAGGTTAAATCATCATTTTTTAGGTACTCATACCCGTTAAAGTGGGTATTATGTGTAGTAGTACATATCTGTTGTTATAAATTAAAATAACATTAAAAAAAACAAAATGAAAAAACAAATTACAAAAATCCTATTAGGTGCATCACTTTTAGTAAGTGGTCAAGTTATGAGTCAAACTGACTTCATCGAAAAAGAACCGATTAACATAAGTTCTATCTATCACAATAATTTATTAGAAAACTTTAGAGTTAGAATATATCCTAACCCATCTTTTATTGCAACAGTTAAAATGGAATGGCAAGATTGGGCGGAGATAACGAGAGTTGCATTATATAATACCAACACTAACCAAAGTAGGATTGTTGAGGTAGAAGAAGGTTTACGTAAAATAAGTGTTTCTGGTTTAGAAGAAGGTACATACATAGTAAAATTTTACCAAAAGAATACGTTATTTGGGAATAGGAAAATAAAAGTTATAGATTAAATTAAAAAAATAGAAAAAATGAAAAACACAATTATCAACATAGTATTATTATTAAGCTCTTTAGCGTTTTCTGCATACGCTAGTGGACAATCATCTGTATGGGCAACTGCAGAGTCAATTGAATCGGTAAATCAAAATGAAGAATTTCAATACCTACAAGCACACTTAGGTATTGAAGTTACACAACCACTAAGTAATTCTAGACAACCTCACTTACAAAAAGTATATGAGTTCTCTTGTCAATGTGATGAAGTGGAATTGTACGCTTCGATGCATAAAGTATCTGATGTTTCAGGTATTGAGTATGGACCTAAGTATGAAACTTTAAACGAACCAGATGATTATTCCCTATTCCAAAATTTTAATAACAACACCACATCTAGTTGGCATTTAGATTTGATATGGGCACAGGCAGCTTGGGATGTAACACATGGTACTGTACCTGTAGCAATCTCAGACCAAAACTACTTTGTAAATCACGAAGACTTAGTTGGTAAAGTATTACATTATGATGGGACAAACACTTCATCACAAGGACATGGAACTGCAGTGGCAACATTGGCGGGTGGTAACACTGACAATGGACAAATGATTAGTAGTATCGGTTATGACACACAATTAGGTTTATACAGAATGAACTACAACGAAGTATTACAAGCGGCGTATGATGGTTATAAAGTAATTAATATGAGCTGGACAAGTGGGTGTAACTATAGTCAGTATTTAGATGACGCACTTCATGAAGTCTATGGGTTAGGTACTTTCTTAGTGGCTTCTGCTGGAAATGGGTCAACTTGTGGTGGACCAACCGAATTGGTTTACCCATCAGCTTACGATGTTGTATTTTCAGTATCATCTGTAGACCATAACGATTCACATGACAATCCAAATGGTAGTACACCACATCAATACAATTCAACTGTAGATTTAACTGCACCTGGTTATGATGTACCTCTAACGGCAGCACCAGGATGGTCATTATTTGGGAGTGGTACCTCTTACGCTTCTCCTATAGTAGCAGGAACTGCGGGACTTATTATGTCGGCTTATCCTGGTATCACACCAACTGAAGTTAAATACATTCTTCAGTCAACTGCAGTTAACATTGACGTACAGAACCCAAACTACATAGGGATGTTAGGGGCAGGTAGATTAATGGCTGGTGAAGCGGTTAAAACAGCATTATCTTATTATTACCTATCTCAGAACACAAATCCCGTAACACCAATAGATGACCCAGTATTAGACCCAGTGTTAGAGGTATTGTCTGACGGTAACAATGGACATGGTAATGATGATGGTGGTTTCGACTCATCTAATCCTGGTCAGGGTAATGGTAATAACGGAAATGGAAGACCTAACCTTAATGGTAATAACACAACAAACCACAAATCAGTTAATATAGTAGATGGTATTTACGATATGACGGGGAGAAAAGTAACTTTAGAATACGCACCTAGTGGTATGTATTTAGTGGTTAGAGATGGTGAAGTAATTAGTAAAGTATGGAAATAAAAAAATCAGATATAAAGTTATTCAGTATAATGTTTTTAACATTTTTTTTAATACTAAATAGTGTAAGAATATTCATAATAAAAATATAATAATCAGTCTATGGGTATAAATAATTATTTTCCCCTAAGTAAATACTCTTAGTTCTTGATTTAATTGGTAATTCCCCTATATTTAATTATAGGGGAATTTTATTAACAAGAATTATGAAAAAATTTATTTTAACACTATTATTAACAATGTCTTTAGGTGTTTGTACATCACAAACACAATCTTTAATAGCTTCAGATTATATAGAATCATTCGATTGGTCTGGTGCTTGGTTTTTTAACAACCCAACAACAGATTACTTCACAGATATATCAGTATCACCAGCCGCTAGTGCTGTGATATACGGTACTGGTAACAATGGTAGGGAAGAAGATTGGTACTCATTACCAAACGTTACGGTAGATGGTTTTAAAGAACATGTATTTAAAATGAGATTAGCCGCACAAACAATATCTAACCCAACAGCAAACACGGCAGGATTAGACGGTGGTGATTATGTTGATATTCAGTTAAGCACAAATGGGGGTGGATTTGTTAGTGAAATGAGAATTAAAGGATTTTCAAACGCTACATGGGATTACTCTTCAACAGCTTTAGCTAGTAAAACATCAGATGGTTCTCTAACAACCTTCCAACCATCTAGTGGTGGGGATAGAAATAATGCAGGTGATGGTTACTCTTATATAGAATTAACTATACCCGCTGGTGTTACAACAATAGCTATAGATGTTTATTGTCGTGTTACTAGGTCTGGAGAAGACTGGTGGATGGATAATTTTGAATTATATGAAATATCCCCAACTGGTTTACCAGTTGAACTATCAGCTTTTGAGTCTGAAATAGTTGATTCACACAATCTAATAACTTGGGTTACTCAGTCAGAGTCTAATTCTGATTATTTTGTCTTAGAAACATCTTATGATGGTATTACGTGGTCTAACTTAAATACACAACAAGCTGCAGGTAATAGTAATGAGGAGATAACATATCGTTATTACGATAATGATTTTAATGAGTTGACTTATTATAGATTGTTACAAGTAGATATTGATGGCCAACAAGAAACTTTCGGACCAATAGTGGTCACTAGGGGTAGTGAAGAGAAAGAAGTGATTAAAAGAATTAATTTAAGCGGGCAAGAAGTTGATGAAAACTATAATGGTATGGTTATATTGTTTTATAATAATGGTAAATTTAAAAGAATTTACCAGTAAACTTTTTTTATTCGTTTTATTTACCTATATTTGTTTTTAAAATATATAATAATTTTAAAATGAATAAGGACATCATTCAAAAATTTAGCAACAGAGAACTAAAGGCAAAAAACATTTTCACTATTAAAAAGATAAATAAGAGTGAAGCATATGATTTTATTAAAATATATCACTACTTAGGTGATGCTAAATTTTTCTCTAAATTTGCATATGGTTTGTTTAATAAAGAAACTGATGAAATTTTAGGTGTTACCACTTTTTCTAATCCACAAGGAGCAACCACTATGAAGGGTTGGTTTAATTTAACTAACCAAGATCAATCAGTCTTGGAACTAAGTAGGTTGTGTGTTATACCAGAATTAAATGGGACTAACGCAACTTCTTTTTTATTAGGTAATAGTATTAAATTATTAAAGAAGGAAGATATTAGAGCTGTAATCACTTTAGCTGATAATTCTAGACATAGTGGTAGTATATACCAAGTGTGTAATTTTACATACTTTGGTCTATCTAATAAAAAAAGTGACTTCTTTTTATATAAGGGAGATGGTTCTTTTAAGAAAAATTTTAGGGGTAAAACAAATGATGCACAAGGTGTTTGGTTACCTAGAACTCAAAAACATAGATACGCTTATATTTTAGACAAAACACTTTTATGTAATTACGAACCCAAACCATACCCAAAGAAAGATGACTTCGGTATAAAAGAATGTGCATGTGATGACGGTGTTATCCTTGACAAAAGGTTTGAAATTAAGTATACTTGTCCTAACTGTACTAATGAATTATTAGTAGTAGAAGAGGAAAAAGAATGGTTTTAATACCATATTTATTTTTATGAAAGAAAAAATTAGACAAATACTTAGAGAAAGACAATTAGAGTTAGACCTACAAGCAAAGTCTAATAATTTTGATGAGACCAAATATGATAGGTGTTCACGTTACGAATTCAATAGTAAGTATAAAAATCTATGTTTGGATTTGTCAAGTATGGGTAGTTTTTTACATAAAGATTTAGGTCTTAAAGATATAATAAACTCTAAAATATCATTAATGGGGGAGATCAAAGATTTAAATCACCAATACCAAGAACCTTTAAGTATTTTATACGATAAACCTAACTTTGAGGAAATCAAAAAGGTATCTGATGGTTATTATGTAGAACATCTAAACAATAAAGTGGTATTATTTGATGAGTCTGGTCAATGGCACCATGTAAACAAATTGAATACTAATTATTCAGATTTGGCAGAACTTCTAACAGAACTTTTTATTAGGAGTGGGGATATCAAAGACATAGTTAATAAAAATAGTTTAGGTTTAAAAAAATACTTATTATCACAAAAAGAAAATTTAAGATCTTTAATGGATAAACATTTTCAGTTAGAAGAGTATAAAGAATTTGTTAGAAACACAAAGACACTTTCAGAAAGAGGTGAAAGAGCTGAAAACGAAGTTAAGTCAATATTAGAAAAATTAGGTTTCAAAACACTATACCAAGGAGGTCATGGTGACTTTATTGATATGATATTTGGTATTGATTTAATTATGGATTATAATGGTGAGATAGTTACAGTACAAGTGAAAAATTCCGAAAGCCAAGCTTTAAAAGCTTCAGAACAATTCAGTTATAGAAGAGTTGATTATTTTGCTTCACCTACTAATTTCGGTATGGTAATTAAAAACAGAAAGGGTAAAATAACAGAAATAGATAGAGACGGTACGATAACCAATGAAACCGAATAAAAATATACCCATCTTTTGTTTTGAATCTCCTTGGTTAAAACCGTTTAACCTTAATTTAGATTCTGTAGAACCACCTGCAGATACTAGGGTAATACCAACATGGGCTGAAGCACTCATAGATATGGGTATCAATGAACTAATACATGTAGAACCATTGTTTTCACCACAAGGTAACCTTCTTTATTACGACTTCCAATTTCAAAATATAACAGATCCCATTGTTTATGGAGATGGTTCTTGGTCTTATGAGAATTCATTTGAAAGTGTTATTGGTATTAAATCGGAAATTAAACAACATAAAATTATTTAATGGAATTAGATAATATTTATTAATAAGAAACATTTATTAAAATATGTCTAAAAAAACAAAATTAGGTTCTTGGTTTACCGACCCAATAAAAAGAAGTTGGGTAGAGGAAACCAAAAAAACTTCCAAAAATTTGATTAATGAATCTGATCTTGATTGGGTCAGAGACGTACCCAGTTCAGTACCATCTTGGGAAGATAGAGAAAAAATAGACTTAGTAGGTTTTTTAATAGAACTAGCAGAATTTGATTTAGATATTTTAGATGATTTAAATAATCAAGGAGTTTTAGAACCAACAGATGAGTATAGAATGGGATACACCGATGAGGAATGGGATGAATATGGTTTTGATAGGTGGAGAGATGTTGATTGGAAGGCAGATGGTATGATGAACACTCAGTTAGATAGGGAAGCTCTTAGTTTTTCACACGATATTATTTACTACCTAGAAAATGCAAATCACCCAAAATGGGAATTTGTTAAATGGGATACAACAGAATACAATCTAGAACACTCAACACATAAAGATATAGTTATTGTTAAAAATAAAAAACAAGATAGATATTTTGCCATTTATTTAGAGGGTTCACCTTGGGATGGTGTAAATTTTGACGAAAATTCATTAGTTGAGGTTTTTCCAAAGAAAATAACGAAAACCATTTATGAATCAAAAATAACCAATAAAACTATTGTAGAAAACGATTTTGAGTGGGCTTCAGAATTTAATTGGTCTAAAGAAATGTTAGATGATATGTTGAGTGATTGTAAAACACTAAAAGTAGCTAATTTTAATGTATCAACAAAGGAACCATATTTATCAGCTGGAGGTCCATCTATTATGTTTTTAAGTAGGTGTAAAGAATGGTGGAATTATTTTGGTGGTTTACCATTAGGTGATTCAGGTAGAGGACCAGCAGAGTGGTTTAGTGAAGACAATTACGATGATGGTGAGTATGGTGTTATTTGGAACCCAAGTTGGGCTAGGAAAAAAATAACTCCACAATTAGAAGATTTAAAAGATGATTATACATCAGCTATAACAACACCTTGGGGTTATGGTATAGAAAAACAATTAAATGGTATAAGTAATAGTGAAGCTTGGTTCGTAGTAGATGAAAATAATAAACCAATCTACAACTTAATACCCAATACTGTTAAAGAGTATGCTAAAATATATGAAGAAGAATTTTTTGGTAACAAATTAAATGAGTCTGAAGATTTTAAATGGGTTGAAAAACACGATATTAACAACTTCTTTGATGAATATTTTGAAAAAGAAAATTTTTACATGGACACTTTGGGTGATGAACCAAGTAAGTATGATTTATCATCAAAGAATTCTGTTTTTGTTTCTGGTGATAATGTGTTTATTAATATCTCAGAAGAAGAATTCATTGAAGAAATTATGTATTCCGAAGATTACATTTTACATGAACTTCTTAAAAGAGGTGTATATGATGATAGTAATTCACAAGAATTCGACCAAGAAGAAATGAATTATATTAATATACCAGACCCTAAAAGACTTGAAACTATTCTACAGGACTATTCTGAAGAATTACCACAATTTATTGAAGATGGTACGATACAAAATTTAATTAACACCAACAAATTGAATAAAATAACAGAAATTGTTAAGTGCCCAAAATTCGATACATTATGGGCTGAATTTAGTGATGACTTTCTTGTTGAATATGCGTTGGTGATTTCAAACTATAAATCAGAACGCGTAACTCAAGTTTATAACGACATTGTAGAAAATTTAAACTTCGAATTTGGGTATGATTGGGGGAATTCAATTTTTGAATTTACTTTCAACAAAGATGATTTCTTTAATTATTTTTCAAACAATAGAGGGTCAACTATAGAAGACTACTTAACCCATAAGTTAAAACCTATTATTGACCAAGATATACAACAGATTTTCTATGATGCATATGGTGGTGATTGGAGTGACTTATTGGATTATAACTATGACAATTTTATAGATAAATTAGAAGATTTTGTATGGTCAGGTGAGTTAGAGGATTGTATTAAAGGGGTTGAAGAATGGGAATCATTAGGATTTGAAATCAGAGGAAATAATTTTTCTGACACTGTTGACAACGCTTGGATGGAAATCGTTACACCAAAATTCACACATGAAAAGGATATATCACATTATTATTCTACAGAAAAGAAAACAGAAACAAAACCATTTGTTTTTACCGCTAGGTTAGATAGTGATACCAACCGTTGTATATTATTAAAAGCACATTATCGTGATGTTTGGGGAACACCAATAACTCTACATCAATCATCTAGAGGGGAGAAGTATGATGAGGGTATTACACCTAGACAAGCAAAAAAATTGGTAAGTGATTTTATGAAAAATAATACACAACAGTCAGTTAATAAATTACTTTTCGATGATAAAGATTAATTTTATACCATTTTTTCATTAAAAATAGTTGTTTTTATCTTTTTTTAACCTTATATTTGTGTAAATTACATTAAATGGGTGATATATTAAAAATAACATTAATTTCAGACACACATACTAGACACAATAAATTAAATGATTTATTACCTGGTGGAGATGTTTTAATTCACGCAGGTGATGTAACTTCTGTGGGTAATTTCACTGAAACTTTAGATTTTATTAAATGGTTAGATAAGATTGATAACTACAACCAAAAAATATTTATTGCAGGAAATCATGACTACCTATTTCAGGAAAGAGCAACCCAAACACTTGAAATGTTACTAGACCACAAAAGTATTACCTATCTACAAGATAGTAAAACCTTCTTGGGGGTTGAAAAGAACATTAAAGTTTGGGGTTCACCTTGGCAACCAGAATTTAATAGTTGGGCTTTTAATTTAAAAAGGGGTAGTGATGAAATAAAAGAAAAGTGGGCTCAAATACCAAAAGATACTGATTTACTCATCACTCACGGACCACCCTTTGGACGTTTGGATTGGGTTACTAAAGATTATAAAAATGTTGGTTCTTTAGAATTAGCTAAAAGAATAGAAATAGTCAAACCAAAAATACATGTTTTTGGTCATGTACATGAGGGTTATGGTTACACTCATGATGGTCATACACATTATATAAACGCTTCTATGACCAATCACCAAAATGTAGACAACAAACCCATAAGTATTATTTGGGATGTAGATAAAAATGAAATAAAATTTTTGTAATAAAGAAAAATTTGTTATATTTGTGATATGAAAAAATTAATAATTTTAATCACCATAATTTTAAATAGTGTGTTAGTATTATCACAAACTAACACTAACTACTTAATAGAGAATTATACAACTAGTAAAGGCCAAAATGTGAAGACCAATAATTATACCCAACAATACAATTTTTATATTGAAAAGTCTGAAAGACAGAGAAATATGGCAACACTAGTTGGTTTAGTTGGTGGGTTAGTGGGTACTATTGGGTATAATTATCTACCACGTAATAGCCAAACAAACCAATCTATAATAATAACCTCTTTGATGACTTCTTGTATCTCAACAACTTTTTATATAAGGTCATCTATTAACAGAAGAAAAGCGTACCAACTCAAAAAAAATAGTTACTTATGATTAATACTTTAACATATAGTTTTTTAGCTTTTAGTTTTTTACTCTTTATTACAATATCTGTAGTAAGGTTATATAAAACATTCCCTAAAATGGGTATAGGTTTAGTTTGGGGTAGTTTATTTGTAAAGATGTTATTTGTTATAACATATACTTTAGCTGTTAGACAATACATAGAGAATCATATAGTATATGCTACTTTTATTTTTATCGCGGTAATATATAGCATGGTTCACACACTGATATCACTCAAAAAAGACAAATATTTTTAAATAAAAAAAATGGAAAATAAACTACAGTTGGTTAAAGAATTGGCCATAAAACTTCATGGAGAACAAAAAAGAAAATATAGTGGTGAACCATATGTCACCCACACTTTTAGGGTTGCTAAAACTGTAAAAGAGTATGGTGGTGATGATAACATGATCTATGCTGCATTACTTCACGATGTTTTAGAGGATACAGAAACCACTGAAATGGAGTTGTTCTCTATGTTGTCTAGTATCATAGGTCATAATGACTCTGTAGATACTGTTCGTTTAGTTAAGGAACTAACAGATGTTTTCACCACAGAAAAGTATCCAGAAATAAATAGGGGTGGAAGAAAAGAGATGGAATCTTTTAGGTTGGGTAAGGTGTCACCTAGGTCACAAACAATTAAATACGCGGACCTATTGGATAATAGTGCTGATATTTTAAAAAATGATCCTAAGT
>Ga0233415_10001153_pt1 | contig 11701 bp, 11 predicted proteins | sample Na_anoxic_12_MG_FD_188631 | JGI IMG/M metagenome (GOLD analysis project Ga0233415, IMG submission 188631) | Seawater microbial communities from Saanich Inlet, British Columbia, Canada - Na_anoxic_12_MG | ecosystem: Environmental > Aquatic > Marine > Inlet | place: Canada: British Columbia...
AGGAGCAAATGCAGTAAAGGTTCTCCACTGAGATGCGGAAATTCTTTGAACTAGTTGATGCTCACTTTGACCATCGCATGTTTTAATCACACATACATCGCGGCAAGTAGGATCATCGCATGGGCCTTCTTCTCCAGGGGCGGGTACATAGGGTACATCATTAAATGTTTCTATATGAGTTCCTGATGGAGGTCTATCTGCAATGGTATAATCGCCACATCTATATGCAAGATTTAAATATGCAAAATCTGCAGGAAGTTTTGCCTTGCCATGCTCAATATCTAATACTATTTCTTTAGTTCTATGAATTCTTAAACCTAGATCGTAGTTAACTCTTGTAGCAACTTTAATTAACTGCTGAGGCTCAATCATATTCTCTAGAGCATATGTGCTAAAGTCAATTGATACATCCTCATATAATGAATCAAAGGTTCTATATTTATGTGATACACTCATATCTATCTATTTATATCTACTTTATTATCTCCATCCACAACAGGTATTTTAATTGCAATCATCATTGCTGAAATAACCTGAGCTTCTATCTCAGCGAAAAGAGCCTCTGGTATATTAATTTCTTGCTCATATCTAGGAATACATTCCGCGCCTTCTTCACATAACCATGCACCTATATTATCGTCAAAAACACCCTCAATCTTAATAGCATCCCATTCTACATTTGGTATGTATATATATCCGTTTATATACCACCAATACTTTGTAGTATTATATTTGAAAGAAGTGGTTTTAGTCATTGATGTATATGTCCCTGGTTGAGTCGCCTGCATCTCAATAGATCCATCTATCGAACTAAGTGTTCTAATTAAAGGGCCCCAGTAACCCTCTATCATGTTGGGTAACTTTTCTTTTGTTCTTTTAAATGTACATCCCGACTGTATGCCACTGCAGCTTGCTTCTATTCTATCTACATCTATAAGCTGAACAAATGGTAAAGTTTTCCATACAGCATTAAACTTCATGAGTTTATTTGCAAAGTCCTGTCTACGCATTAATACCTGCGCATACTTTATTATTAAACTATATACATATCTGTCAGTAACAAAAGCATCTTGTACTTCAGCTTTTACTTGACCTCTTATTCTCGATATAACTTCTGATATTTTTGCCATCTCTAATCTTCAAATTCATTATATAACTTTAGGTCTTCTTTATTTGTTTTGTCTTTATACAAGTGTGTGACTTTGTATTTATTCTTCATGAACAAATACTTCTGCCAATTTTTAGGATACTCTTCAGCAACGGATCTTTTAAAATCTCTAACTGCCTGAAACATCCATAGATTTCTATTTTTAAATCTATATTTTGTAGAAAAATTAGTATAAAATATTTTTCCTATATTTCCGTCTGTATTCCAATTTTTATTTCTTAAAACCTTGCCATATTTATTAGATAATTTATAATCAATATTTAAAGTTTTACCTGGAGCACAACTTCCTATAAATAAATAACCTAAAGAATCAGGCAACTCAACACCATCTCTATTGTTGATTACCCCTTCCCAAAGTTTTTTATTATAAAGTCTAATTATCTTTTTTATTTTCTCATTATCAATTCCTTCATAAAGAGGATGTTTACTTTTAAACTCCTCAATTGTTTCCTTATTTAATAAGCCCAATCTCTTAGATCTATATCTAGGAGCGTTTAGATCAGGCTTTTTAAAATTATTAATCATATTACTTACTTATAATTTACAAAAAAAAGAGCACTTATAAAAGTTAAATGCTCACGTTTAATCAGCTAAATAGGTCAACTCGCATATATTACCCTTACTTGAAGATTGGAGCTCTAATTTACCAGAGCGTCTATTACCTACATATTTCTTATGATAATGATAATAATCAGTTTTAGATAAGCTTGGCAATGTCTTATGTATAAAGCCCGCTGTTTCACCGGTTGTTATGTATTCTATTTTTTTATTTTGGTGAAAGTGTCCTGTATACAAAGTTCTATTTTTAGTATCTCCCCATTCTTGAGCAAATTCTGTCGCATATACAATTGGTGTATTTTTACTTACAGCATCTCCATGCTCAAAAGCATTAAAGTTATCATGCCATACATGAACTTTTCTCTCTTCATATTTAATATCCCACGTTATTTGATCAGAATTTATAGCTCTAGATAATGCATGTACTAAATGAAATGAAGATAATCTATCATGATTACCCGGTATATATACTATAGTCAAATGTTTAACATATGAAAGTATAAATGTAATAGCCCATATCATAGCATCAAATGCTTGAATATATGCTTCTGTTGCTGTACTGCAGTTGTCTAAGGGTGTTCCGCTTGTAGTTGTACCATGAAATGTATCCATATTAATTAAGTCACCTCCTACGACAAAAAATAACTCCTCAATATTATGCGAAGAAGTTGCTCTTTCTATAAGGTTCTTAACGGTGTCTTCAAAATCTTTGTCTACTGTTTCATTACCTTCTTTACCAAAGTGAATATCCTGTAAAGACATGACCCCGCAAACTTGGTCTCTATCTGTAGATAAACTATAACCTTTAGTTTTAGAATGATTGGGTATTATATATTGTTTTGGTTTCCAAACATCTAATAATTCTTTTAAATGATCGCTTTCAGTTTCTTTAATTTTAGTAATAAGCGCTGATATACGCCAATGATCTGACATTTGCTTATTCCAATATTGAGATAACTTCCACTTAGTTGTATCTATATTTAAAAGCTTTATTATTTCTTTTGCTGATTTAGGTTCTTTTTGAGTCACACCTGATATTGTAGATTCTCCTTTTTCTAAATCATGATGCTCTTCAGCTAATTGCCCTTTATCCTGCGCCTTTGCCAATCTTTTTAAGTGAGCATATTTTCTTGTAGATATACCCAATCTTTTAGCACAATACGCCTTATCTTTTTTCCATGAAAAAGACTCTCTTATCTTATCTAAATTCATTTTATGATTTTATATTCTTAAATTTAACTAATTTAATTTAAAAAAAGAAGCCCAGCATAGCTGGGCCTCACAACATCTATGACTGAAAAACCAACAAACAGTCACTTCTGTTATAATAATGTGCTTACAATTAATTCCACGCTATCACAAGTTGCTGCAAGAGCATCTACAGATTCTAACTTAATTGTATACTCCGTCTCTGGAGTTAATAGTTCAATTTTATAAGAATAAATCCCGGGAGCAACTGGAGTTGGATTTGCTAGTACATATCCAGATAATCCAAATTTATAATAAACGTTTATTCCATCAGTTAAAGATGATTCTCCATTCCAAACAACAGTAATTGTATCTTTACCAATTTCAGTTGCATAGGCATTATATGGTGCATGATGCAAATCATCTGAAGTACAAGCTCCAACACCAGAGCTTATCATTAAAGCTAGTTTTTGAATAACCGAATCTAATCTTTCTCCTGTTTCTATTTTTATTAAAGTTCCGACACCACCAATTTGAAAAGTAGTTCCACAATAGCTAACACACTCAGCACATTGTACATCTGAGCATCTTTCACTTCCTACACTACAGTCAGAATATGTACATGGAGTTCTATCTGGAGAATCTGCACATCCGCAGCTTCTTGTTGGGTTACATTTATTACAATTACAATTTGCCATTTTTAATTTATTTTATATACAACTTCCTCCTATTGATATTACAGATGCAGGATCTATTTCATATGCTACAACGCTATCATTTGCAAGAATTGTACATAATGCTTGAACACCTGTTCCCCATGCATCTTTAGCACCAGCTGGAAAAGAAGCACCATCATTTTGCAATTTTAGCACAGTCCCTTCTGTTATTGCTCCATATCCATAGTTAGTAATTTTAACATAGTATTCAGATTCTCCTCCGCTTAATGCAGCAGGACACGCCTTTACTAAGTAAGTATCTGTTGTTGGTAAAGTCCCTGCTGGATATGAATTTGTAGCTCCTTTAATTGCTGTAGTTAATAAACTTCTCCATCGTTCATTTTGATTTACAGCATCAGCAAAACCTGCTATTTCTTCGTTTGATTTAATTTGTGATAAAAGCGAAAATAAACCTCTACCAACAGCATTTCCAATATTGTCGAAATCATATAAAGGTGTTATTGATGTACCATCATTTGTTACAGCGCCAAAGTATGGATTAATAGATAATGCGGTACTTGTATCAGTCAAGGTTGGTATTCCATATTTTTGAGCTGGTATAATTTCTCCAGTTGTTGCCCCTAGCATTTGCAATAAGCAAGCTGAGTCTGCAGAAGAGCTACCATCTTGAGTTAATGGAAAAAGAACAATACTTAAACCATCTGGATATAATGGTTGTGTGATACCGTTAACATTAAAATTCTGAGCCCAAAGAGATACTGCAGTTCCATAATACATATCATTCCATGCTTCATAGTCATCTTTAAATGTATTTGTTGGCTGACCTGCAAAGTCATTACCAAGTACACCGTGATAAGTTGCAGAAGCATCATTTGTTAATGCTATAATAAGAGCTCTTCTTTTATTTACACCTGCACCACCAGTCCAGGACGTAGGTAAATTTCTTTGAGTTGCCCATGTTCCTGTAGCAGTAAGAGTTACACTTGCTCCATCATCCTGTACTGCCTTAGCATATGCTAAATAGTTTGATTCATTAACAGGCATCCAATAAATATCACCTGTATATCCAAATTCAGTATTCCAATAAGTCTGGAGAATAGTAAATCCATTCTTCATTTCTAAAGCTTCAGCTTCTGTGTAACTTGTGGGATCAGCATGTACAAAAACATAAATATCTTCATCAGTTTGTCTCAAGCCTGTATGTCGAGGAATGATTTGAATTTGTATTGTTGCAATTGCAGTACTACATGTGCCTCCAACCTGTGTGTCAATTGATATTTGGAATGTATCGCCATAATGGTTTGGAATTTTAAGATCGGTTATATAGGTAAAAACATTACCTCCCGGATCTACCTGATTTAACGTTCCACTTAAAGGACCAGCACCATATAATGAAATCACAGGGCTACCGTCTCCCATTACATATGGAATTTCTATATTTGCTGTAAATCCAGCCTCTTGTCCAGCAAATACTCTAATAGTATCTGAAAGAATAAAGGCAGGACATGCGCAACATTCTACAACTTTTCTACAACCTCCGCCTACTGTCCAGCCCCCGTAAATATATCTTGTAACAGGATTAAGTCCTGAAGTATCAATTCTTTTACCTATGTAAAACCAATAAGAGGATAACGGAGCACCAGGCACCGCTATATTTGTACCCTCGCAGTCTAAAAATTGCTGAGCTACTTGAACTCCTGCAGGACACTCATCTCCGTCAAGTGGAGATGCTATACATTCACTTGGACTTTGAATTGTAGTCCACCCTCCTGTACCATAGTCATATCTAGTTATAAATTCTATACTATCTCCTGCACCACATTCTGTAATTGCTTTTATATAAATAGACCCTGAAGTAATGCTTGTAGCAATAGATCGAGCGCCATCTATACCTGTATCAACAGGTCCGTAATTTACACCATCAGAACTAGAGTATATTTTTATAGCTGTTTCGGCACCATTGCCCCAAGATGCTGTTAAGCTTACTAAACCTAAAGCACCTACAGATAAAGCAGATAGAATTGGAGCTGCACATATAGTTGTATCTAAACCTGTTTGCAGTTCTATTACTCCGCTAGTAAAGTTATAGAAATAATAAATCCCATTACTAACTGTAAAGTCTCCCGCTTTTCCTAGCCAAATTCCAGATGGTGTTAACACTGAACTTGAAGTTGAAACCTCTATTGTATTACAAGTTTGTCCTAATGTAATTACATCAATAGGAGAACAAGTCACCGTTGATGTTCCAGATGTAACTGAAACTTGAACTGTATACTGAGTTCCTTCAGCAGCTCCTACAAAATTTTCAGATATTAGCGTACCTGGATTTGAAATAACTATAGTTCCTAATATAGCGCTTGGATTATTTGTTTCAAAAACTTGAATTGTATATGAAATGGCACCACCAAGAGTATTTGAAAATGAAACATTTATATTTGTAGTTCCTGGAATTACATTAATAGAACTCGGACAAGGTATTGTAAGTGGTACAATCTGACTAGTTGTAGAATTACAAGTACTTGTTCCATTACTTAAACAAGACTCAACCTGTATAATTAAAGAGTCTAAAGTATTTAAAGTTGATACATCTATATAAAACGGTGTTGTACCTGGCTGAGCTAAATTTGCAATATTAATATTTTGATTTACGCTTGATCCTGTTGAGTCTGTAATTGTAACTTGGCTACCGCAATCTGTATATCCAGAAGGTATAGTACTTGCTGTAAATGGTATGTTAATTCCTACAGGGGCTGATCCTCCATTAACTACATTATATGAATATAGGACAGCTACTGTATCACAACCATCGTCACAGCAATTTTCTTGTATATTGGATACTGCTTGGTATAGATCGCAAATAGCTACCCATTGATTCTGTGTAGACTGCGCTAATGTTTGAGCAGTAACCCACCCAAGATCTCCTAATGAGTTAATACCATTTAAAGAAACTGTTGTTGCATTTAAACAATTACCTTGATTAATTGCATTGTTAATTAAACTAACACTACCTACAGCATCACTAAAAGCGCAGAACTCAGTTTCGATAGCTAAAAGTAATGTTTGAACCGTAACCTCTTGCCCTCTAAGTATACATGATGAAACTACAGGGCTAATATTTCCACTACTAGGATTGCATGGTAAAACGCAATCTTCTAAGATTTGAATTCTCGATAGTATGTTTTGATAGTTTGAGTCTATAATTCCAATGGATTCTATTAAAGTACAAATAGAATTGCCAATCAATGTTGCCCATGAAACTAATCCTAATTCTATAACATTGTTTCCTAAGTCATCTCTATATTGTAAACAATCAGGTAAAGGTAAGTCTGGAGTTAAAAAATCTTTTTGAGCTACTTCACATAAATAATCAATAATAGCTTGCAGTGTACCCGATAAATCTGTAGGGGGTACGCTGGGTAAAGCACACTTTAAATCAACTGAACTAATATCAGGATCACATTCGCATGTAGCATCAATTAATTCACAAAGTTTTGTTGCTAGCGCTGCCACAACATCTGAAACAGAATCTCCGTTACAAAGGTCTATACATTCAATATCAGGACCTTGCCAAACTACACAATTAGAAGATATAGGGCTACAAGGTTGAGTATTTCCGTTATCCGTTGGTATCATATTTTTACTTTTTATTCTGCTACCGGTTCTCCCGTATCGCAGTCTATTATTTTAATTGTCAATCCTGTTGAAAAAACTACAGTTTTATTTAATTTCTGCTCCCAATCACAAAGAGATTTAGAAATTATAGCAGTGCTAACATCTAATCCGCAGCAAGTTGTTATTCCAAATCTTTTTGATCTAAAACTTTTAAACAAGGCTCCAGCAAATTTCTTCTCTGTATTCAGAATGCTTACATCATCCATGCTTGTCTAATAATTTAGTTATTTTATCTTTAGACACATTGGTCTTTTTTAAATTAGCGTTATAATTAGCTAAACATGTTTTATGCACTGTGGATCCATCTGTAGCTTTCGTCTTTTGACATCCGCAAGAAAATCCTTTTTTACAATAAATACATGCCATAATGTTGGTTTTAACAATTGGAATTTAAACAATCTAACTTTTGCAACTCTTTTAATGTATAATTATATATTTCCATTCCTTGATTAGGAGATCCGCAATACTCTACTTTTGATACAGCCGCATCAATTAAAGTTCTTAAATAGAATATTTTAGCAATAAGCTCTTCTCGATCAGAATCTGGAACACATGTATGATCTTCAATTTGACATAGAACATTATGATAAAGAGTTAAAATTTTACTTACTCTTAGATGATTATACTCTACGTAAACTTTATCATTTGGAGAAACACTATATTTGATAATATAAACTCCATCTGGTAGATCTACGTTTTCATCATTGCAATTTGTAGTTTGCAATCCTAAATCACATCCCGCTAAGTTTAAATCAAAATTTGGAGATACCTGAACTAATGCAGGTTTATTAAATCCCGGAGAAGTAATTAAAAGTTCTGAACAGTCTATAGGTAATAATTCTGTATACTGGCTTGTATCTCTAATAGAGAAAACTTTACAATTAGCTACACTAGGAACCTCTAAACTTAAAATATGTTTCTCAGCCATTATATATATTAAATGAGTTACATTAATAATATACAAAAAAAACAGGTCATAAAAAAGAAAAGGCAAGAATTAACTTGCCTTTCCAATTGTATGTGTTAAAATATTAGATATCTTGTTCAAATGCAACACCAGATACAGTGGCAAACTCGGCCATCATATTATCCATAGCTGCAATTGAAGCTGCATCAGTTGATAGAACATATATCTGATATAAGTACTGATCATTATCAAATACTCCAGATGGATTGTTAAATCTTGGAACACTATGCTGCAAGTAGTATACTTTGTACAAAGCACTTCTAGTAACATTTGTAAACATATCTGCCGAACCTTCAATCTCACGGATACGTGCTGAATCAGCAGTACCTTGGTTGTAAGGCATTTGAGCATAACGATCAGTTAAAATTAAATCGCGCATTACCTTTTCACCTAATGTATTTGGCATTTGACCTGCTGTTGTTGTAGAAACACCGCAGTCATTACAAGGATTTCCAGTCTCATCTAATACAGAAAGAATAACCTTTACAGGTTCTTTTTCATAAAAGTCTCTTGTATCAAAAGAACAGTTTCCAAATGATGTATCTACGTATGCACCTTCAACGCTAACTGTAGCACTAACAGAATCTCCTATTGGATCAGTAGATGGATTATAAGTACCATCAAGCATTTCTGTAATAGTAAAAGCTCCAGCATTAGCACTTACGGTTGCAACAGTTGTTGTAGCATTACCATCACCACCAGTAATTGTAATTGGATCTAATGCAGTATAACCATTTCCAGGGTTGTTAATTGCTACTACAGTAACCGCACCAGCAGCAGCTGTAATATCTAATGTAAGTCCAGTTCCTGTACCACCTGTAGTAGCTACATTTGTAGCAGTAACATAAGTAGCTCCAGCAGCACTAATAGCACCTAAAGTAAGAGCGCCATTCATAGCTTGTAAAGCAGCACCAGTTACAGCCATAGAAGCTCCAGCTTCTTGAACGAAAGGTGAAATAATAGGATCAGCAAGAACCATTTGCATTGCAGCAGCTAATGCTAAAGCAGGGTCAACATGAGTCTGGCCATCTACAGTACAACAAAGGAATGCTGGAAGCGATCCGCCATTAGCAGCCGCATCTCCTGAACTATCCCCAATTGCATAAGCATTGTGGTTTAAGAAACGTAGTGCTGGAGATCCTTTAACGTCTACACGTATAAAGAAGTTCTCTCCACATGGAGCACAATCAGAAGCAACTGATAAAGTAGCTGTTGAATTTTCAGCTTCTAAAACATCTGAAGAAGCCAATCTACTGATGTATCTTGGATTAATTCCTTTTGATTTAACTGATTCAGCATAACCACCATGTCCAGGGTTATTACCAATATTATCATTTGTACGTAAACTACCTTGAACTATGTGTAAGTGTCCGGTAGCATTTTCATATCCAGTAGCAATACTGATTGATTCCCAATCTCCGGAATCAACTACAGTAATTTGAGCTGGAGTTAATGCTGAAGTAGCAGTACCATCCGCATCAACAACTGCTGACGCTAGAAAGTTTTTGCAAAAAGCATGATTAAAATAAGCCATTTGTTTTATTTTTAAAGTTTATAAATAAATAATTGTCCTTATGGACATATATAATATACAAAAAGATTTAATTAAATCAAAGATTAATTTGATCTTTCTGCAGCTTGCTGTTCTCTTGTTGCTTGATTAAAGTTTTCGATATCTCCAGCTATAATTGCTGCAGTCTCATCAATAATTAATTCAACAACATCGTCTTTAAATTCTGATTCTACATCTACTAACGATACAACTCCCGTATATGGATTTGTTGCTCCAGCAAATTCAATATATGTTGGCCTTTCATAGAATGTTAAAACAGCATTTACAATTTCAAAATCTTTATTTTTATAAATTCTAATTGTATTTCCAAGAAGTGTGCAGAATGTTTCCGCCCAATCAAAATCAGGTCTTTTTAGATTATCTCTAAGAATTAGGTTAACATTAGCTTCCTCGGCTAAATAAACGGACATTGACCTAGGCTCAGGACAACACTCATCTTTTGCATAGGCATTTACTCTTTTAAATTCCAAATAAGTTTCAAATGGAAAGTTATCTGTTTCAAAATAACTTTCATTTTGAGTACCAGTTAAAGGAAGCTCTCTAAGCAAGACTTGCATGTCGTCAATTCTACGTTTAGAGAACTCATCTCCTTCTTTGTACATGTTACCCCCATGCAACTGTCTTCTTGACCATTCAACCTGAGCTTTATTAAAAGCTTCAGCTATTTGCCATGACTCAATATTATCATAGTCATTACTAGATAGTTTATTTAATCTTTGCTTTAATTTTAGTTGAACAGTTGAGTTATCCATGATTATTTCCAGTAAGGTTCTATTTTATCCATTAATGATGTCAATACATCATCCTGTTCCGGGTTCTTTAAGAATGTTAATACCTCAGATGGGACCTTTCCTAATTTTAATCCGCTATCTAAAGTTTCAATCCATCCTGATGGTTTTGGTGTAATAAATCTATAAAACATTGCATCTTTTATTAATGCTCTAATTTTTAGATCTTCCATTTTAGCTTTACAAGAATCAATAAACATTTCAGCAGCTCTCTTCTTGTTGGATTCCGTTCCTTCTCCAGAAATAAATGCATCCATATTTTCATACATAATATCTAGAGGTGTAGATTTAGTGTATTGAACACTATCAGAATCTACAACTTTTGCCACATACAATAATCTAGTTTTATCTTTATCATACAGTTTTTCCAGTTGCACTAAAGCTTTATTTCTAAGTTTAGTATACTCTGTTCTAGTTGTAATACTTTCTTCTAATAAATCTAGATAAAACTTTTTTGGATTAGCGCTTGATTTAGCAGATTTCAATGAGCTAGATATCATAGAAAATCCTCCAGCTTTTATTGCTTCTAATTTAATTCTATCATAAGGGTCTTTACTTGGATCTAGATAAACAGGATCATTTCCACATCTTAAACTAATTCTTGACCAAAACTTATCGTTATCTGGTTTTAACAGTTGAACATTATTCCAAAAATCTTTATCTTCTGGATCTAAAATATTAGATGCAAGCTCTGCCTCTAATTCAGCTACCAATGTTCTGATTTGTTTTATTTTAATTTCTCTCTCTCCAGGTGGTAATTTTTTAACTTCTGGTGCAAATTCATTGAGACCTGTCATGTATCTTTTAACACCGTTCATTTCTAGACAAGCTAGAGATTCTTCATGCCATACTCCTTCGTGTAGTGACATACCATAAGACTCTAACCCCATGTTTTCTTTATCATGGTTAACATAAGGTCGCACCGCAATAGTTTGATTTTTTCCTTGCTGATACTTTTCTACAATCGTGTATTCTTCCTTCATTTTTTGTTTGGTTTTTATAAATTATTAATCATCACTCAAATGTACATAATTATGTACGTTATCAATTAATATTTCTAATGCCGGCTTTCACCGGCAATAGTTATTTGAGTAATTATAAATCTGCGTA
>Ga0233415_10001154_pt1 | contig 11698 bp, 12 predicted proteins | sample Na_anoxic_12_MG_FD_188631 | JGI IMG/M metagenome (GOLD analysis project Ga0233415, IMG submission 188631) | Seawater microbial communities from Saanich Inlet, British Columbia, Canada - Na_anoxic_12_MG | ecosystem: Environmental > Aquatic > Marine > Inlet | place: Canada: British Columbia...
TCTTGTTTCAGGTTCAGGAAGCACTTTGGATAATTTAGCTTTTCATTGCTATGATGAATTGGAAGGCGTAATGAGAGGAATGGCGACAATCACAAGTGTCTTTGCTGACCGCAATTGCGGAGCATTAGAGGTTGCTGATGGTTGGGGCATTCCAAAATTTGTATTAGACACCAAGTCAATATTGAAGAAAGCAGGGAATGTTGATCTCTGTGTGTTGGCCGGATTCTTGTCTAAGATTTACGTTCCCCCTGAAATGGAAGGGAAAATTCTTAATATTCATCCCTCTCTGCTGCCTAAATATGGCGGCAAAGGCATGTATGGACGTAAAGTTCATCAAGCAGTTAAGGAATCGGGCGATTCGATCACAGGCTGTACTGTCCATGTAGTAGATAATGAATACGATCATGGAGAAATTGTTGATCAGGAATTGATACCTATTATGCCAGAACAATCTGCGGACGATTTAGAAATGGCTGTTAAAAAGCTGGAACAACAGCTTTACCCTAAAGCTATACTTAATTTCTTAAGCAAACAGCCTAAATAAGATATTAAAGGAGCATCACATTTGTTGGAGTCGAATATGGTCAAAACATTTGAAGAATACAAACAGTTAAGAGAAGCCAACGAGAATAAGGATGATAAGAGCGGAAGCGAAGTCGCCACATCAGTATCTCTTGGAAAAGGCAATGATTACGAACCGTTTCAATGCAGCGACGATCCCAAGTCGGAGCACTATGGGAAGAATGCCGCTTTGTCCCCAATCGTTCGAGCCTTCAAAGGAGGCGGAAACTGGGGATGGTCTAAAGATGACACTTCGGGAGATGACAAGCCTGTGAAGATTTCAGGCAAGAAGTTGTATCTCGCTGGTGGGTCAGTCCGATCTCATCTTATGGGAGAGAAAGGCAATGGCGATATTCAATTAGCCACGAACGCTTCTCCAGATGAAGTTTATCATCTAATGAAGCAAAATGGATTTGAATTCGTTACAGACAAAGGAAGCGTGAAAGGTTCTAAAGATCCTAACCCTAACAAGACAGAAGGCTCCAAGCAAAGTTTCTGGGTTGAGATGAAGAACAAGAACGGTCGCCCATTCACCTTTGGTGTGAATGTTAATGGCACTAAGTTCAAACTTGACACCTTCCGTAAAGCTCGTGGCAAAATGACAGATGACGATGAGCCAGAACCGGGTACAATGGGAGATGACTCCAACAGCCGTGACTTTAGCATGAACTCCATGTATATCGAACTCGGTAATGAGAACGGTCAGAATGATAAGTTGACCGATCATCATGGTGGCGTTCATCACATGGCTTCTGGGAAGGTATCACCAAATGGTGGAATGGATTCAATGAAAGGTCGTCCTGACAAAATGATTCGTTACATGCGATTCATGCACGGTTATGGCGATCACAAAAACATGAGCACAGAAGACAAAAAGTTCATGACAGATAACGCTCCTTCTCTTGGAAAGCTTGATCGCAAATACATGATGGGAGAATTCAAAAAGGGAATGGACAAAGAAGGCTCTGATGGCCGAGGCTTCTTAAAGAGTCTTGCCTCATTCGGAATGTTGGATCACATGTTCCCCGGAAAGCATATTGATACAGACTTTCCAAAAGAGCTATCTGAACTTGGAGACAAACAAGCTCCTATGGCTTGGATGCTTCGCATGAATGATCCCTCAATGTTAGAAGACGAAGATATGGATGCCGATGATATGAAAAAGATTAAGTTCTTAATCAAGTCTCTCGGCATGACAGAAAACATGGATCAACACATGTTAGAAGACTTGATGTCTGGATACACCAGCAGTGGAATTTCGGGCCGAAAGTTACGGGAATGGGGAACTAAGATGGGCAAGCTTGATGGATCATTGATGGATGCCTTCATAGCTCACGCCAAATCTCCTAGAGTCAAGGTTTATCAAATAAACGATGAAGGAGTAGAAGGCGTTGATGAGGCTTTCCTCGATCTCTTTGATCCGTTTACAGGTCAGAAGGATGTCTTCGGAATTGATGAACGAAAGAGAAATCTGGAGCTTGATGGATTCCGTAAACAAGTGGAATACATGAGGCCCATGTAAAACTTTGGGACACAAAAAAAGGCCGCTGGTATTATTACCAGCGGCCTTTTTTATTTGGTAGAGGTTACTTCTTTTTCAGATCGAAAGTTCCGTCGTACCTTGGAGATTCAAATGTGCCTTTGAATCTGCCGTTCTTGATCGAGCCAGTCCATTTGTATTTGGCACCGTCTAGCGCAAAGAAAAAGTCCACTCGAAGGTTTCCCCTCGAATGGACTTATTCCAGCAAGCAAATTTCTTTTACATAATCCACTTTCATGAATCATGCCAACTTATCCGACCTAATTACAGCTTCCAGCTTGGTATCGCTCACTTGTTTAGGGTTTCATCCCTAACCACCATTTACCTTACTGGCGTCGGCCTTGGGTTGGTTACTTTTGGCTCTTTCAATCCCTTGTTTGTATTATCGACAATCAGGAATGCCACTCACGATTACTCGCTGCCGTGGTTTAGCCCTTTTGTCAACATCACAAACCTGAAATCAACTTCACTTTTAGTTCCGTATCCCAAGTTTCTTTTATTCTCTTGAGTTTGATCTCAAGCCACTTCTAATGAGGTGTTGATTCCTCATAGGCTCATCGAATGTATCCGAGGCAACCCTCGTGCTCCCTATTCGGGAGGGCTTATCTCAAGTATGCTGTCTTTCACTCGGCTTATCACCTCGCTACTTCATCAGTCACTTCGATATGATCTCAGTGTGATGTACTTGATTTAGCCCCATTCTTTGACAAGGTAGTTAGCTCAGAGCTTTGAGGAATCTACTTGTACAGGCAGATTTGTATCCTCTAGTTTTCTAAACTCCTCCGTAAGTTGCTGGCCCTTCTATTCCTTTTCAGCATTTCGCTGTAGGGACGGTATTAGACCAACTCACCTTGTCTGTGGTGCCTGTCGCTGGTTTACGTTTTAAGATTTTCCAGTTAACCCATTTGCAGTGGGTGATGACGTTTCCGCCCTCTGGTTGGCCTTAACACGCCGGTCGTCTTATGGTAAAGTCCATTCTTCTCGATTGCTCTTAAAGATGGGTTCTAAACTTTGGACTTCCGCATCCCCTAGAAGTAGTTCTGTTCTTACAGATTTCTCTGCAAGTCAAGCTTTCTTCTTAAAGGTGGTTTTGGGTTTTGTACTCTTAGATGATCGGGGCTTTCACCTTTTACATCTAAGATTTCCCAGCGAACTCAGTAACGGTCGTAAACTTGTGTCAGCGTTTGACTTCTGTTTCCCGTTCACGACTGTTGTTCTCATGTTTTATTGTATGGCGTTCTCCGTGTCAACTGTGTCTTGTAATTTTTTTTGATGTTGTTTTCGTCGCCGTTTGTTTCGTTCGTGTCAGCGATGGGTGTAATTTACTGGATCAAAAAAAGATTGCAACCCACCCAGCAAAAAAAGTTTGGATTGACTCTCTCAATGTGAACCTCAATCACTGTTTCGTGTCGATAAATGTAGAGGTTGTGCTAATTCAACTTTTTTTGTAGACTCCATCCAATCAGCCACAAGGAGGCAAGGATGCCAACTCAACTGCATATATTCGACTTCGACGGAACTCTGATCAACACTCCTCTGGATACAGCGGAGAATCGCCGTCTATACGAGAAAGACAAGGGGATTCCGTGGATAATCGACAAGGAAACGTCCCGGAGACTCTCTGCTAAGCACCGCAAACACATTGGAATGCGTAGAGGATGGTACGGACGTAGGGAAACGCTAGAACCGCCGCTTGTTCCTAATCCAACTCCAAAATCAATTTTCATCCCCAAAGTTTGCGATCAATTCCGAGAGAGTAAAGCGAACGAAGATGCCATTACACTTCTCATGACTGGCCGACATGCTGGAATCATGGCTCAAGTGTTACGCATTTGCGGTGATGGCAAGCTGATTGATGTGAAGCACAAAGGGATCAAGGATGGAAAGCTCTACGTTGATTGTGTAGATGCCAATGTTCAATGCCTCTTCATGGGGCAAAATGGACCTGATCCACAAGGAACGAAGCCGAATGAGACTCTTCCTTGGAAAATGTGGATCATTGAGCAATATGTCAGAGTCTTTGAAGACCTAGAAAAGATTGAAATCTGGGAAGACAGAGAAGCACATGTTGCCGAATTTCGTGAGTTAAATGACCTTTTTGACCAAGATGTCATTGTTAACCACATTCAGTCTTAAACATAAACCTTCTGTAATTACAATTTTTGTAATTACAGAAGGTTTTCTTTTGGTTTAAGAAGCTCCTACATATGGTGTGAAAACTTATCAATATGTAGTCCGACTCTTAAAGGCAAAATGCCCTGCCACACTTCCTGTAAGTGTAAGAAGAGTCAGAGTTCCTAAAGGACATGATGGACTTTGTGAGCTTAAAGAAGAAAAATTCTTGATTCGTATTGACAAAAATCTCTTAGAGCACGAAGCTATCGAAACCTTACTTCATGAATGGGCTCATGCTATAGCTTGGCCAGAGTGCGAGCACCACCATTCTGATGAATGGGGTAAAGCTTACAGTCGAGTATATCGATTGTTTCTTAAAGAGTTTTTGGAAAACTCCGAACTGAACTAAACTAAAACTTACAGAATATAAAACTGGAGATGTTATGTACGAACGATTCACAGATAGAGCAAGAAAAGTAATGCAGTTGGCAAATAGTGAAGCTCAACGATTCAACCATGAATATATTGGCACCGAACATGTGCTGCTGGGATTGGTTAAAGAAGGATCAGGTGTGGCTTCTCATGTCTTAAAGAACTTAGACATTGATCTAAGAAAAGTTAGATTAGAAGTTGAAAAGCAGGTGCAATCTGGACCTGATATGATCACCATGGGTAAACTTCCCCAAACCCCACGAGCTAAGAAAATCATTGAATACTCAATGGAAGAAGCTCGCTTGCTCAACCACAATTATGTGGGAACAGAACACATCCTATTGGGATTGGTTCGTGAGGAAGAGGGCATTGCTGGGAACATCCTCTTAAGTCTCGGGGTTGAACGAGATGATGTCAGAGAAGAGATTCTTAATCTTCTGGGACATGGTGAAAAACGAGAAAATCGCTTGTCGTCAGTTGAAATGGCTATCAGAGATGCTGTTGCCAATCAAGACTTTGAGAAAGCGGCTAATTTGCGTGATGGCGCAAAAAAGAACACAGACGACTCACACAAGGAAGCCTTGCGTCAGATAGCCTGTGTACTTTTAGGTCATATCAAAGAAGATTATGGTACAAAAATTACGCTGGATGCTATCAAGAATATACTTGAAGAATTTGACGTTTAATTATTTGCCAACAGGTGCAACAGCTTTTCCGCCCTTGCCCTTTGCGACGAGTTTATAAGGCCAAACTGTACCCATTGAGTGACAGTAATCCTTGTAATCGTCGCTTAGGTCTTGGCGACCATCACGTCCACCATCAATCTTTTCTTTATGACTGCCCTTCTTAGGACCGTGGACTGCGCCTTCTTTCCAAGACACGGTTCCATCTTCAAATACTTCTACTAACTCGTTTTGCAAGCAAAATGATACAAAATCTCTCATGTCGTAATCTCCTCTGGATTAAAAGCTGCTATTTCTATATACTTGAGATAGTTAATTTTTCCAAAAAGCTTTAATTCAGCTAAGGAGATTGTTGAGGGTTTCATGAAGAAAGCCGCCTTGTATGTTCATGGACGTATTGTTGTAGGGTTCAATCACGGGGATGCCTTTGGCAAACTTACAGAGATTGAGCAGCACGAATTCATTATAAGTGGATTCTACGATCCAGAAACAGAAGAATTCGATTCGGATAGCACAGACGATCATTTTTATGACAAAGAGATGATTCTGGTGAGACATGCGAACGTACAAGATCGATCCGACCCAGACACAGGAATCTCTGAATTTGGAGCCCAACAAATAGAAAAGTTGGGCTCTTTCCTTTTGGAAAATGTAAAAATTAAAGATTACATCTTCCTTACCAGCCCTCTTCTTAGATGCTTACAGACAGCACAAATTTTGCATCAAAAAATTGATGTTCCTATTGAAGTATGTCCCGGAGTGATGGAAACTCCAGAAGAAAGTTTTTGTCTCAAAAACCATAAAGATAAGTTCTCTGACTTCGATTGGCCCACATCCCACAACTGGGATCTCTCTCCTGAATCTCCAGAAGTCTTCTTAAGTCGTATAAGACAAACCTTGCAAGGTTTGCCACATAAGGCTATCATAGTGACGCACTTCGGTACTATCTTTAATTTGGCTAGACTTGCATCGTGTGACAACAAAGCCAAAGAGATGCTTAATCAGGGAATCCCTCCCGCAAGTGCGATAGAGATAGATAAGAAGAAAATGGAGAGGCTGGAATATGAGGACGTTAGTTAATGTAGACCCCAGATTTAACAGGGATAAACTCAAAGAATTTTTAAGACCCCCCGTTGTTGTTAGAGTCAACAAATTCACAGAAGAGACTTTGGAAGAATTCACAAATGACTTCAACGAAGCAATTAACACTGGACAACCAATTGTTCCAGTCGAAGTAGATTCTTATGGTGGATCAGTTCATTCAGTTATGGGCATGGTTACAATCATGGAAGAATCTCCAATACCTGTTGCTACAATTTGTTCCACAAAAATGATGTCTGCGGGAGCAGTGTTGTTTTCCTTTGGAACTGACGGTTACAGATACATGCACCCTGATGCTACCATGATGATTCATGACGCCAGTTATGGAACAGATGGTAAAGTTGAAGATATGAAAGTCAGCACGCAATATGTTGACGATCTTAACAAAAGGATGTTTAAGAAACTTGCCAAACATATTGGCAAAGACGCAGACTACATCTTGTCTAAGATCAAAGAAAAGAATCACCTCGACTGGTTCTTGACTGCACAACAAGCAAAGAAACTCGGAATTGTAAATCACTTGAGACTTCCAACTTTGGAAGTTAATGTCAATCTCGAAATTAACATTGGATAATTCAATGCAATTTGCTACAAACCAAGAGCTTATTGGTGAGTTAATGAAACGGCAGACTTTTGCGGGAATCATTATCTCATCAACAGAAGAACATAAAAATAACGAACAAACTCACAATGACTTTGCAGTCTACTCTGCGGCTTGCAACGAAGATACAATTTCAATCCTAAGCAAAATAATCCTAGAACTGAAAGCAACAAAATGAATGTGATCATTGGCGCATACGCTTTTACTTTGTTTATGTTTTTGATAGTGGCAATTAAACACTACAGATACATTCATTATTCTCGATCAACTTTTGCAGACAATGAAGAGTTGAGAGATAGAAATCGACATTTGGAATGTGTTCTTCCCGATGCAGAACAAAAATTGAATCGTGAATGGCAAGTCAAAATCCAAGAGTCTGTAGATGAGTTGAGAAGTGATGCGCTGATTGCTCAAACCAATCTCATTTCTCAAGCTCTTACTGGAGATTCAGGCAAAGAACTTCAATCAAGCATGAAGACTTTGATTGAATCCACTTACAGTAGAATGAGTCAAGAGTTCATTGGCGGCTTGGAAGATGAAACAAGCGGATTGCTTGCTGAGCTTAATGAAAACCTCTGTGATCGTGTCTGGGACTCTATTCAGCAGATGAAGGTCCAAAGCGATGAAAGTCCTTATATTCTTCCCCCCAGTGCTGTGATAGCTTACACGAAGGGTATAAGAACGGTCGTCGTTGTCGAGCAGAAGCCACAAGTAAGAACAATGGGCTTCACTCCAGACTTGGTTGGGCAAAGGTCTCGTGGCAAAGCTGTTTCTACAAGCAACCAAGCTTATAGATTCAGACTGTCGTTTCCTTATGTGTATTTCTTTGTTGCTTTTGATGGCAAAAAATTTGCATATCATGAAATCTACTTTAGAAACAAGCCTCTGACATCTGCCAGAGAACATGTTTATAATCCGCCGCTTCCCAACATTCATAAAGATAAAAAGAACTTTCGGCCAATGTGCATGGGAGAAGGATTTAGAAATGATGTGAAAGCAGAATCACAAGTTTCAAGAGCATGTGAGGAAGTTATTTCGGAGTTCTGGCAAAGACCTTTTAATGAACATCTTGGAAACGGAATACTGTCAAGCACCGACAATAGAGTTTCTAATTATTCCAAGTGGCAAGAAGCTACAAAAGAAGACCCGATGTTCATTCTTACTGTAAAGTGGGGAAAAGGAAAAACCGCCAAAAGCATCATGGATGAGATGTTTAAGAGAAGAGATATGGAACATCCGGCTGATGACATCGATAAGAAGATAAGGACGATGCTTGACAAGGGAGTTAATGGAATTAACAAAACTCTTAAATCTGCCATTGACTCAGCTAAGAAAAACAATACACTAAGGGCAGGAAAGCTTGACCCTGTTGTTAAAGAACAATTGGAAAATGTTGTTGTTTCTCATACAAAGAAAGTATTTGAACATTGCATAAAGACTTAGGAAAAGACTTAGGAAAAGGAATAGCCACTGCTGCGATTTGGGTCGCAGTAGGAGTTGTAGCCGCATTAGCACCAGAATCAGTTAGAGATGTAGCTGGTACTGCTGGGGTAGTTACGGTGTTAATGTGGATTTTCGCTTAAAGGAATAAGAAGTCATGGATGACGTTAAAGTAGTAGCATTTGACACGACGCAACCTCTCTGGTCTGAGATGAGCAGACAACTTCCACGTATGGCAGAAATGCTCGGCGTGGACAAAGATGATTTGAAGGTAATGGACTACGAGTGGTTTCCTCAAGAGTACATGAACAGCAAGTTTCGTGATAAGATGCTTACTGTTCAAGGAGTGCTGCCAGAACTTCCTTTCATTCAGAAGAGAAGATTCCAAGGGCCGGGATCAACTGGCTATGGAATGTTTTTGGTTCAAAACTATCTCGATTCTGAATTGAAGTATGTTCTTTATACAGTTGCCGCTCCGGGTGGATGGGATGCTACATTTCTTGTCGTCCCCAAAGGAAAACTGTACCAACTCAAAAGAAACGCCATTGCTCTTAACAAAATGGCAAGTCACAAACTGAATCCACCAGTTTTAGAAGAAGGACTGTTGGAAGACGTTGTGCAAAATACCGTGGGGTTCTTACTTCGAGCTAAAGACATTGAGAAATACGGTGTGAAAATCAAGAGAGGAATCATTCTTGATGGACATCCCGGAAATGGCAAGACAATGCTCTGCCGTTATATACAAAAATTGTGTTCTCAAAACAGCATTCGCTGGGGCACTGTGACAAGTGCTGATATTGATCAAGCTTATGCTGACAAAGAATTGAATTCACTTTTCAGCCGTTATCCTGTTACTTTCTTTGATGATATCGATGTTGGATACATGGATAGGAAGAAAGGGAATGGCAAAATGGCTTGTTCTTTACTGACAGCCATGGATGGAATGAATGAGTCTGGTCACTTAGTCAGAATCTTTACAACAAACGAAGAGGTAAAGGATCTCGACAAAGCGTTTACCAGACCGGGACGAATTGACAAATTCATGACAATTCGTAAACCAACTCAAGACATGGTTCGAAGATTGATTGACACTTGGCCAAAAGAAATCCAAGAAAACATCAATATCGATACAGCAGTAGAAATGTCTAATGGGTTTTCCTTCGCAGAAGTTGAGGCCATTAGAACATTTCTTGTAGGAAACAAAGTTCTTGGCGACGGCACTTGGGATCTCGACAGTGCCTTTGAAGAATTTAACGAAAGAAGAGAAGAAGACAAAGAAAGAAGAGGAGTTGGATTTGGTGACAAATCCAACAAAAGAAAGAAGAAGCGTAGGTCTAATAAAACAGGTAAAGCTCTCATCCAGAAGGGAGGGGAAGCTAAGCCTAGATTACCTCAATCTTAACCCAAAGGGGGAGTCATGGATGACTAAGAAACTTAAGTTCATTTTCACAAACCATCTTCGGGAACGGTTCGTTCAGCGAACAAATAGCAGATATGATCACCTGAAGATTTGCAGAGACAAGGAATGTGAAGAATGCCAAAAGCTCAAAGAGGAAATTAAACAAAAATCCATAGAAGAGAAAAGAGAGGTTGACACACAGATAATAAAACGTATCAGTAAGGCTGATGAAAATCGATCTTACGTGAACAATACTGGATTCATGACATGGTACTACGACAAATATGGGTATGATGACAAATTTCAGTTTCTAGTTCACAAAAACATTTTGTTCGTAGTATTGATCAAAAGAGGAAGAAAGATTGTCGTAACTTGCCTCGATGCAAGAACTCATTTGGTGGGAAAAGCAACTCTTCAAAGAAAGAAGTACAATAAAATCCCAACTAAAGAAGAAAAGCAACAATCACAACTTCTCGAACAGATCGAAAATGAAGCCCAGTCACAATGACTGGGCTTCGGCCTTTAATATGGATCGTTCAGTGCGCCTCGGGCATCATCGGCATTGGCTGGAGAGATAACAATATCATTTGGTACAAATTTTACATTTGGTATCTTCTGCCATGTGTATCCGCCGCCAGTTTCATAAATGTGATATGGCACATCTATCTCAAAGCCTTCTTCCCCCACGGCCATCATCACCCAGACATGTTGCTCGCCACAGGCAGCATTGACTGTGCCCACTTCAAAGTTTCCGGGGAAGCTATTGATGACGACATCTGTTATCGCTTCAGCAATAAGGTGACAGATTCCGCCGCCATTGAGATCATCATCCTCTCCTTGTTGCCACTCATCATAAACTTGTTGTGCAGCCGCAGCCATTTGAGGGCGCAACTTCATGAGAGATTGCTGTATCTCTGTAACAGCTTCAAGACGTAACCATTCTTTGAATTTGCCGGGAGGTTTTTCTGAACCTTTTGCTTTGGGTTTACCATAAAGTTTTTTGGCCATGTATAAAGATGCTGGAATACCAACTACAGGAAGAGCGAACGCTCCTGCCACTGCTCCAGCTTTGCCAATTTTCTTTAAGGTGTTTTTCATGCTGCCTTTAACCATTCCTCAACTGCATATTGTTTGATTTCAACCACAGGTGCCTCTTTGATGAAATGAAGAGCAGCCTTAAATGTACGATTGAACTCAGTATTTATGTCGCTTTGGGATGGAACTCTTTGATGAGTTCCGAATTCCATGACAATTGAAAAAGCACCATGTCTGTAATACCAATCTACTTCTGTGCCATAGATCGGTCGTCCATACATCTGACAAGCCCTTTGCATCTTGTATTTGCTTAATCTTCCCATCTCTCCAATAATTCTTTGATAATCTGCATCATTAGGACAAAGCTGATTTCGATCTCCAAAAGGAGTTAAATATATCCTTCCCCATGTGTGACCGGATATTACAGCATTTGGTTTGATCTTATTAAAGAACGACTGAAGCTCATGAACAGGCTTCACAGATTGCTTATTACTTCTTGGGCCGGGCCAATTCCTATTAGGATCAACGCCGTCTACATGGCGGCTGTGAGGATAGCTGTCTGGAGAGACGACTGGGACAAAATAGATGATTCGGCTATTAACCAATTCGGTTATTTCTTTATCATCTCCATAGCTGTCCAGAATCGTCCCTATGTAACCCATGACGGTAGACGATGACAAAGGCTCATTGCCATGCAAACAGGCTGTAATGAGCACCACAGGCTTCTCAGCGTCCTCATATGGGTTCTCTATCTTAATGAAATGAATCTCCCTGCCTTTGGTGCTTGTTCC
>Ga0233415_10001156_pt1 | contig 11684 bp, 17 predicted proteins | sample Na_anoxic_12_MG_FD_188631 | JGI IMG/M metagenome (GOLD analysis project Ga0233415, IMG submission 188631) | Seawater microbial communities from Saanich Inlet, British Columbia, Canada - Na_anoxic_12_MG | ecosystem: Environmental > Aquatic > Marine > Inlet | place: Canada: British Columbia...
ACAAGCGTATCTAGCTCTGATGATGCCAGCCACATGTTTAAGGAGTGGTTTGAAAGTGGAAAAGGCAAACCTTCTTGTGCTTTCGTGGATTTGAATATATTAGGAAGCTCTTTTGATGGAATAGAATTAATTAGAAAAATTAATTTTGAATATGGAAATGAAGTAGTTGTAGGAATAATTTCTTCATCTAATGAAGAAACAGAACAGGCTAAAGCAATAAAGGCTGGTGCTCAATTTTGGATAATAAAATCAGACGAAATAGAGCCTAGACTTGAAGAGTTTAAAAAAGATTTTGATGGATATAAATCTAGAAAAGCTCCTTTTAAAGTGTATAAATAATGTTAAATTTAGATGATTCTACAAAAGAAGTTTTAATAGATATTTTTAATAAAAAAAATGTTTGCCTTGAAGGTAATATATTGAAATTGATAGATGTAGAAAATGAAAAAAATGAAGAATTTATTAAATATGTTAGAACCTGCATAGAAAGAGACAAAAATAATAGACAAAAAAGATTAGAAGTAACAAAGCAAGTTCAAAAACAAAATGTAGAACTTGAAAAAAATAAAAAATCAATAGAAAAAATAAATAAGAATTTAAAAATCTCACTAAAAGAAACTGAAGACGCTAAATCTATTGTGGAAAATGATTTAGATATACTACAAAAAAAGACTCAATTTGAGTTAATAGGAACTATAGTAAAAGTTGCGCTTTATATTATTGTGGGAGTTGGGATATTAACAACAATTATGTATGCATTATCATTGTATTTCAATAAAGACACTCAAATGATAGGTTCTGCCTGGAGTAATATGTTTGGAATTCTTTTAACAAATGCCTTTTCTATAGTTGGAACTATAATGGGAGTTAAATATGCAACAGGTGAAAAAAAGTAATTCAAATTTTAATTATTATTCTTAAATTCCAAGCCATTACAATTATAGTATGAGCAATTTCTGGTATCGCCATACCATTAAAAAAAGACATCAAAAATAATGGAAAAAAAACCATAATTATTGAGAATATAAGGTGATAAAACCATTCTTTATATAATATCCTTTTTCTGTTGATGTGAGATAATAAAAATATAGATAAAGGATAAGAAAAAAAATATGTATAAGCAAATGTGTTATGAACTTCTTTATTATAATCCACATTAAAAAGACCAGTAAAAAATAATGAAAAATAAGTTATTCCAAAAAATAAATAAAAAAAATTTTTATTTATAATTCTATTGTGTCTTTTTATATATATGAAAGAGTTGAAAAGTAAAGATATAGAAATAACCATAAGGCTTAAGTTAAAAATCCAGCCAAAATTATCTACAGTCCCCCATTTAGAAATTTGAATATCTTTTATATTAAAGTCAGTTGTTGCAGTAAAGAAAAATGTAATGAAGAAAAATAAAAAAATAGAAAATATTGTTTGGAGTTTTCTAAATTTTGTTAATAGTTCTTTTTTTGTTTGCATTTTTTAATTAAGTGACTAAGGTATATATTTTTAAATAAGTTTATTTTTTGTAAAAACAATTTCTATACCAACTTCTTTCATCATTTCTAAAGAAACTTTAAAAGAATTTTTCCAATGTTCTAATTCCATATTAGGCTCTGGAGTTACAACTTTTTTTATTCCACTTTGAATTATTCCTCTAGCACAATCTGCACAAGGAAATAAATTCACATAAAGAGTTTTTCCCTTTAAGGACTTACCTTCTCTTGCTGCGTTATATATAGCATTTCGCTCAGCATGCTCTGCCCAAAGGTATTTTTCAGGTCTTTCGTGTCTTGAATTAACATTGTCATCGCACCCCCTTGCAAAGCCATTATAAGCAAATGTAATAGGCGTATTACTTTCTTCGTCTATAATTATAGCAGACACTTGTGTGCTTTTATCCTTACTCCAGGTTCTGACTATTTTTAATATTTCTTCCCACTTATCATTCCAATTAGGCATATTTTTGTTTTTTAAAATAATTGATATAATCTTCTTCTTTATTAAAGGGAAATTTTTCTTTTGGCTTTAAAACTTTGTAGTGATTGTTATATTTTAAAGTTTTATTTAAACTCACAGCTAGTGAATTTTCTAAAACTTTACCTTTATCTTCCAAAGAAAGTTGAGGTTCAATTATTTTACCCATTTCTGAAAAGGCCTTAAAATCACCTTCAGATACTTCTTTTTTTAGTTTTTCGTTTATGTTTTTTAAATACTTTTTATAAAATAAATTTTCACCCTCTTTTAAGAAAGAGCAAATACCAGCGCCAATTTCATCTTCATCAGGAAGTAAGTCTTTTTTATTTATAACAAATTCAAACACATAACCAAAAGGTTCTTTTATTAAAAATTGAGACCAATTTTCATCCAAATACCCAGGTTGCATAAAAGAATATCTAATTGAATTCCATATTTTTTTAGAAACATAAACTCTTCCATCTATAGGTTTAGATAAGTAACCTCCTACGGCTTTGAAGTTGTTGTCAAATTTTAATCCACTTTCTCTTATTCCTTTTGCACTTTCTTTAAAAGGAGTTCCGTGATATACTTTTATAAAGTCGTTTTTTATTATTTTATCCAATTCATGTAAGAAAAAGTTGTCTACATTAAATACAGATTCTTTTAAATTATTTATGGTTAATTCTACTTCAGTTATAAAGCCACCCATTTCCCAATTTATTTCAATTGCTATCCCTTCTCTTTTAAATAAGTTTTTAAATTTATTTAAACTTATTGCCGTTGTTTTTTTTGAGTGAAACTTTTTAGATTCTAAAATTTTTTTAACAGATGAATAGTCAATCATTATTTATCTTTTAAATAATAAATAATAAGTTATTTAATATAATCTTTAATATTCATATCCATAATAGTGTTTATTATTTTTTGTGATACTCTATACTCTGAGAAGGTAGCATCTTCTTTTAATAAAATTATAATGCAACCAAAGAGCTTAATGTCAGCATACTTAGAACCTTCTAGCATTTTAAGTAACAATTTAGCATACAAAGGTAATTGGATGCTATATTTATATAAATCTGTACTATGGTATTTTTCAAAAGGAGATAGCATCATTTTCGTGTACCAATGAACTTCAAAATTTTTTGGCTGATTGGTCTTCCAGTCAGTAACGGCAATACCCAACTCACCTTTTTTGTTTAATATTAACCAAACCTTATCTGGCTGGCCGAAATATCCTAATTCTATATTTCCTAAAACCATTTCTGTATCTAAAAGAACCGCACCTCTATCATGCATTAAATTAATAAACTCATCCCCAGCCTTAATCATAGAATCTCCTTTTTTTGTCTGTTCTTCATCACATTTAAATATAGGTTTTCTAACTTCCTTATATTTTCCATATTGATTTACTAGATTTTGTTCTAATATGTAATGAACTCTTGAGCCCATATTTGTAGCATAGTTACCAGTAGCAGCCCATTCTGCTAGTAAAGACTTTTCTTTTTTTGGGTCTCCTCCGCAATTTTTAAATGATTTTGTAGTAGTTGCATCAAATGGTTTGTAAAAACTCTTTAAAACCGTAGATACAGATGGCATATTTTGTGTTATATTTCCATCTCTACCTTTTATAAAGTATGTATGAGTGTCTTCAATAAAAGAAAGTTTATTTTTTAATTGATAATCTGAAACTATTTCTTTTATCTCATTTGATATTTTTTGTAAATCCATATAATATTAAGCTAATTCTAATTCCTCTTCTAATTCTTTAATATTTTCTTTTTCATTTTCTTTTTCATTCTCTTTTAAGGGCTCTAAAGGAATAAATCTAGATGCTAAAAAGTGTGTGTGAGGAAAGCAGTCTGATAAATCAACTTCCTCTATTTGAACGCCGAGAGCACCTCCCTGCATATTCATTTTATTAAATTTTATTGCAGTATAATGATTTCCTTTTTTAATCCACTTACTCATAGGAATATCATTAGGTCTATCAGAATCGTTTATGCAAATAAGTTTCATAATGCTAATATAAATAATTGTAAGTTAATATCAAAGTTATTGAATGAATAAGTTGGTCAAATCCAATTGTTGACCAAAATCTCCATTCCCACTTTGAACTTTCATGATTATTGTTTTTTGTTTCTAACATCTTTAAATAACAGTATCCACTTATTTTGCTAGTTATAAAGTCAGTAATAAAGTGTGTAGAAAATATTAATAATCCTAGAATTAATAAATCGTAAAAAGATTTTTCAAATAAATTAAAAAAAACAACCCAACACAAAATTGTAACTATAGTATATATTGAAATGTGAGTGGTAAGCCAGTAAATATTTTTCCCCTTCTTCCTTCCCATGTTTCTATTTTGAAACAAAAAGTCTGCAACAAAGTGAGTTAAAAGTAAATATATTAATATATATGTATTCATTTTTGTTTATTTATGATTTTTTCATTTCTTTCAAATGTAAATAATAAGACCTAATCTCTTTACCTAGCTCTTGGTCATTTGGAGATTTTTCAATTAATTCAATAATATATTTACTATCTATATTTATTTCTTTGAAATTATTTACAGCTACTGAGCTTTCATGTACATATACTTTAACTTGTCTTAGTTCGTTTAAAGTTCTTTCTTTAGGTTTTTTCATTTTATATTTTTTAATTATTAAATCCATCCTTTATTTCTAACTTGCTGCAATAATTTTATTAGACTTTTATATTTATGTTCCCCAATTTCTAATCTTGTATTATCAATAATATCTTCATAAGAACGCCCAGAATCATCATAAATAAGTTTTAAATCATTTATTTCCCATGCTAATTTATCCACTTTTTCTAATATAACTTTTCTTTTAAATGTAAATTTATTTTCAAAATCTAATAAACACCTAAGGAACGCTGTGTTATCCCAATACTCTTCTTTATGTTTGTTTTTGTATGTAACAGATTGAGTTTCATTCCATAAACATAAATCATCATCTAAAAGAATAGAAAATTCAAAATTATCACAATCACTATTGTATTTATAATAAAATACACTACTATTATCAGAATAGTCCGTATCTTCACATAAATATTTGTAATCTAATTTCATTTAATCATTTGACAATTACACACTTTAATATCTTGCATATATTTCTTTAAGTGAACTAATTTAGTCCTATATCCAGCTCTGGACTTCTCGAGTTCAGTTAGAAATTTATTAAAATTTTCAAGTGGTGTTGTGTGGTTAGCTTTTTCTGTAATTAATGTTCTCACTTATTAAATCTTTTAAATGAATTATTTGTTATTTTATTATAATTAACTTTTCCTATGAACTCATTAAGATTTATTGAGTTTGTATAGCTCATGGCAGATTTTAGGTAGTGCTCAAAATTTACAACCCAACTTTCAATTTTATATTCAACCTTCCTATACCTAACAACGCCCTCTGAAGTTTTTAATATTTTATTGCCCCACTTCTTTTGAACTTCTTTTGTGGACATACCTCTAAATTTCTTTTTAATACTAAATCCTTTATTATATAAAAATTTACCCAACTTTTCTCCAACAGGAACACCCCTCCAGTAGTTTTGCCCACAAGACTCAAGTGATTTATTAAAAATAGAACCAATCATAACATAATCAGCTCCAATGGCTAAAGCTTTTATAACATCAGAATATTTTTTCATTCCACCATCAGCTACTATTTTAGCTCTACTATTCTTTGGCAGTTTTTTAGAAGCTTCATAACACTCTTTCAGTAAAGAGCCCATAGGGTAGCCTATACCTGTTTGTTGTGTAGTTAAACATCCGCCTCCATTGCCTATTCCACACCTAATATAGTCTGCACCAGCTTCAGAAAGAAGTTTATAAGTTTCTGGGTTTGCTACGTTTCCAACCATAAGTTGCATTGTTTTTCCATAATATTCTTTTGCTTTCATGGTAATGTATAATAAATCTGACATATGTCCATTGGCAGTATCTATTAATGCATGAGAAGGATATGTATCTGCTTTTTGTGCTATAAATTTTTCGGTAAAATCCATTAAAGAGTAAGATGTAAAAACCATTTTAGAACCAATATTTCCATGGCCATTTAATTTCTCACCTCTTGGTAAGCATACACTTATTCCATTAGATGTAAATTTATTATAATTTTTTAAAGATACAACTGTATCCATTGGAGCGGCTATAATAGGTAAATGTCCAAAAGGCCCCTTAAAAGCTCCGTATTTATGATTAATTTCTGACCTAGTAATTATATTAGTTTGAATCTCTGGCTCTATTAATAAGTCGTCAAAATCAAATTTTTTATATCTTTTAATATATGTTGGGTTGTTATGTTTTTTTGTTGATTTTTTTCTGTTTTTTTTGGCGGTTTTTACTGCTTTTTTAACTTTTGGTCTAACCTTTTCTTTTTCCTCTGTTGAAATCATTTTATAATTTTATTTTTTGTACATTCAAATATAAAAATAATTTATTTGAATAACAAGAAATTAAGTTAAATTAATTATAAGCTTACCAGGATTGCCCCACGCCTCTTCAGATGTTATTCCATAGTCTATCAAAACTTTATTAACTAACTTTTTCATTTCACCACTATAGCCAGTTATAATTTCAACTTCATTAGTTCCTATTTGAATGTGTGCCCCTATGAATTGGTCAACTTTTCTAAAAACATTTGCATGTTTTGTTCCGTGTAAATCTAAAGAATTATTATTCATTATGTTTTTAAATATTGCAAAAAAAAAGGAGAGCATTAAATAGCTCTCCCTTTAAAAATAATATAATTCTTGATATTATTTCTTGTTATTAGAAAAGTGTAAAACAACTAATAGAGCAACTAACCCTACAAATCCTCTTTCACCAAACCTTGAAACGATATCAATAATGTTATCGATTACACTTACCTCACCTAAGAATTGACCGAAAGCAATTTCTGCTAAAACTGCCAACCCTACTAAGGCTACTAGTACTTGAGCAACACCTGTTACCCATGTTTTTACTGTGTTTAAAATTTCCATAATTAAATTTATTTAGTTTAAGCCAACAAGTTTATGACTTATTTTTTAAAAAAACAAATAAAAAGTTTTTTTATTTAAATTTTATTTAAAAACAGTTAATTTTTTTCACCTAATGTTTAATAATGCGATTTCTTTTTTCTTTACTTCTAACATCACATCAACATCGTTGCCATATAGGTTAGGTATGAAAGGTTTTTTTAATCATACCTCTATTGGTTGTTACTTTAGGTTTTTGACAACTTAAAGTCTCATTTATGCAAGCGTAGCCTATTTTCATCTTAGTAAATTAGAAACAAATTTAACATATTCAGAAATAAACTCTGTTTCACATTCAATTTTAGACAAAGCTTTAACTTGTTTTTTATATTCTTTTTTTAATTCTCTAACTTCTTGTTTATTGTTATCTAGAGATTTAATATACATTTCAGTTTGTTCTACGATAATTAATTCGTAATGTTTATTGTTTTTTTGATTTGTCATAGAAATCCACTCTCCCTCAGTGTGAAATTCTATTTCATTTTTTCCAAATGTATAGTACAACATTCCCATTGGTCCCTTTCTGTTTTTTTGCCCCCAAGAAATTTTTCTACAGTTATTCTTTTTGTCATGTTCCATAACTATGTGAGCATCCATCATTTGAATTAACGTATTTCTACCTGCAAAATTACCATCTTTAGTATTGTGTCCAATTAAGAATAGAGTAGAATTGTTTTTACTACACCACTCTCTTAATGTTTTTATTATATAGTAACCCGCATCATCTTCAGACATTTTTCCTTCTATTTCATAATCCTCTTTGGCAATCACTTGTAATGAGTCAGCTATTACAAACTCTGGCTTTAAATTGTCCAATTCTACCATATACTCTTCAAATGTAGGACAAGTGTTTGCATCTGAGATGTATGCACTACCTTTGGGTATTTTAATATTTTTTGTTTGAGATTTTACATTTCTACCCTCCATTTCTCTAAGATACATAGAAACCTTTCTAGGAGACAACCACTTCATCAAGTTAACCATTAAGGTAGTTTTACCAGCACCAGAAGTACCGCTTACATATACGGCAGAACCATTTACTATACCACCATCGGCAGAAAACCATTCATCAAATCTTTTCTTACCTGTTAATATTGAAGGTTCTTTGTATACTATTACATCTTCAAATAATATACTTTTTGATTTCTTTTTTGCTATATTAGTGTGAGAGTCCATTTTAAATGTTTTTGTTATTTACTATAATAACGTAAAAAAACAAGAAAAATTACAAATTTTTGCAAAAAAAAAGAAAGCCCTTACTATTATTCGGAGCTTTCTTATTCAAGATAATTAAATCTTTGTTTTATGGACTAATGTAGTTTGTAATTAAATTAGAGGAAAATTTCCCAGTGTGCCTACTACATTTCGTCCTCTTCTTAGTTTAGAAGTAACTGGTGGATAGCCTTTTAGTCCTAATTTAATATACAATATTTCAATAAAAATACAAGAAAGCAAGTTAGTATTAACGTTTATTTATATAGTTTTAGAAGTAACCAATCCTATAGCCTGTATTTATATTATGTAAATATACAATTTTTTTTTAAAATAACAATAACTAACTTAAAATAATTTTTTCAATCTCCCAAACATTTATCACACCAATCATCTTTTTTTTCAACAGGAGTTTCTTCACAGTTTCCACAAACTATATTTTTAATTATAGGCCTTAAATGTGTAAACCCAAGCTCTTTGTTTAAATCTATGTTATATGCTTTCATTTTTCTAAACATCATTTGACTTAAAGTTTCGTCACCCAATTCTAATGAGTCATTATCATATAATTTAAGAGAATCTAAAATTGATAATAGACAACTTGCCATGTCTTTTCGTGTTTCTTTATCTTTCATAAATTTGTGTGATAAGTTCTTAAACTCTTTTCAGCGTATGAAGCCTCTTCTGTAAGAGGTAGTTTTCTTTTGACCTCTTCTAATTCTTTCACTTTTTCTCTAACCCTAATTTTGCCTTCTAGTGTTGGATGCTCTTCTATAAACGCATATTCTTTGAGCTCAAACTCTTCTTCAGATAGTTTAAATATCTTTTTGGCAATAAAGTCATCATAGGGCCCATTAACTGTAATTGTACGAGAGTAACCTTTTACAGGCCATCTATCAACCCAGTAGTTTCTTTGACTCTTTGGCTCCCAATCATCTGGTAGGTTTGTTTTATATAATTTCCCTATAACTATAGGTTTAGAAGCTATTTTACCTCCTTTTCCTTTTTGTTGAACTATACCTTTATAATCACTAACAATTATATCTTTTTCATGATAAATTAAAAAGTGATTGATAGCAACCCAAGTTTGGAAAGTATCTATAGCCAACTCATAACAGCGTTGGTCTGGTAATCTTTCTGAATTTTTTATAATAGTTATATCTTCAAATTTAATATAACCCTTTACATTATCGTTTGTCACACCCTCAGGTGAATAACCACCATCTATATATTCATTATGAATGTCTTTTCTGTCAATTGTAAAATCTAAAATAGATTTTTCTGGATTATCACCAGCTTCACCAGTTTTAAAAAGCAAAAACTTAAAATAATCATCTTCTTTGTCATAAGTTAACTTTAAACCATCAACTCCAATAGATTTTTCTATCCAATTTTTTTTCTCAATCGCATATAAAGCATCTCCTATGGCTGGGGTTAAAGTGAATTTAAAGTCTGGTTTTGCTTCATTAATATACTCAAGCATGTCTTGCATCTTTTTGTAATCATTTCCATTTACAAAAACTCGACTTAAATTTTCCGTAGAGTATTTTTTAAAAAACTTTTTAACGTAGCGCTGCACTTGTTCTTTGTTCATTTTGTTTTTTTATATTAATATTAATAACCATTAAAATAATAACGAATAAAATTAAAAAATATTACAAAAAAAGACAACATAATTAAATGTTGTCTTTTTAAGTGAGCAGCAGTGTAATGTTTTTAGACTCCCATTAGAGCTAATGTGTCAACATATGATTCAGAATAATCTTCATAGTTGAATTTAGTTTTAGCATCTTTTTCTTTGACCAATGTTCCTTTTCTACTTTCAACATGCATCATAATTAAGTCGTATACTGAAAATGATGGTGGTTGACAATATGGCTCAATAGCATCCAACATAGCTTGAGTATTGGCTGAAGAAACTGGTATGCCAGTAGTGTCAACGTCAAGGTGTATATATTCTCTAGTTTCCAAGTCTATAACTGACATTATAGTTGAACTAGATTCATTTTGAAGTCTAGTACAATCAGAAATTGTTGAGGGTAGAAAGTTCTCATTAGATTCAGGAAACTCTCTTTCCATGTACCCAGCTACAGCATCTTTAACTGAAGAGAATGTGCTTCCATTATAATTTTTCACATCAAGGACTACATATTTATATCCTTTTTGTAAGGATTTCTCAACATTTATATCAATATATTCAGCACAAGCACCCCTTCTATTTCTAATATCACCAGAATAACATCCTGATTCACAATTTTTATGACCATTCCAGCCAATGTGCATAATTTCATCATCACCTATAAAGGTACCAGTTAAATCCAAGTCTTGATTTCCACGTTCATCAAACCAATGAACAAACGCTCTTATGACTTTAGCGTTTTGATTTCCAATAGGACTTCTTTGGCCTCTAATAGTAGGCTTTAAAGCAGAACTTAAAGACCTCATATTTTTAGGCATAGGAATATTTTTTAATTCTTCATCAATCCAAACTTTACCTAAACTATCAAGTTGAGAGAACTTTAAACATAAAGCTTTTAATATAGTGTTTTGAACCTCTTTTATTAGATTTTTATCTAAAGCCTTTAAGTCTTTTAGTTTAGTTATACTTCTTGAACCTTTAATCATTATAGTCCTATTGTTGTTGTCAACATTTCTTTGTCCAAAATGCTCATATGCTTCAAATAAAACTTTATTAGAAACTTTGCTTGCAACCTTTTTCATCGCATCAAAAATAATATCTTTTCTTTTTGGTAATTGTGGTTTGCAATTATATCTAATTAGATAATCTAATCTTCTAAATAACTCACCAGGTCTTTCAGATAGTTTATCTATTCCTTCTTGAAAAGAATTTTGGTAAGCTTTTTCAACTTTTGAATACCAAGAGTCAATCTTTTCATTTCTAATTTGATTGAACATATTAAAAGCATTAGGAAATCTTGTTTTATATTCACCAGGGTGTAATATCTCTCCTAACCTAACCCATCTTTGCTCTTTTAGTGTGGCCTCAGATGCATCACAATTAGTTTTTTCTAAAAGTTCAAGTAGATATCTTCTTTCTTTTCTTTTGAATTTTTTAAATTTAAAATCTTCTCTATGTGGATTTTCCACTCTTTGTGTAGTCCAAGCAGACGCTCTAATTAATTTTGGAGCAACTCTAGGCAAAGATATGTCGCCACCAGACATATGAACAGCTATTCTTAGGACATCTGTAACAGTTTTTACTGGCACATCTAGTCCCATAGATGCTAAAGTGCATAAATTCTCTTTAAACGGTATTGTTTTAGGGAAAATTAATTTACAATCACTTTTTGCAAACCATTCAACAATGCTCATGTCATCTGGAGTTAAACTATTGTTTACAGAAACTAATTTTGTAAAAATATTAAGAAATCTTTTATCATCACCAGGAGTGATTATTGTGTATGAAGATTGTTCGAAAGCTGTTTTTCTTTCTTTAGTCCACTCGTTTGGCTCATATGTTCC
>Ga0233415_10001157_pt1 | contig 11679 bp, 7 predicted proteins | sample Na_anoxic_12_MG_FD_188631 | JGI IMG/M metagenome (GOLD analysis project Ga0233415, IMG submission 188631) | Seawater microbial communities from Saanich Inlet, British Columbia, Canada - Na_anoxic_12_MG | ecosystem: Environmental > Aquatic > Marine > Inlet | place: Canada: British Columbia...
AAACTACTCAAGCACTAGTTAATCCATTTAGTAATTATACTCCTCCTACATTATCTTTGTCACAAGCATATGGTACAGGATTAGACTATTCTCCAGGAATGTCTGGCTATGGTTCAGGGCTTGAAATGTCTGGCTATGGTTCAGGGCTTGAAACGAATTATGTATCGGGTATTGGTTCAGGAGGATTTGATTCAGGAATTAACACAGCATTTGTACCTTCAGGTATTGGCAAATAAATAAACTATGGCAGATTTATCAGCACAATTAGTAAGAGGTAAGCAGGCAGCTTTTGAGTATAAGCCTATTACGAACCAAAATTTAAGTTGGTTAGCTAGAACAGAGAATCAAAGAAACTATCTTGAGTCTGAACGTAAGAGAAAGGAGCAAGAAGATTTACGTAATCAACTTATTAAAATTCAGCAGTTAGGATTACCTAAAGAAATGCAAGGTTACCTGAATAGTCAAGTTAAAGATGTGATAGCAAAAGTACGTTCAGGAGAAATTAACCCAATAACAAATGAGTATGACTTACGATCTGCAATTGCAGGTATTGCTGGAGAGGCTAATCAACTGGATACTATCAATGAAAACTTAAAGACACTTGCCGCCAAAGAAGATATGCAGGTTATTGAGTTTGATGAACTAGGTGCAGTAGATCGTTCACAATATTATAAAAACCAATACTTCGATTCACATTCAACAGATTATAAACCAGGCACAGAGGTAGTAAACAAGTATTCAGAAATACTGAATAAACTTAACTTACAAAGAAAGGCTATAAAATTCGATGATCAAGTTGCTAGTACTTTAACAGATGCTTGGGTTAAGAGAAACGCTGGTAAGTATGCAGACATTGATAAGCTTCAAAATCAAGGATTATCAGGATACAACTTAATAACCGAACTTTCTAAGATTAACCCACAAGCAGTGGAAGATTATCGACTAGCTCTAGAAAGTCAAGCAAAGGTATCCCTTATATCAGAATATGCGGAAGCTAAAAGGACATCAGAAGCTGCTGGGATACCTATAGAAGACCAAAAAACCTATATTGAAAAGAGACTAAGTCCCTATATACCCCCACAGGAACAACAGACAAAGCAAGAGATAGGTGCAGACCCATTTGCAACAATTGCTTACAAAGAGCAAGTTAAAACGGAAAATGAATTAGGTGGAATTTTTTCTACACCAAAAGAATATAACTTGAATGAATACAAAGATGATAAAAGCCTAACAGAAACTGTTGCCACAACACTTAACTTAACAAAGGAAACTACTTTAGACTACAACGACCCCTATTCAGGGGAATTGTTAAAAGGTCAACCTACAAAAATAAATAGGTTGTTTTATGACCCCCTAACACAAGAGTATATATTAGGTTTCAACAGATATATAAAAGCAAAAAACGAAGATGATATACTAAAAGCGGAGGCTGGGGGACAAAGTATTCAAGTTTTTAATTTTGGTGGTGGTAAAGAAAAGTTTTATTTAGATAAGTCAGAAGAGTTATATCAAAGAGCAAACGAAGACGATTTAAACTTTGATGCCTTGGTTAGTACTATAATGGCTGAATCAAAATCTACAAGACCTCAAGTTATCGATAGACTACAAGCTATGAAAAAAGCTGCTGCCACTTCTGCTCAACCCGAAATACCAAAAAGAATCATTTCAGGTGATTTGGAAGTAGATACATCTGGTACAGTTCTTTTTAACGGCAAACAAATTACATTTAAGGAGGTGCTTGTTATGAGCAAGGACAATAAAGATGCTGCTGTTAGATTTTGGTCTCAGAGAGCCCCAAAGGATAAAGTAAGAAAACTGAGAGGAACGGAGGTTGAAACCCCAAACATAAATAACTACTCAAAAGAGGTACAACCTAAGATTAAACAATTCGCTAAAGTAAATGGGTTAAGTGAAGAAGAGGCAATTAAAATACTAATTAAAGAGAATAAAATATAGTCATGCCCGAAGAACCAAAGCAATATGACTTTTCTATGTTTGATGAGGAAGTCAAAAAACAAGAGCCTGTAAAGCAAGAGTATGACTTTTCTATGTTCGACAGCAGCGAGGAGGGCAAACCTGTAAATTTTACTCCCGCCTCCTCAGAGCCATCAGAGGGGGCTACAAGGGAGCAGTCGCAGGATGGAACTCCTAGTCCAATTGTAGAGCAAGAGTTACCTGTTGGTATTATTAATAAAAATAAGGTTCTTCCATATGACAAGAATGTAGATAAAACTACGGTTGGAACTCCTAGTCCATCTAAGACTATTGGTTTCGCAGATTTCGAGGTTGAAAATCCAATTGACACAACGGTAGATGTAAGTACTATTGATATTAGTAAGTATAATAAACAATATAAACCTAGGACATCTGAGACAAACTTTTCTAAGATGGAAGAGATGCCCAGTACCCCCATCGGTGGTATTAAGGGTGCAACTATAGGCTCTAAGGTAGGAATAGTTGACAATACCGCTGATATACCTGTGGATAAATCTAAAAAAGCGGTTAAATACCCTGGTATAGAAATACCCACAGTAAAGGGTGTTAATGACTCAATACCAGAGTTAAAAAACTACGAGGGAATTATAGAAGGTTCTGACACCGCCCAAAAGTTTGTGGATTTAGTTAAGGACAAGACATACGTTTTAGGTGCAAAGGGTCTTGGTAATTATACAACGAAGGACGGTAAGTCTCTAAAAACATCACCCGATGAAATAGACTGCTCTGGAGCTGTTTGCACAGTGAGGAACGCACAGGGTATGAGTTATGACCTGACAATGACAAACGCAGCTAAGTTCAAAAGATTGGCAAAGAAAACAAATATACCCGTAGATGAATCAGTGGACGGGGACTTGATACTAATGAACACCGAAGGGAAAAAAATTGACCACATCGGGTTTGTTGTTATTGATAAGTACGGTGACAGGTTCTTAGCTGAGTCCTCTTCTTCATATGGTGGCACGACAATAACGCCATTTAATGAAAGGATAAAAGACCTTCAAAACAGGAAGCCTGATTTTACTTTCGAAATAGTATCTGATAAATAAAAGATGGAAGAAGACGCATTACAAGACGCATGGAACTTATCTCTTGCTAAAGGATTTAAGGGTAGTAAAGAAGATTTTACTAAGTTATTACAATCCAATAATGATTTTTTCAATTTATCCTTTAACACATTTAAAGAGAAAGATTTTGACGGTGATGAAGAAGCATATTCTAATTTATTAGGTATACAACGACCACAGCCTTCAGAGGAGAGTGTAGCTAAACCATCTGTTTCAAATAATCAATCGGAGCAGCCAAGCGAGGGTGAAAGGACACCAGAATATTTAGTAAATGGTAAACCTTTTTCTAAAAAGCAAATAGAAAAACAATTATCAAATCCTAAGTTTATAGAAAAAGTAAAATCTGGGGAATTTGATGTCACAATAAATAATGACCAAGAATTGGGTATGTTGTTAAACCCAAACTTAGCCACAACTTCTGATGGGAAATATAGTGTAGACATTAGTGGTACTATTTTGTTTCCAAAAACAGGCGGTCAACCAGAACAAACAACCTTTCAAGAGTTAGTTGAAATTAGTCGTGGTGATACAGATGCGGCTATTAAAATGTTTGCCAATCGTTCAGAGATGGACAGAGTGGCAAAGTCTCCATCAAAAGAACGTGTTAAGGAGATGTTAGAAGAGCCTGTCTCAACCCAAGAGGAAATTAGTCAAGAGTTTGCTGTAAGGTATTCTGCTGGCAGCTTATATAATGACTATACAGATAAGAATGTTAGACTTGATTCTATTTATTCAGAGGTAAATAGGTTAGAGGCTTTAGATACTCCTCCACAAGAAGAAATTAAGAACTTAAAAACAGAAGCAAGAAATGTTGCAGAGCAAGTTAAGGAAGCAGCAGATAATATAGTTAGACCAGTTGTATCGAAAAACATTGGTAAGTATTTTAACGAAGACAATACACCAAAAGACGAATGGGTTACAGAGAATTATTATGGCTTTCCTCAAGTAGATGTTGATAAGATTCGAGAAACTCTACCAAAAAACCCAGATGAATTTATTGTAGATGAAAATTTAAGGACAAAGTATATATCTGATATTTCTAATATTATACAGGGGAGAATTGATGCACCAGAAGCCTTGAGAGAGGAAAGGCGTGATAAGATATTTAAAGAAAAAAATGGACAGAGTTTTGATGAGCAAATTGATGCAGATGCAAAAAAAGCATTTAATGAAAGATACGCTGATCCATTAAAAAATATAGCAGACTCTTATAGAACTAAGGTTGATTCTGTAGCAAGTGAAATAGCTGTTGATTATAGAAATTATTCAGATTCTTTAAAAACAGAATTTGATAAAATTTCAAACGATTACAATTCTCAAATTGCAACAATTCAAGAAGAAGCTAATAACGTTACTTCTGGAGAAGACCTTAAAGTTTTACAATCTGAAGCTGATAAATTAACCTCTGACTATAATAAAAAAGTTGACGCTTACATTAGGCAAGACGCTGAATATATTGCAGAGGAAAACAGTAGAGCAAATGAGCTAAATAAACAGTTTTACACAGAATCTAAACAACAAACTGATGCCTTGTCAAAAGAGTTTTCTGAAACTTACAAAGTTCCGCAAAACCTAATTGAGGATTATCAAGAAGCCTACAACAAAGCTACACAGGAATTAATAGTTAAAAATAATAAGGATAAAAAAGTTGTAATACAATACGAAACAGATATACCTTTAGGTAGAGCTGCTACTAGCACACTAAGCTCTTTAGGTGGATCACTTTATGCCATAACTAAAGCTTATGGTGGAGAGTTTCCAGAACTCAAAAGAATGGAGCAATACTTTCAACCAGGAGTAGACCCCATAAAAGGTTTTTCAGATTTAAACTTATATAACATTCAAGAGTCAGCAGGTCAGCTTTTAGGTAGTATGGCTCCATCTATCGCAGCAAGTATTGCTACAGCGGTAGCGACTAAGAATCTAAGTACTGCTGCAAGAATGTATGCTGTGGGTGGTGTTGGCTATGTAGTAGAAACTTCTGACTTATCGGGAAGAGCATATCAAACAGCGTTAGAGGAAACAGGCAGCACAGCAATAGCTAAAAATGCAGCTACCGAAACAATTGACAGTCAGTTGCTTTTTGCCCCAACTTATTTACTTTCTTCTTTACCATTTATAGGAGGTTTGTCTAAAATAGCAAATAGACCTTTAAGAATGCTTGCTGGGGGAACTGTTGAATTTGGTACTGAGGGCTTACTACAAGAACTTCCGCAACAAATATCTGAAGAATCTATTCAGAAATACGGAGAGTTTGAAAGAGCATTAGAGTTCTTGACTCCTGAAAAAGCTGAAGAAGTTTTAGCTAATGTAGCCCCCGTTTTTGGTGTAGGTGCTGCTGGTTCTTTTAATGCTGACCCAGCCAATAAGTTAAAAAGTATAGTAGAAAAATACCCAGAATTAGCTAGACAACACCTTATTGATATTACATACAAAAACGGTAAGGAGGAGTCTGCTTTATATTTAGCTACTTTACATTCTAATGGTGCTATAAATATAGAAACGGCTGAAAATCTTTATGAGTTTGTAGAATCTATAGACTTAAACAACACACAAGAGTATACTGCTTTAAAAGCTAAAAAAGATGATCTTGTTTTTTTACAAGAGAATGAAAAGGATGAGGTAAAAAAGAAAGTAATTGGCAAGCAGATAGCGGAGATTGATACGCAGTTAGAAAATATACTAGAGGGTAAAGAAACAAATGTTACACAAACCACTGTTGGTGGCTCTGATTATTTTGTTACTGCCTCTGAAGTAGAGAACACCGACAAACAGCAAGACTTAGAAGATGTTCAAAAAAGCATCGATGAAGCGGAGGGTAAACCTGTTGAAGAAGCTCCATTAGTAACAGATGAATCAGGTGAGGTTGTCACTGTATATCGTGGTGGTAAATCAGCGTCAGGTGTACAGTACTACACTAGTGATCGGAAACTAGCTGAAAGTATAGGTGAAGCTAAGGGTGAAGGTGTACAGAAAGCTACTGTTCGTATGGCAAATCCTTGGACACCTGAGAGTTTAGATGTAAACAACGCCCCACAGTGGATGCAAGATTGGGTACGTAGTCAAGAGGAGTTTACTACAGTGGACGAAGAGACTATGGCAGCGGAAGAAATTCCAATGGAGCAAGCTATTCAGGAGATTAAGGATATGCAGTTGTCCTTTAGGGATGTTGGTCTGTGGCAGAGTTTTGTCAATGAAGCACTTGAGCACCACGATGGTATCATTGCCTTTGATCCATCAGAGGATATGGCTGCTGACAAAAAGATTTATATAACAAGATCACCAGAACAAGTAATACGACAAGAAGATGCCATTCAAGAGCGAGAAACAGCGGAAGTACCTGTGGGCGAAGAAGCCCGCATTAGCGAAGAGGTGGACGAAGAAGTACGGGAGCAAGCCACGCCAGAACAAAAAGTAGCTGCCGCAAAACAAAACCTGCAAGACGCTTGGACTAAATGGAAAGACCAACAGCGGAATGTAGGAATAGCTTTTGATCCAAGATCTAGAGCAGAAGAAGATGTTGTATTAACAAGAGCAGTTATTGATTACCTTAAAGTTATTGGTGCAAAGACTATTGAAGATATAAAAGCTGCTGTAGAAACTTTATCAGGCTTTACTGTAAATACAGAAGATGCTAAATATCTTCTTGGCTCTGCAAGGATGGAAAACATTCGTGAAAAGATTGAGGAAGGTATTACAAACCAAGAACCTTATGCTAATATTGAAAAAGCTTTAGTAGCTGATGGATATAATGCAGAAGAGGTTAAAAAAAGATACAATGCTAAACTTAGAGAAAAAGCACCAATAAACCAAAGGTTACAAGAGTACCAACAAAATTTTAGTGAAGCTAGAAGAACAACTAGAGACAAAGGTAAATTAAAAGATAGGGCTAAAAATAATATAAAGAATTTTGTAGCCGCTTTATTTGATCCAAAACTTAAAGCCAAAAGAGTTTTAAGTAAGTTGGGTATGCAACCAGTATTGGACAGACTTCAATCATTATATGGGTCAACTGGGACAGCTAATTTTAGATTTAGCAAAGCCTATGAAAAAATATATAAAGGTTTATCTGTTAAAGATACTGAACTATTAGACCAACTAATTCAACTTGAAAGATTTGTTGCTATAGATAAAGATAGAAAAAGTAAAGGACTGCCTAAACCAGATCACTCAGACTTTAGAACAGGGGAAGAGGCTCAAAAATTAATATTTGGACTACAAAATAAAATTGGTCAAGCTAAATTTTTAGACCTTTCATTAAGGAAAGATGCCTATTTTAATGAGTTTAGAAAAACTTTAGATAAGTTTCAAGAGGCTGGTCTTATAAGTAAAGAGTTGAGGGATGATTTATACGATATAAACTATCAACCTCGAAAATTTTTACAGTTTTTAGTAGATGCTGATAAAAGAAAAATGTCTTCTGAAGAAAAAAGCTTTGGTACAGGGGTTAGACAAGAGATTATCCAGAAGCTAGGCAAAGGTGATGATTCCGCACTGTTTAATAATTCCGAGTGGTTACTGTCAACAGCAATTAATCAAGCAGAATATGCTATTGCTTACAATAAGTTTGGTGTAAATTTAGCTAAAGAGTTATCTAATCTAAAAGGTAAATATGAGGCAGCTAGAAAAAAGACAAAAAAGACTAGGGCTGATAAAAAGTTGATTGAAACTTATAAGCAGTTAGATGATATTATGATTAACAATCCTGTAAGGTTTGATAATGGTAAGCTTTTATTTAATAAACCACCAAAAGGGTTTTCTGTTTTTCGTTACAAAAAGAATGGTGTAGAAAATCAAATCTTTATGAAAGACAGTTTCTACGAATCCCTAACTAATATAGGGGCGCAAGGTTTGATAAATCCAAAATTTTTAGATTTTTTAGGATTAATAACTGGTGCTAAATTGTTACGAACAACGGCAACAGGAATTAACCCTGGATTCGTACTAGGTAACTTACCAAGAGACTTTCAATTTGCTTTAACATTTGAAGAAGCATACTCTAACATATTGCCTATAGCCATGAAAGAGCTTAGTTCAGACATGGTTAAAGCATGGGCAAGTATACAAACAGAAGACCAAACATTTATAGATTTTGTCGAATATGGTGGAATGATGGATTATTTGTACACCATGGGAGCTTTGGATGAAAAGTCATCCACAGATAAGTTTTTCGATAAGGCTTTTGGATTATTTAGTGACGAAAAATTAGGAAAAGAAACTAAAGAGGCTCTTGGGGATACGGCAACTTACCTAAACAAGATGTCTGAATTAGGTATTCGAGTGGGAGTTTATTCTAGGGTATTCAATCAAGAAATGGAGAAGATAAATAAACAATCTTTTGACTCTCCGCAAGAAAGACAAGACGCTGTTGAGGATGCAAAATACCACGCTGTAGCTAGAGCTAGAAATCTAATTGATTTTAGCCAAGGTGGTAGTGTTATTAAGACAATGAACCAAGTTATGCCCTATCTAAATGCAGGATTTCAGTCTACATACAGTGCAGGTAACGCAATATATAAAAACCCTGTTAGATTTGCTCTGATTACAGCTCAATCTATGGGTGCATACATTGCTGCTTTTGGTGCAATTGCTTTAGGATTAATAACTGCGTTAAAATCAGATGATGATGAGGATAAGACAGCAGGACAGATTTATTATGAAACATTAGATAATATATCTACATACACCAAGAAAAAATATTTTGTAATCCCTAATGGAGTCAAAGATGAAAATGGAAATTATGGTTATATTAAAATAGCTAAGACTCAAAACCTAACTCCATTCTTTCTTACAGCAGAATATTATATGAATAAAGTTGGTAGAGAAATTGTTGGTGTAGAGCCTGAAGATGAGGAATTATTTTTAAAGAATTTAGTAGAAACAATTACTGATGATGTTGACCCTACTGGTGCATTTAATCCTTACAACTATGCAGGTGGCGCTAAAGAAATATTTGTCCCTCTTATTAATAGAAATCCAGGATTGTCGGCTCTTACAGTTTTAACAACTGGTTACGATGCTTATAGAAAAAAGAGTGTAGATACTTATGACGGATTCCCAGAGTTATCTGGATATGATAACCCTAATATAGAGGATTTTTATAAAGATTTAGCAGAAATTACAGGCGATAGTCCTGCAAGATTAAAAGTTGCAACAGAAAAAATTATTACAAATCCATCAACAAACCCATTTATTGGAGGATTTTATTCTACACTAGATGTGGCAGTAGGTAATAAAGAGGCTACAGAAATCTTAACAGCTCCAGTTGAGGGTTTTATTAAAAGTATGAAGAATAGGGCTGTTGGCACAACATCCCCATATGTCAAAAACTTTGAAAGGGATAAAGTTCTAAACGAGAAACTTTTAGAAATTGAGAAACAAGAACAGAAGATTGAAACTGAGAGCAAGAAATTAATTCGAAAATATCAAGCTGGTGAAATTAAAAAGTCGGATTTTAGAAAACAAGCTATAGAGTTATCTAAAAAAGTTGACCCTGAAGATCAAAAATCTTTTTTAGAGGATATTCAAAAGCGTTTAAATAACCCAAATATTCCACCTGTTTATTTTTCTGTGGCTTATGGTAGTATGTATAAAGGTAGCCCCGAAAAACAAGCATTAAAGATAGTAGACCATTTTGGGGCTGACATTTTACAAAATGCTGACAACTACTATAAGATGAAGTCCAACTTCGACAAGATTGGTTTTAAAATTAGTAACGAGTTAAAGTTAGAAATTCTTAGGATAGTTGACCCAAAAGGAGCAGACGAACTAATAAAAAATCTTACAGAACCTCCCAAAAAGAAGAAACGTATTTTTGTAGGGCGTGCAATTTAAAAACTACAAAATCAGGCAGTAATTAATATCGATTTTTGTAAAAATATTAAACAATGGCTCAATTCACATTAACAGCAACAGACACTGTACCACGATCTAGTTCGTTGACAGGAACTGTTACAGCATATACAACAAGTCCCGTAATCGAAGGATCAGGCACTAAATTTTTATCCGAAGTCAGTGGAGCTGATTGGATTTATGATTCATCTAACGGAGAGATTCGCCAGGTAGATTACGTGGTTTCAGACACAGAGATTATTCTAAGAACAGCATTTGCTACAGGTTTTAGCGGAGCATCAGTAAAGGTAGCTAAGGGTAATAAGCGACAAATTTCTATTGCCGCTGACGGAGGTAACATTACAATCATTGATGGTGAAGACAACACTTCAGCAATCGTAGATGGTTCATCTCTTACACCAGAGGGAAATAAGTATAAGCGTGTTAACCCAATTATTGTTCAAGCAACATCTGCCGCTACTGCTTACTGTTCTACAACCCCATAATATCTAACATATGAAGTTGTCTAAGAATCTTTCTTTGGCTGAATTTACACGTTCTCAAACTGCTAAAAGAAGGGGAATTGATAATACCCCTATGGATAATCATCTTGAAGCAGCTAAGAAGTTAGCGGAAAATATATTCCAACCAATCAGAGAACATTTTGGTAAGCCTATATTCATTTCATCAGGCTATCGAAGTGATGCCCTTAACAAAGCCATTGGGGGGTCATCATCATCGCAGCATAGTAAGGCTGAAGCAATTGACATCGACATGGATGGTCATGGTAAGCCTACAAACACAGAGGTCTTCTACTATATTAAGGAGAACCTAGACTTTGATCAGCTCATTTGGGAGTTTGGTGATGACGAGAATCCAGACTGGGTTCATGTCAGCTTCAAGGCTATTGGGAAACAACGCAATCAAATACTTCAAGCAAAAAGAAATTCTGCTGGTAAAACATATTATGAACTTTGGACTAAACCATGACACTACCTATACCATTTAAAGAGTTCAGTAAAGATCCAGTCAAGGGTATTTTATTCATCACACTAGTAGCGGTTGGCTATTTGTATGTGGACAATAAGATGAACTATCAGGGTCAGATTGAGATGTGTTATAGTAAGACAATGCAGTTAGAGAAAAAGGTGGATAGGTTAACGCAACACGTTATCAAATCAGACTCAGCATTAGCTGTTGCTGCAACTAAGTTGAGAGTCTTGACCAAACTTAACAAGATTGAGGACATATGAAAACTTTAAGCCTAGCTATTGTATTGTTGTTAATGCTTGTCCCACAAAGCTGTTCAGTAAAGGGTAACACAAATACCAATGAGTATTATACTGAAACGATAGAAGAGGATTCATTAAATAGTATGGTTGAGTTTATAGGCTACGTTGATAGTATGCACTTAGTAGAAGATGTTAGCGAGAGCTACATAGAAATGAAAAAGAAAAATGAGGAGCTTGAGACCAAACTTAAAGAGGTAATGTTATCTAAATAAATGTAAAGAAGATGCCAGGTAAGACAATGACATATTATAAATCTGCAAAGGGCAAAGAATCTTACAAGAAGAAGCTGAAAAAAGATGTAAAGAGATCAACATCAAAAGAGGGCTTAAAGAAACGTGCTGAACTTAAAAGGTTGAGGACAAAACTAAATGCTCCTAAAAATAAAGATGTCTCCCATACAAAGAATGGTATTAAGTTAAAGTCACCAAGTAAGAACAGAGGTAGTAAATCAGATATGCCTGGAGATAAGCGAGCAAGAGGAAGAAAAAGGACAT
>Ga0233415_10001158_pt1 | contig 11677 bp, 20 predicted proteins | sample Na_anoxic_12_MG_FD_188631 | JGI IMG/M metagenome (GOLD analysis project Ga0233415, IMG submission 188631) | Seawater microbial communities from Saanich Inlet, British Columbia, Canada - Na_anoxic_12_MG | ecosystem: Environmental > Aquatic > Marine > Inlet | place: Canada: British Columbia...
ATCCTTTTCCGTCCCAAGTGACGCCTCTATCGATGCAGACTCTTTCTCCTGTAGTTCGGCGATCTTCTCCGACACGTCCTTTCTCTGATCAAGGATTAGCCTGAAAGCTGAAACTACGTCTGCGCCAAGTTTCTTGCCCAACTTATCGCTGACTCCTGCGATATCCTTGACGCCCTTCAGATTCGAGATGCCGGACTTGATGTTGGAGACCTGATCGTCCGTGAATCCAAGTTTGCTTAATTCCTTCGCCGTCGCTGGATCGATCTTAAATTCGCTGAATGCTTTGTCGAGTTTAAGTGCGCTGGTGATTGCCGCGTCCTGCACGCTCTCTTTGATTTCAAAGTTAATCTCATCGCCGAATCGCGCTATCGCCTCTGCGTCGATCTTGAACTTGGCTCCAACCTCGATGTCTTGAAGCGCTGCACCTCGCTCCTCTTTGCTTTGGAAACCTCCAGCGGCTGCCGCTGCCGTATCCCTCGCATCTCTTGCTTTTTTAATGCGCTTGAGGGCGCCCTTTAGGTCGCCATTAATTCGACGAGACAAAACCTTCCCAAAAGCATTGCCTGCCGCTTCCGCTAAATCTGCCCCAATGGTAACGAAGGCAGCGATAACTCCCGCATTCTTACCGATATTCTTTAGCCCTTGGAGATTTCCAGCCACAGACTTGTCTATGTTTTTAAAACCCTGGGCGATCGAATTAAAGTTGACGCTTCCAGATGCGGTCTTGATTTGCTCGAACCCTCGCTTAGCCATGCTGAAGAAGGACGCGGCGGCCCCACTCGCAAGCGTAAGCGCAGACGCAAACCCCCCAATGATCTTGGAGGCGAAAATTGCCTTCATTAGACTAAGAAGAGTTGGACCATTATCAAGAATGAAGGAAAAGAAGCTGGTCAGGCTGGTGACCAAAGTTTCAAACCCCTTCCCGAATGCTTCACCATTCCGCTCCACAACTTTCGATAGTCGCTCGATCTGCTTATTGATTTCTGGCAGAACCCTGTCACCGGCCTCGATTAAAGTTGCGGTGACGGTGCTCTTGAATTTTGCCGCAGTGGTAACAAAGGTTGGATTTACTTTTTTGAGCGCAGTGCTCAATGTGCCATAGCTATCTTCGAGTTGCTTTACGAATGCCACATTCTCCTGAAATCCGTCACCGATGATTGTCAGTGCAGGAATCAAAGCGCGGACATTCGGGAAAAGCTTTTGAAGTTGCTTGATGTTCCCGCCAGTGGCTTCAGTTATCCCCTTTATTGTACCAAGGAGCCCCTTCTCCTGAAGAACCTCGCTGCCAATTTCAATCTTGGCGCCCTTGGTCGCCTTATTGAATTTCTCGATAGCCTTAGTGGTCTGCTTAGTTGGATTTGCAACTGACTGTATAAATGCTCGAAGTGCCGTCACACTCTCCGCTGTGCTTAATCCGCCTCTAGTTAGGGAGACCAGCCCGCCGAGCATTTCATCAATCGAGACATTAAACTTAGAGGCAATCGGCGCCACCCGACCGATTGAGTTGGCAAGCTGAGGAAATGTTGTCCTGCCGAGATTTACGGTCTTTTGTAATTTATCCGCCGCCTCGGCCGCTGTGATATTTTCCGAGCCGTAAGTATTGAGAACGGTCGTAATTGCATTGACCGCCTCTTCAGTTGTAGCCAGACCGGCCACTGCCGCGTCCTGGGCAGCCTTCAAAACTGCGAACGCACCAGCACTTCCCTCAATAGTTGGGATCCCCGAACTGATAACTTGATAAAGCCCCTTGCTTAAATCGAGAAGCTCTTTGGGCGAGGTTTTGGAAAGCTCAAGAAGCTGCTTCCGGTATTGCCCGATCTGAATCCCACTTGTTCCGAGAAGCGTATTGACCTCAGCCAATGACTGCTCAAATCCGCCCGCCAACTTTATTGGTGCCGATATTGCCGCGCCTGCGCCCAATCCGATAAGAGCATTCTTCATGTTCAAGACGCTCTGCTTAAACTTCTTCGCAGTGCCTTGCACTGAGCGGGAGAGTTTGTCCAAGTTAGAGCTAGCCTTTTTGCCCTCTTTATTGGTCGTCCCGCTTAAACCCTTTAAGGCTCGCTCGGCTTGCTTTAGCACCTTCTGAAGATCTTTATCCGTCGCGGATAGGACCAGATTGAGTTCTTGACTTGCCATGCCCGACATTCTAGCAGAAGAGTCCAGGAACTGATATACCTTCAACACGATAGGTATGACACCCATCCTCATCATCAAGGAGAAACCCCATGGCAGCCAAATCACGGAAGACTGACCCATTTAAGGCAATCAGACCAAAGCAGGAGGAGGTTGCCGTCGGCGACCACTCCCTTACACTAAAGACCGCAACTCTGGATCAGGAGAGCAGGTTTCTTGAGCTAATAGAGGCATTGGAACTTCACAAACTCATCGGACCAGTAGCCAGTCTTATTGAGCAGGCGCAGGATTCGGACGGAACTGGGTTATTTATAAAAAGGATAGCATCCGCTGGACCCGAACTCTGGCAAGCCGCCAGGGTCGTACTTGGAAAGCAGTTTGCCCCCGCTGTCCAGTCAGGATGCCTTGCGCTCCTTGATAGCGAGCACAACATGAAGACCTTGGTCGACAGTGGACTCCTTGAGGCTGCCGATGCCGACACCGGTCCAGACGGAGAGTTCTTGGGCTGCCCAGCGCTTCGACGATTCATCAAAAGCGAAATAACACTCGTTCAAGGAGTAATGGTTATCCAGAAAGCCTGGAGCCTTAATGGATATGGGAGCTTAATGGGAAACCTCCTGGCGCCGCTGACAGCGCAGGACTAGACTGGCTTCCAGACACCGGCACCTTAGTTGGCATGGTCGCTCAGTCCTGTGGAATACCTCTTGGCGTTTACCTTACGACACGAACTCGAACCCACTTTGAGCGCGACGCCAAGTCAGCATTGGCTATCAGTCTAATGCCAGTTGAGGTGGTTTTAAGTGTCGTAAATTCAGCGCTCGGTGGGACACCCGCAAAAAGCAAAGAGCCAGAAAGTGAGCGCCTCAAGTCGCCAACTTCCGGCGAGATTCCAGCGGACGAGGGCGAAGTGCTGAAGATAGACCGAGAGCGGAAATCTCGAAGCGTCTATAACTGGTATCGGAGAGTAAGCGGACGAAATTATAATGTGCACAACTTGGATACGCGAAATGCCTCAGAATTTGTTAGTGTGACAAGGCAGCTTGGACAACATCTTTCAGTGAGGTAGATATGGAATCAATCAAAGAGCCCGAATCGGTATCAGTCAAAGATGGGCAAGTGTTCTTTACTTGCCCTTGGTCAGGTGCACTGGAATCGCATCCCAATCGCGAAGGGGAGACCGAGTGGCTGGTTACCGCTCGATGCTGCGTGACCTCAGAAGAGGAGGCGTCCGACGCTGAATCAGGAGTCTCAATCCTACGGACGAGAATCATCCTTCAATAGTTCCGTCCCGAAGTTAAGTTCGCCGTCATCCCCCAAGGCGTAAGCCCATCTCAAAATAATTCCCCCTTCTCCTCATTATATTGTTGACCAATATATAAAATGCCCCTATATTATCTGAGTAAGCAGCAGATGCAATTAATCAATAGGAGAGCAAAATGGAAATCATGATTCCAGTTAAGAATTCGGAGAGTGTCGTGGATTTGAAAAGTTTAGATATCGTGGAGATCGCGAAGTTGATCAGGAAAGACCTTAAAGCGGGAGCCAGGTCGGACCCCCGTCTTCACGGCATAGAGAGATTCAGTGTGACAACTCAGCGGTACGCCGGAGGGCAGAGCCTGACCGTAGCGATCGTCAGGGCAGATCGAAGCCCGTACAATCCGGAATACTTCGCTGCCGCCGAAGCAATAGAGAATACGTCGTTCTCAGACTTCACTGGCAGCCATGTGCCGTCACATATTGGTCAAACTGTGCGAGATGAGATCAAGGCATCTTTCAGCAGCATGCCTAAATACAGCGGTTGGTATGACGAGGTTCAGAATGCAGTGGAGGAAATCATTTCAAAGTATCAGGAGGTTCAGGGTAAGCCTGGTGAAAGGTGGTATAGCTTCTTTGACTACATCTGCTTCTGCGATTCATTCAGTTGGGAGGCGAAAGATCAAGCGAAGTTGGACGCGGTAGAACTTTGCTGTCTAACTCTTCGGAAGTTGGAGGAGGCGGAAAATGACGAAGCGGAGTTAGCCGAAGCGAACCAGTTGGACGAGGAGGAGATGGCGTCGATGCAGATTACAGGAGACAACATAGATTCATTCCAAGTATTCACACCAGTTAAAAAGAGCCTAAAGCCGGACCCCAAAGAGGAGGTTTTCGAGGGTTGGTCCCGTCAGGATGAGTTGGACTATCAATCCGAACTTGACCGAGTAGAAAAGCAAAATGAAGAGATTGAGTCCGGACCTAAGGAGGTTAAGAGTACAATAAATTTAGACTCAGCCGACAACCTTGTCGAGTTCCCAAGGGTAAATTCGCTGTCTGGTGAGGTTATGGAGAAGAACCTTGATGACGCAATCCTTTCGGCAGAAGAAGAGGTTAGGCAGGCGGAACTCACCCTCTCCAACTTAAAGAAAGCTTGCCAACTAAAGGCGCTTAGGGCGCAGGCTTCATCAATCGCGGAATCGATCGAAAACTATCGAAAGATTCTTTCCCTTTAATCCATTATATAGTTGACCGTAATATAAATACACGCTATAAAATAGAGGCAGTCAGAGAGGCTGCCAAGCAACAAGGGGATTCAAAATGAGTAGCGTAGAAGAGAGAAAAAGAATTGCTGGAACAATCATCCATCAAATAGGCGGAATGAGGAAGTTAAGCGCCATGACTGGCGCCCACAACTTTGTAGCCATGGACTCAGGCGTTCTATTTAAGATGAGGGGTCGCAATGCTCCTGGCTGCGGAAATGTCGTGAGGGTTGAGCTTAACTCATTGGACCTTTACGACGTGAAGATCGGCACAGTTAGAAAGGGTGAGGTCAGTTGGAAGCATGAGTCGCTGGGTGTCTATGCGTCAATGCTGAAGAACGTGATCGAAAGCGGTACCGGTCGGTACCTTAGTCTCTAGGAGGACATGATGGAAAACTTCGAAGAACTGTCAAATTACGTAGAAGCCTTAATCGATGAAGGTCCAGTTATGATTAACTGGGGCATGCTTCCTGCCCAGAAGCTATGCGAGGATCTTGCGGACGCCCTCAGCGAAATATACGTGGTTAGGGTCAATCGCTCTGGAACTGGCAATGCGCGTCACACTGGCTGGCTTGGCGGGTGTTCGGTAAACTCTATCGAGTGCTTACGAAAGGTGGCTGCATAAATGGATACCGTATACAGATTTGATCCAGCTAGAACGAGCGTTGTCGAGGTGATGGCATGGCATATGATTAGGCAGAGCGGAAAGGCTTGCGGACAAGACGTTATGACGATTGGCAGTTATGATGAGCGCCCACTTAGAACCTGTATTGCACTTGACCAAATTTGTGCAATCCACGGAAACGCAATCTTTTTGATCGGCGGACAGATATTTCACACTGATGAGATTGATACAGTTGGAAAGAGGTGGCTAGAGTCGAGAGAGAAGCCGTTAGCAGAAGAAGCAAATCGGGGCGCCACCATCTACACAGTAGAACAATCGAAACGGAAATGGAGCTAATATGAATAAGCATGAGTCAATAAATTGGTTGGAGAAACTTTCATTAAATGAGTCGGGCTCAAACGACTTCTGGCAAGTTTGCGCCAGAGGAAAAGTTTCAGACGCTGACCACCTTCACCTACCGACCTCCGGCGACACCCTGGACGGTTGGTTCACCGTCACGCCTGCCAAAGCTAAAGAGCTAATAAGGTTGGGCGCCGAGATGTCGATAACTGCAAGGCTTAATATCCGATGAATCACATTGAGCATGCAGAACATGTCTACCGATTAAAGGGGGGATTTGGGAGCGTCGAGGACCAAGTGGTTCTGATTTTATTTATAGCGGTCAGTGGGATCATCGCAATCATCGCCAACCGTGGATAGCCCAAGATCATGAGTTATGACCGCCACCTCTTTTATCTTGACTCCAGGAACACCAAGGCTGGCAAATTTAAATCCCTCTGGGACGAAGACCTCCCGATAGAAGCAGTGGTCAGCGCGGTCAGCCCCCAGAGCCTCCTTGTTCCAGTAACTGATTAGTCCGACCTTATTGAAGCTGGTATAGAATGACTCCATGATCCTAAGGTGCCGAATATCGCTCCTGACGTGAAAGAGGACGTCCATCATGATAACAAGATCGAAACTTTGATTTAATCCAAGCCCGTCGCATGCGTCCATGCAACTGAATCTTATCTTGCTTCCAGTGCTGGGAGGGTTATTAAGATGAGATTGAATTATCGGCTCAGCGATATCGATCCCCAGATAGTCTAGGTCGTCTCGCTCCGATAAAATTGGAAACATTAACTGACCATCTCCGCAGCCTATGTCAAGAATGGACTTCGCGCTGTGAGTCTCAATCAAGAAGCGGACCACCTCACGCTTCCATTCAGCCTCAACTCCTTCGCTCCCACAGCCGCTGGTTCTTCCGGCGCCGTACCTGTCGGACCAGTACTGCTTTTCAATATACACTTGGACCATCCATCAACTTGTTCCGCTTATACCTCTTGCGCCTTTGCTGCATCTTCGACTCCCGCCGCTTCCTCTCGGCTTTATATTGCCCCAGGTTATAGGAGACCGGAAGACCCATTGGTCCAATCAGGGTTCCTGGTGGGATTGGGCACCGCTTTTTCTTTGCCACAGAGTTATGAGTAACCATTTGTATTCCTGAAAAAAAAAGCAGCCGCCCGACATGCGAACGACTGCTTGTAGCCACAAGGGGATGTGTCTAAATTATTCTACTGTACCTGGAACAGTTGAGCCAGCCGCTGGGTCTGGCGCATAAATCCAGCCGAGAGGAGCAGTGTCACTTCCGCCGAAATCGCCGTTCGCATCATCGAGCGCACTAAATTCAATCGGTGACTGCACAACATTGTCAGACCCGCCAATTGAAATTGGACCAGACCCAATTGTCTTGAATAGAACGGCCTCCATGATAAATCCATCGCATCGCTTACGAAGAGCGCGGAGTGATCCGAAGACTGACGAAAAGTCACAAGAGGCGCCTGGGTAGATGAAGTTGCTTGCGCTTTCTACGTCACCGCCTACCATTAGGTGAAGGTTGTTCTTGTGAAGCTCCGCCATTTCGCCGCTAAACTTCATACCCACCTGAGTTGGACTTAGAAGCTCCACAACTCTTGGGAAAAGCGTGCCGAGATATTCCGAGTCTTCCCGACTAACTTCCAGAACACCTTCTTGGAAGACACCAAGATACATATCTTTCGCGCTTCCGTCATAACTAGCAGCAGTGGACAGGTACCCACCTTTGCGGAACTCTACATGTGAAAAGTAGCCTTGAAAAAGGTTACTTGTTGACCCGACCGACTGCTTGCCAATCGAGGTCAAAGGATGTGCATATGCCATGATGGACCTCCAAAATATTTATAAATAGAAAGCGGCTCCACCAGCCGCATCCTGAACCAAAAGAAACCTGAGCGAGATTGTATCACGTCTAAAATCTTGAGAAAAGTTCAAACGCCTGACATCATCCGGCTCGCCGATTTGACCCCCTGCGCTTTGACAAAAAATGCACATAGTTGTTGAAGTTGGAGCAAGAGGGTCCGCATAGTCCTGCACATGGAACTTCCCCTTTTGGAGCCCGCTGCCATCGACACCCTGAAAGATGCTAAGAAACTTCTCATTCATTTCGTCAAGGTGGAACCCAAAGGGGTCAGCGACATTTCCACCCTCTTCGCCGATTCTGCTGAAGAGGTCAATCTGCCACAAGGCAAACCCCTGTCGACCAGCCCTCTGAGTTAGGAATGCCGTCTCAATCCATCTCGGCTGCTCCGCGCCAAGCCTCCGCATGTTGTCTGGGTCGCCGTAAGCATAATCATGATAGACAGGCACGCTCCCAGAAGAAGTTGCGAGCACATCCCCAACTCTAGTCTGGATGGTTCGCCTTATATTTGACCAGAGTCTATTGGCGCTCATTTCGTAACCTTCTGATCCAGTAGTCGGCTTACCGCCTTTTGAAGTTTCGCCATTTTGACCGCAGCCTTGATGGTTGCGATTCTCACCATCCCATAAGGACGAGTTCCTGGATGCTCCACACTCTTCGCGTATACCGTCTTACCATCCACTACAAACCTTAACGCTTTCGCCTTCTTTGGGGTGATCTCATGTGGGCGAGTGCCATACTCCAGCATCTCGACTAGATTTGTGGAGTTTCCGTCTTTAAGGTTAACCTTCTTATATGCCCGCTGGTCTTTATTCGTCACCGTCTGCTTATATTGAGCAGGAGTTTCAGTAACCTCGGCAGTCCAACCCTTGGGCAGTTCCTTCCCTGGAGTATTCGCCTGAAGGTCTCCGACCGCGCTCTGGGCAATATTATTGATTCCAGCAATAGTCACCCTTCGAATATCTTCAGGAAGTTTTCCGATGACATCTGCAACCGCAAAGGCTGACGGCTCCCATTTGAAAAGCGGCTTCGCCATCACGTCCTCCGATATACGCAGTCGACGTGAATCAGCCCAGTTCCCCTTATTGGGCTCACGGACTTCACCTCAAAATCGACAACCCCAAACTCCGGATCATCCACACGAACCTTATCAGTCAATAGAATCTTATAAGCCGCTATGCCTCCAGCCGCAGGCACGTCCGCGATGAGCAGAGTTCTCTCGGCATCCACAATCTCAGTTGCAGTTCCAGGTCGGTCCTTCTCCCAGGTAGACGGCTGAAAATAAGTTGCTTGTAGATTCGTTAAGCCTGAAACTGCGTCCCACGACGCCGCTATCCCAAGAGCGGTGTTCGCAGCCACAGCCTGAGTTTTTCGGACAATAGTTATAACTCTTGGGATTCCGGTAGTCGGCTGCTCCACAAGTTCACTCGCAACTCTGGACGCCTGACGCACCAATTCCTGAGCATAACTTGCTCCGGTATACCCCAACCAAGGGTCCAATCCTGTACCTGTCTCAGCCATGTCTGCACTATACCCGAACACCTTCACAGTGCTCAACCTATCGAGCGGATAAGATTCCACCGATACGCCTCAAAACTATTTACCCTTTTCCCTTCTTATTTAGTTGACCATAATATAAATAGGCGCTATATTGTTTATATAGAGAGCAAGGATAACTTAGAAAATGGAGAAACAAATGAGCAAGAATACACAAATCAAATTCGGTAAGGCAATCAGGGCGAGCAAATGGCATAGACAATCTCACGCCATACTTGTTAACCGAAGCGGCGACTGGATTGAGTCCGGCAGAATGACCGTATCAGTTGAAGAGGAACCAACCGGAACTTACGGAAAAGTTAGGACATTGATTTCAGGCTATGAAGCGGTAATCAATGGCGCCCGATTAGTTGCCGAAGTGCGGAGCCTGGGTGATGTCGTGCAGAGCGCAGCATCCGCACGTTCGAGCCTGAAGAAGCAGATCCTCGAAGCACTAGAAGCCTAAGTAAAACCAAAGTTCAGGGAGATGAAAATGAGTAAGCAACTTTACAATGCCATCGATAAAGCCATTCACAACATAATTGCAAATGTGGACTATGACTTCTGTTCGGGATTCGACCACGGAACCTCAAAGGGGCTGAAGCTGGGAATACGCGGAGAGATATACTACGCCACATTCGCCCTGCTCGGCACAGCAACCGTGGTTGCACTTAGGCAAAAAGGCAAGGGCGAACTTTACTCCATGAGCGACAGCAGCATCATTTCCCATGACCCTCACATCGAAATCATTGAGCTATTCTCCAGAAGGGTTATCGCGGCGCTGTAATTATTTTCCCTTATCCGCATTATATTGTTGACCATAATATAAAACGGTACTATATTGCTTATATAGAGACAGGAGAAACCAAATGAATCGCGATTTAAAACGAGTAAGAATCCAGACAGTAGACGGTCAGTTAGTAGGCGGAACAATGGTTCGCCCAAGCGACCTGGAGCTTTGCAAGTCATACCTTTCGACGCACATGAGCGACGGAGAAACTTTGGTAATCGAAGACTTCACTCCTCCTAGCTGGGAATCAAATTATGAAGTTCGACAATATGTCACCGATAGAAAAACTCTCAACATTTTGAATAAATAAGGAGCAATCATGAATCTACGAAACTTAAAGCACATGAACCCAGGTTATGAGTGGTGGGAAGATTATGCGTCATCTGATGACGTTCCAGGCTTCGGACCCATGGACATCTTCGCTTTGCTCAATATCATCTCCGCGCTGAAACTCCAGGAGTCCGGCATAAAACTTAATAGTCGACTCCCGCAAGGCACAACTATGGCGCGAAAGAGCCTCGGACTGTCTGGGGATAGAAAATCACTACTGGCGCAGTGCGAGGAAATCTACCGGAACTGCAAGCAGTTGATGGCGCAGGGGCAAGGGTGAAACCGGGCGCCTTTTCTTGCTTATCTCTGCTTATATAGTTGACCCTAATATAAAGGTCGGCTATGCTGCTTATGTAAGGTAAAGAAACAAACGGAGACAAGAAATGAGCAAATTAAGCATCAATCTGGCGGCAGCGATTTGGAAGACTCTAGCAACAGACGGGAGCATAACACTCAAGACTATAGGCGGACGGGATTTAAGTGAAGACAATGATCATGTCATGACCCTAAGACTGGTAAGCAACTGGGAGCATGGCTCACGATTTTCCGAGGGAGTTTCTAACGGCGCAATCGAGGTCACCTACTATGGACAGGTCATAAAATGCTGGCTCCATGAGATTGGGCTTGAGACTTTCACCGCCGAGTTTGAAACTCTCTGCATCAAGGTGCTGGGTCTTGATTCCGGAATCTCACATGAAGCGTCAGAAGTTGAAACTGATTACAATCCGGCTGACGCGGATTATGATGATGAGGAGAGTTCATTTAGAACCTTCCAGAAGGTCAGCTTTTACGCCAATGGGATCCTGTCCTACGAAGTGGATTTAATGACCTGGGCAAGAGGTAAGGCAGCAAACTTTAAGCGAGTTCATAATCAAGTTTACGTCTGCAATGAAGACTGGATGGACGGTATTCTTGGTGATTCCGTATTAACCTCTCCAAGCGCCGACGGCGATCGAAGAAAATTGGCGAGCATGGTGGAAGTTGCCGCCTAAAGTATTTTCATTTATCTTCATTATTTAGTTGACCATAATATAAAATGATACTATATTGCTTATATAGAGAGCAGAGAAAACAAAAAAAAAACGGAGAAATCAAATGACTAAGGTAAGCATGAATTTAGCAGCAGCAGTATGGAAGACCCTCGCAACGGAAGGGAGCGTAACACTCAAGAGTGAAGCAAATGAAGATGTCATGACCCTTACACTGAAAGGAAACTGGGGTCACGGCTCACGATTTTCAGAAGGAGTTTCCAACGGAGTAGTCAGGGTCCGCCATCATGGAAAAGTCGTTAAGTGCTGGCTCCATGAGGTCGGGTTCGAATCTTTCGCAGCCGAGTTTGAAACTCTTTGCACAATGAAGGTTGGCAAGGCAATGTTCGTGGAAGTTGCAGCCTAAAGTATTTCCATTTATCTTCATTATTTAGTTGACCATAATATAAAATGGTACTATATTGTTTATATAGAGCAGAGGGAATCAACAAGGAGACATCAAATGACTACAGCATTCACCAAATTGGCAAACGGAATCTGGAACGA
>Ga0233415_10001159_pt1 | contig 11640 bp, 20 predicted proteins | sample Na_anoxic_12_MG_FD_188631 | JGI IMG/M metagenome (GOLD analysis project Ga0233415, IMG submission 188631) | Seawater microbial communities from Saanich Inlet, British Columbia, Canada - Na_anoxic_12_MG | ecosystem: Environmental > Aquatic > Marine > Inlet | place: Canada: British Columbia...
CCACGCCGCGTATTTGGAATCAGTTATCCTTTAAAGGTCCCCACACCTTTGGCAATGGGAGGCAATGCTCCCACCTAATCTCAGAATCCATCCATAAACTCACTGGATTGACCTTGAGGGGGAGCCCCCTTCTGGTATGATTGTAGTAGGCCGACAAGAAAGGAGCCCTTCAAATGCAGTACGACAACCATGAAGTCATCGTCTGCCCACGCTGTAGTAAGAGAATGGTCCAACATCGCCTCCAGGAACACCTCATGGAGCACAACATGAAGGACAGGAAGAAGCACATCCTGCTCAACAAAGAGTATCGCCGCAGAAGACGCCAAAGGAAAGGACATTTAGTATGAGTGTAACCAACTTCAGACGCCGAGTAAAGGACAGGGAGCTGAGCCTTGCAGAGGCCCACAGAGAACTGACCCGGATGAGAATCCCCCAGGATGCCCCAATCAGATTGTGGCTCAACAGAAAGGCAACCAAGTGACCCCTACCCAATGCATCATCCACTTCCTGGAAGAGAAGATGACAGATTGCAGACTAATTGCTGCACGCAGCGGACATAGTGACCAGAATTACTACAAGGGTAAATCAGATGGATTGGACTATGCTCGGTTCGTTGTCAGCACCATCGAAGAGCAATCAAAAGGAGACTCAAATGAAGACTAAACCCAGCGACTTCCTGGCCGAAGGATGGACTCAGCATTGCTATGCGAGGGACTCCAGAGGCTATGAGACTAGCATTTTCTCACCTACTGCGGTAGAATGGGACCTCCTTGGGGCCATCTACAAGGTCTACTCCGGCTCTGTTGCTGGAGACATCATTAGGTATGTCCTCCACAACCTCCCCCCTATATCAAATGGTAGTAAGTACGCCCGTACCATTGTTGAGTGGAATGACCCCCTACATAGGAGCAAAGATGAAGTCCTCACAGTCCTCAGACACCTGGGTCTTTGATCCAGCGAACTACCCCCTGTCCTCTCTCTCCAAGGTCCTCGAAGAGAACTACGGATTCACCTGGGATCAAGAGGAATTGGGCCTTTCTGACCTTAAGATCGAGCTACCAGCTAAACTCATCCTCACATTTGACCTGTTCTACTACCTCGCCAAAGAAGGAAAGGCCTCAGAATGAAGCCCCACAACAGCAGAGAAGACCTGGAAGACTCCCTGGATGACTATGGAATCAGCTATGATCCAGAGATAATGGAGCTGGTTCAGGTTGACTTCAGCAACCTCAACAACATTCTACCCACTGAAGAAGACCTGGAAACCAACTTCTACGTCCATCTCACCCTCAGATTGATCAACCCGGAGACAACAGAATGAAGTACTGGACCGTACAATGGCTCTCAGACCGCCCAGGAAGCCGTTGGGTGAATTGGACGTCATACACCTACCCTTCTGCCGAAGCGGCTTGGGAGGCCTCTGGGACGGTCCTGTGTTGCTATCCCAGAGCCAGGGTAAGAGTAGCCAAGGTACAGATACTTGAGATCAGAGAGGAGTCCCCATGAAGCACACTCTTGAAGTACCCCTCCTGCCTGATGGGTGGAAGCCTGTTCGGGTAGGCTATGTCGAACCAGGGGAATGGTCTTGGGCAAACCACATAATAACCATTAAAGAATATGGGAATGAATAATGATTAAACTACGAACCACTCTCTCGTCTGAAGTAAAAGCCACCCCCACCACCTACAAGATTATGAGGCAGGACCCTACCTGTGATGACCACAGATGGTACACCCAACTTAACAGAGATCTGGAACGACATATTCGCCCAGAGTATGAAAAGCTGATAAAGGATTACCCCCAATACAACTTCCGACTACTAGAGATCAGAGAACTGGAATCTGATATCCGTCTTGAAGTACCTTATAAAGAGGAGGATAGAATCTAATGGCAACAGTACCTGGCCAACGCTTTGCTGGTAAGCATGACAATGTACCAGCACCCATTAAGGTGGAGCCTACTGTTCCAGCGAGTGTCTCGGCCCATCCTGAGAGGGAGAAGCTATGGGTATTCCTGGTGGAGGATCTCCGCCAAAGGAACCTCTGGTCACCCACTTATGAGATAACCCTGGAGCAGTTCGTCCATGTCATCTTCGATCTGGAGTCCATGAGACAGATTGTGGAGGAGGAAGGGTTTCAGGTGACCAGGTATTCATCAAAGGGAGAGCCCATTGGGCAACAGGCCCACCCCCTCCTAAGCACGATTAAGAGCTGGAGGAAGGACTTCCTATCCTTCATTAGCCTCTTCGGGATGTCTCCCAAGGACATCGTCTTCCTCTCTCAAACTGACCCCTCAGCCCAACAGGTCATCGATGTTGTTGTCGGTGAACGGCAGAAGTTGAATTATTTCCGTGATTGAAGGACCTCCCCCATGAAATTCGAAGATGATCATTATGCCAGTTTGACAGCCCAGGATGTCACCGCCCTCCAGCGATTCCTTGGCTACGCCTCAACAGTGGGGGAGAGTTGTTTCTCTCACCTATCGGATCATGAGATCCGAAATAACAAGTGGATATCTGGATTTTACCGAGCATACAAGGCTGCAGAAGCAGCCCTCGGGACAGAGTCCATGAACACCAATTTAGATCGAGTTTTCAATGAAGCCAATTCGTACCCCTCAAGCGATATTCGATCAGGTAGTGGAGCACCTTCTGACTCAGGGAAAGAGGTCCGTTCTGGATGATGGGCTCTGCGCCTACCGTAAGGAAGACGGATCCAAGTGTGCTGTCGGTTGTCTCATCCCTGATGAGAACTACTATGAAGGGCTTGAAGGGGGAGATGCCTACCGCAATGATGTTATTGCCGCCCTCCCCTTCATTGCGGACGAGGAGATCAAGAGTCTCCTGTGCCATCTCCAGGATATCCATGACACTGATGAACCTTATCTTTGGAGAGAGGCGCTGATGGACCTCGCAGGAGAACTCCCCTACATTACCTGGCCCACCCACAACTATCAAGGACTCCACTGTGACGAATGAAGCTGTACAGAAGTTACTTCATGACCTGGGTCCCTGGGAGCTTATCTCTCAGGGGCGACCCTTCCCGGACAGGATCATCATCACCATCAAGAGCCAAAGGTCTGGAGTACTCTACTCCACGTACCTCCTTGCGGTGGAGGATGCCCATCTGAAGGCCACTATACCCCTCTGGATACGCTCCTTCTGTGATGACAGGGAGAGATCCCTCCCCATCAGGAAGAAGCTCCTTGACAAGGCAGGGGCCTCCAGCTAGACTTGGGGGAACTTGATCAAAACCCTGTCTGAGGACAGGTCAATGGTGAGACCCCAGCCTTGAAAGTGGGGGGTAATAGATGATTGCTGGTACCTGCAGACTCCGTACCAGAAGTACGACATCGGCGGTAGGAGTTAGAAGATCTATCCGCCTTCTACAAATGAGATCTGCCTAGTATACTGCTCACCCAAGACAGTGTTTCAGGCTCCCCCAAATGGGGAGTCTGTACCTACTTCCCAAGGTTAGTGTGGTGGAGGACAGAACCTCCACTAAGAAAGGACAAGACATGAGTAATACAAGAGGGTTCTATTGGTCTGATGATTACAAGGGTGTTCTCTATTGTACCGGGGGGGTAGACCAATATGGTGACTTGGTCTACCTGACTCCATACCTGGAGGCTTGGTTCCCCTCCATTGAGCAGGCCCTCTATATCACTGACGATCAGGCGGAGGGGTATGATTGGCACCCCCCCAAGAAGGACTCACCCTGCGAGGACTATGGGGGATTCAAGGTTGGAGACCTTGTCAAGTGTGTTGAAAGATACACCAATATCCTAGATGAGGGGGATCTTTATCGAGTACGTTCTCTCAGGGAAGGGTGCCCTGATATCTACCTGGAGACCCCGGATAATGGAGCCTTCGTACCACTATCCTGGCATCACAATAGGTTCGAGGCTGTCTCGTTCCCCCCTGAGATGCCTGTCTCCATGGAGAGGCTTTGGGTAGTGACTCCTAAAGACAGCGCACAGAAATCTTCTTGTGTAAGGTATGGTAATTTGGAGCAAGTCATCATGGATTTCGGGGGGGCAACCATAAAACCCTTGCAATTTGACTAGCAGGTGTTAACATAGGGGCCTCCCCTTCCCTAGAGGAGCCCCCTATGTCTCGTGTATTAGTACTACCAGACTGCCATTCGCCGGGAATGCTACCTAAATTCCCTGCCTTCCTGAAGAGGATCTATGACCAATGGAGATGTAACAAGGTCATTATGATAGGAGATCTCGTTGACAATGCAGCAATCTCATTCCACGCCAAGTCTCCCAATCTCATCACCGCAGTCCAGGAACGTAAGAAAGCACAGAAACAAGTCGATAAGCTCTACTCCCTCTTCCCCAAGGCAGAGTGGCTCATTGGGAACCATGACGAACTTCAGCTACGTCAGGCGGGTGTGGTGGGTCTACCCACTGATGTACTCGTGCCGCTTAATTACTACTGGAACGTGCCTAATTGGGTTGTTCACCCTCGCTACACTAGGCTTGAGCATGATGGTGTTGTCTATGCTCACGGCGACACTGGTAAAGGTGGACTCTTCGCTGCAGTCAAGAATAGCAGAGACAACTTCAGAAGCTGGGTCAGTGGACACCATCACAGTGAGGCAGGTGTTTGGTACACCACCAACGAGTCAGGCAGAGTATTCGGTATGAATGTTGGGTGTGGAATGGACCGAGACCTCCTCCAGTTTCACTATGGGGTTAAGTTCAACAAGAAGCCAACCCTTGGTTGTGGTGTTGTGATTGACGGTAAGCAAGCCTACTTTGAACCCATGTAAGGACTCCCCATGACAATCATCGCAGCCCTTAATACCAACAGAGGAGCCACCTGGATGGGCGCTGACAGCGCTGCATCTGATGAGACTACGGTGGAGACCAGGGCCGAGAGCAAGGTCATGAGGATAGGACCATGGCTCTTTGGCTCTTCTCCCAGTTTCAGGGTAAGCCAAATCCTCATGTGGGACCTCTCGCTCCAGGGAATCCTACCTCCCCCTTCCCAATGCTCCACCTATTCAATCGTCTGTGATTATATCCCCTGCCTGCAGGAGGCCTTTCATGGGGAGGACATTGGAGATGATTGGGAGATCCTCATGGGTGGCGAAGGCTTCCTCTGGGGCATCCAGAGTGACTACGCTGTCCACCAGATATCCAACTGGACAGCTATTGGCTCTGGCTCTGAGTTTGCCCTCGGTTCTCTCTTTTACACCCACAGGAACCAATCCAGCTACCATCCCGTATCCAACTACAACAAAATACTGTATGCTTGTCAGGCGGCGGAGTTCTACTCCATGTCTGTGCAAAGGCCCTTCTATATCTTCTCCTCGGAGGCTCCCCATGAATGCTGATCCTGACCCCTTTGATATCCACAAGACCCCCTACCAATTACCTGACTCAGGAGCACGCTCAGAGTTCTCCTCTGGGGCCGTAAGAGACGCTATGGAAGGAAAGGGTATTCCGTCTCTAATACCTCTGGACGCCCTCAGGGCTGTCTCCAGGAGGTTTGAAGCGGGTGCTGCCAAGTACACTGACAGGAACTGGGAGAAGGGAATCCCCTGTTCTCGCTACGTCGACTCTCTGATGAGACATCTATGGTCCATGATGGAAGGCGACACCGATGAAGATCATGGTGGAGCTTTGATCTGGAACGCAATGTGTCTCTACCAGACTCTCCACTGGATCGAGGAAGGCAAACTCTCGCAGGCACTCAACGACCTCATAGACTCCAGGAGTCATGGAGGGTAGTGTGGAAAATAACGACCCACTCAGAAAAGAGCTACTCATCGTCAACAGGCAATCCCTGAGACTGGTGAAGGCTTTCTCCAAGCTGGAGATACCTGAGCCCAAGAACCGTGTTGACGTCCGAGCCTTCCTCAAGAGGATGGACTCGATTCACAACACAGCCATTTCTATCTGGGATCGGTTTGACACTATTGTCAATGCCATCTCCGAGAACGCAGAAGGAGACTACGATGCAGAAGATATTTGACTCAGTGTTCGTCCTGGTAGCGTGTCTGGCTGCAGCCCTGTTCATCGGTCTTGGTATGCAGTACTGCTACTATACAGGAGCCCCCGTACCTCCTGGCATCGTTGACGAATGTCTGACACCACAGAGTCGATATGCAATAAGATCTCCGAGTTCTGGAATCTCATCACCTGGTATCCCCGTTTTTGCAGGTTGCGAGTGCGAATATTGTCCTTGCGGGTCTGGTAGCGATGGTAAGGACCATCAACCTCCACAATCAACTCAAGGCCCTCTTCCACAAAGTCAGGAATATACCCAGCTACAACCTTCTGCGCCTCCCATTCACACCCATCCATCTCCCTGAGCCTACCCCAGAGAAGAAGTTCTGCAGAGGTCATGTTCTTTCGTAGCTTGTTGGCAAAGGCCTGTTTACTGGCAGGCTTTCTGTATTTCTTCTTCTTCATGGGAATCTTCTTCCAATTTTGTCGTTTGTACATTGTGGACTCCTGGCCTTTCACCTCCGACATTATACTCCTTAGGTACTACCCATGCAAGCCTCGAATGTAATGAGAGAAACAGTAATCAAAACCTATAATACGGCTGATGACTTTGGCACCCAGGACCTCCTCCATGCCACCATTGGTCTTGTTGGAGAGGTGGGAGAATTGGCAGACGCCGTCAAGAGGAATCAATTCTACGGCCTTCCACTGGACCGGGAGAACATCCTGGAGGAATTGGGAGACATCTTCTACTACCTAACCGCCCTCCTAATATGCTATGGCTCTGATACCAGCGAGATAACCCGCGACAACAGAGAGAAGCTCTCCCAGAGATACCCTGAAGGTTTCACTAAAGAGGCGGCAATTGAAAGGGCAGACAAGAATTAACTTGACAGCATCCCCATTAGGGTATATGCTATACATCTCCCTAAGAGCCCAGAATCTTTCAATCTTTCCATCGATCCCCTCCGGGGAATGCTTTGTATAAAGGAACGATTCTCCCTCTTGGGGAGTTTTTGTACCTCCTTTTAAGGTGTATGATATATGACTTCCCTAAAACCCCTGAGCAATAAGATCATTCTCATCCTGGTTATCACCACCTTCGTGTATGTGCTGTCCCCTGGCGTATCTGAGCTAGTCAGAAGAAGAGCAGAGAGACGGATCGTTAATGAGTATGACTCATCGATAATGACACAGGAAGAGATTGACTGGTATTCAGGCAAGACCAAACCAGGTCCGGGGGTATTCGCTGCCCATCCCTTATCCGAATATAAGTAATGGCAACAATCACAACACACCCAACGAGTAATGGAACAGCCCTGGATTGGGATGTCACCGACTATACCAATATAGATGATGGCGATGAACAACCAACAGCTCCCAGTGATCTTAACTCTTGCTACGTCGCAGGCTTAGGTGGCCCGTCACAATGTGAGTGGGTAACATCCAATCCATCAGTTACAGGAACAGCCTCAAATGTCTCGTTGTGGGTCTATGTATCTGCAGGAACAATGCAGAACACCAATGTGAAGGTGGATGGCATTTGGCAGACAACTAATGCGACGATTGCTTCATCTGTTGGAAACTGGGACCGCTACGATTTTACAATAACAAATGACCTCACAGGCGGGCTTACTGACTGTCAGATCAGATGTGGTTGTGAAACTAACGTGACAGTAGATGGTGCTTATCTTGAGTGGACATACAACACATCAACGGTTACTGGCTCTCCTTGGCATTATTATAGACAAATGAATTAAGGTCGGTTGACATGCCAGACATTTGGATGGATGTAGACGCAGCTTTAGCCGAGGTACCCGTAAACAAGGTACCTTTGGTCAATTCCACTGACTTCGTTACAATCGAAGGTGCTGTTGTTTATAATGCTGCAGGAATGGCACTCTACTGGAACTTTGTTACCCCAGCGGGAGCCATGACGTCCACCGCTGTAGTCCCCACCACTGCTGGTGTTCACGACTGGACAGACCAAGGTGCTTCAGGACTCTATACTCTTGAGATCCCTGATACAGGTGGTACCGTAAACAACAACCTTGAAGGCGTAGGTTGGTTTACTGGTTCAGCTACAGGTGTGCTCCCATGGTGTGGCCCCACCATTGGTTTCAGAACAGCAGCCATCAATGACCTCCTGATCGAGAGCACCTACTCTGCTACTCGTGGTCTCGCTGGATCAGCTCTCCCAGATGCAGCTGCAGATGATGTTGGGGGCTTGATCATCTCAGATGTTGGTGGTCTTGATGCAGATGCTATGGCAGCAGACTGCTCCTCTCTCAATGACACTAAGATCCCGGACACTCTCTCCCTGGCCAACATCAATCTTGAAGCTGATACAGCTCTCTCAGACATCCACCTGGATCACCTCTTCGCAACCACCTACGATCCAGCATCTCCCCCAGGGAACTCCACAGCGCTCCTCAATGAATTAACTGAGGATGACCTTGGAGTTGCTCGCTTCACTGCCAACGCCCTTGAGCAGGCTGGTGGTGCTGCCATTGAAGCCATCATAGTGATGCAGAACACTACGATTGCTACTCTCGCTAGCCAGACCTCCTTCACGCTTACCAATGGTTCTACAGACGATGATGCCTACAATGATAGAGTTCTCGTCTGCACCGACCAGGCTACCGGGACACAGAAGTGTTTTGCACGGGTCCTGGACTACACAGGCTCCACCAAAACAGTGACCCTTGCTGCTGATCCTGGTATCTTCACCATGGCAACTACAGATTCCATTGACATCCTTGCTATTGGTGCTATGGACGTCACCCTCCTTGCTGCTCAACTAACCACATCCCTTGCCACCCTCAACAACCTATCAGCTGCTGAGGTCAACACTGAGTGTGATACTGCCCTCACAGACTACGACCCGGCAACCCACACTGAGTTGCAGACTGAGGTCTCTACCATTGCTTTGCCCTCCCTCATGCAGAGCGGTACCATCACCCTCACCTCTCAGACTGAGTTTGTCCTCTCTGCAGGCTCTGCTGATGATGATGCCTACAATGGCTTGAGGATCATCATAGAAGACGCTGCTACTGCCACTCAGAAGGCAGTAGGTAACATCAGTGACTACGTGGGCTCGACAAAAACCGTCACTCTTGCGTCTGACCCTGGCATCTTTACGATGGCTACTTCAGACAAGTTCAAGATCTTTGTCACTGCTGACTACTCCGCCCTTGAGACCTCCTTCACCAGCATCAATGCTGTTGCCAATACTCCTGTCGGTCAGGTCTCTGGCTTCCCTGATGAGTTGGTTGAGGGGGATGCCTACACCATCGCTAACGGTAGAGAGATCAAGCTCTACTTCAAGGATGCTGCCGGTGACACCATAACCACTTTCGGAACCAATGCTCCTTCTGATGCAGACTTCACCTGGTCCCTCCGCTTTGTTCCCTCTGCTACTCCAGATTCTGCTGCAACTGTAGAGATCACAGGAGATGAGAATGATTGGAATGTTACTGATCCTCTTGAACCTTATCTGGCCATAGAATTACCATCCACTGATCTTAATGACCTTGTTGCAGATGCTGGTGATCTTACTAAGGAATATCTGTTCCAGGTAATTCTCCAGTGGGATCCAACAGACGACCATGAGTTGACTGGTGTAACAGATGGGATTGTTACAGTACGACGCAAAATACTACCAGAATAGAAATAATTAAATGAACATCAGTATCCTCAAGATCCTCCTGGACGGGACGCACCCCACAACAGGTTTGCCCCTTGTTTTTGGTATAGTCGGAAAGGCCAGACAGGAATAACACATGCCAGCCTACACACTGCCATACACCGGAGTTATCGAAGTTCCGGCCAACACTATCCTCGGCAATAACACGGGCAGTGCCGCAGCCGCGATCGGGATGACGCAGGCTCAGACGCTGACGTTTCTGGGCAACCCCGGTGGAGCGTTCGGAGCAGACGTTGACACGCAGATCACGCCGAGCACGGCGGTCGTTCTGGATCACGCCATCAATAACGAGGTCGGTCTGAGCCTGTCCTACACGACGAGCAAGGCAGCGGGCAATGACACTGGCCTGCTGATCGCGATGACCGACACGGCGAGTCCGGGCACGAGCTTACCACTGGATGTGCAGGTTGGTGGGTCGAGTATATTGAGCGTCACTGAGGCCGGCACGCTGCAAGCTGACCTGTTAACCGTCGTCGCACCCGCCGCCACAGACGTTCCGATTTCTATAACCGGAGCAGCAGCCCAGAGTGCCAATCTGCAGGAGTGGAATCTCACCGGGGCAGCGTTAAGGGCAAAGGTTACGTCAGCGGGGGAATTCAGTAACCCCGGAAGTAGTACAGGAACAAACAACGAGTTTTTCGGGGAAGGTGCTGGTGGCGCACTGACCACTGGAAGCACTAACACGATGGTGGGTAGGGACGCGGGGGCTAACTCCACGGGAGCTTCCTCTGATAACGTCCACGTCGGTTTCCTTGCCGGTAGGGACTGCACCGGCAACCAAAATACATCAATCGGGACGTATGCCGGATATAACTCAACAACAGGCTCGCGTAACGTACTCATCGGGTGGAACGCGGTTCTATCGCCATTGACCCTAAGCAACTGCACGGTTATAGGTCGATTCGCCCTTGCAACAGCCGCCAATCAATTCGTCGCTGGGTCGTCATCATCATCTCGAACCAACCTATACTGGGGCAACGGCGTCACACACGCAACACCAGTAGCCTACACAGTCAACGGCACAGGCGGATCAGGCACAGACATCGCTGGAGCTGACATCAACATCGCCGGTGGTATCGGAACGGGTACGGGTGTCGGCGGTGATATCGTTCTGCAATATGCAGCGGCAGGATCAACTGGAACGGCGGCGAATACGTTAGCGGCAGCACTTACCGTTGACGGTGGCACCGGCAACATCACCGTGTCAGGTACGGTCGACGGACGCGACATTGCTGCAGACGGAACTACCCTTGATGGACTGACGAGTGCAGCGGGACTCACCACAAACAACCAAACCGTCACAGCCACTGATATCACAGGTGCTGTCAGTCAGTTTTACGTCTGCACGATAACTGGTTTGACGGCGAACAGAAATCTAACGCTGCCGAGCGGGTCGGCTGGAGACAGGATTGGCGTTCACATAGTTGACGGCGATGACACTTACGCCCTAATCCTCAAGGGTGCAGCCAGTCAGACAATCAATGGCGGATCGGCTGCAACGGAGTGGAGTCGCGTATTCATCGCGGGCGAGACGGTGATCTTCCGCTGTACGGCTGCCAATACGTGGGTCGTTGAGAGTGACGGGCGAATCCCTTGTGTGGGACGGATGACGTTAGCTACTGCTCTATCAACCAACTCGGCAGCCACATGGACGGTCGTTCCGTTTGAAACATCCGAAGCAGATGTGGGGGATGTAGTGGATACGTCCGGTAATGGTATTAAATGCAGGCGAGCAGGGAATTACCAAGCCTCTCTCGGGGTAGACCCCAATGCTGCCGTATCTGACCAAGAGTACTATGGGATTGGCTTATATGATGGCACCGTAATCCCTGCCACATACTTCACTCGGCAATCTCATGCGGGTTCAGCTCTGGTGGGCACATTCCTATCAACCTTAGTGGTCGGAGTCGCTGGCCGAACAATGCAGGGTCGTGTCTATACTAACCAGGCGAATGATGGAGCAATCGAAACAG
>Ga0233415_10001161_pt1 | contig 11634 bp, 11 predicted proteins | sample Na_anoxic_12_MG_FD_188631 | JGI IMG/M metagenome (GOLD analysis project Ga0233415, IMG submission 188631) | Seawater microbial communities from Saanich Inlet, British Columbia, Canada - Na_anoxic_12_MG | ecosystem: Environmental > Aquatic > Marine > Inlet | place: Canada: British Columbia...
AGAGCTCCAAAGTGTTTATCAGTTTCTGCGTGATAGCCACAGAGTAAACATTAGAGATGCCAACACAGTTATAGACGATGGTGAGGGCAATTATGAACTCGATGTTCCCCTTGAAATCCCAGAAATAATAGTAAATACAGACAATGCCGACGATCATAGAGTTGTAGGAATACGTTCACACAATATGCATTACGATACCAGCAACTGGAGTACCATCAGCGTAAGTTTATCTACAGATATATTTGATATCGATAATTCGGAAGAAGTGTATCAGGCATACACTATAGCTGCCAGAACCATAATTCGTATGGAAATTGCCCGCCAGATCGGTCTAATGGACGAGCTACAACTTCAGGCTCACTACATGGACCCATATGAAGATATTCTGAACGCGAGTGATGTAGAAAGCAGTATTGGCAGCGGAGGCGAAAACACGAGCGACTACTACAGTGAAGATTCTGAAGTCCCTGCAGAAAGAAGAGTCGCACCCCAACCTCTAGCTCCACCCGAACAACTATTGGAGACGTTGCGAACCATGAGTGCTAGAGGTTGGCGACGCTGGCATATACGCTACGTTTCGCAATTAAATGGCAACGGATTACCCGCAGATCTCGGTACGGAGTTTGAAGACAGAAACTTCGCCAGACCGGAAATATTGGTTGACGACACGTTTGGACGGCACGTGCGGCATGTATCCCAGGTGTGGTTGCCTACACCTGATATGATGACAACGCACTGGACGGATGCTCTCGCGACCGGTCGCGTGTTTGCGCGTCATGGTACAGAAGACTTCGTTCCTATTCGCACATTACTATCGAGCGAGGGATTTCCTAGTCCTTACAGTGTTGATTCGCATGTTTCCGAAGAACTGTATGTAGATGCAGCGCATTCTTATGTAAGACAAGCGCTTGAATCAGAACTAATTCTACTAGAGACTGTTACGGCAGAAAGCCCTAACTCAGACGAAAGCCAAGAGACATTAGATACCTTGACGAACGATGCTATAAGACTTCTCCATGACATGGAAGCATTGGAGAACGAAGCCCGTGAAATACACGATTAGTTTTGAACAAAATTGATTAGAATAGAAAGAAATATATAATTGTAACAGTGTAGAATAAATGGGTGGGTCAGCAAGTACGAGAAGAAAACCAGATACTAACCAAAACGACACTAGACGAGATGGCTTGTTGAGAAATGAAAGAACTAATGGAGATGGATGGACGAGACTGGATGAAAGTGTTTGCAGTCCACGAGCTAATGGGAAACATCACGCATGGACCTGCACGGGTGCTGAAGCACGGATGATGAGTTTTCGTAACACAGGAATATCATGTCCGCGATGTCGCGAGATGGGCGTGTATTACAATAGTACACACGGACCTGACGATGTCGATTACTATAGTAAATGCACACAGTGCGACACACCCCATTGTGCACAGCACGCTTCCTATTACCATCGCAAGAATATGATTTAATATCCAATCATGTATAAAAACATAATATCATGTTTACAAGTAGGATGCAAACGCCCAAACCCACGTGTCGTCAAGGGGGTGGCGTGCTCCCAGTTCGGATGGTAAATGGAGAATTGTTCTTTTTGTTTGGTTTAGAGCGATATGATGGTGGCTGGAGTGATTTCGGAGGTTCTCACGAGAAAGGTGAGGAAACGATCGACACAGCTATAAGAGAGGGCTATGAAGAACTATCAGGACTGCTGGGGGACATGCAGACGATGGCTACAGAGGTCAAACAGAACTTAGTTGATACGATAGACTGCAAAACATACGTGATTTATGTCTACGCGCCGTCAGCTGAGTTGCATCCAAACCTAGACGATTTGCCGATATTTTTTCAACGTAATTATGACTTCGTGAGTCAAACCACACCACAATTAATCACAGATAATAATGGAATGTATGAAAAAACCACTGTCAGATGGTTCACAGTGCAGGAAGCTATAGCTGAAAGATCGACTTTCAGACGGTTTTACAGACATATGCTAGATGCTGTTCTGCGCCGCGAGACTCATATAAGAGCACAAATAAAGGATTTGTAATAAAATTGAATATGTCTTGAAAACAAGATATACTCATAATATCAGAAGATGACCGATCCTAGGATAAATGACGTATGCGAGTTCGCTACGTACTTACATAGTCACTGGGTTGTAAGGACGACTGAGCATAAAGCCGCTATTCTCTGTTTGGAAAGACGAGGTCGATTATTTGATAGTCACGACTTTATAGAAGACGCGCGAAGCATGATCGCCAGTGCGTTTAACGAGGACGACAATTCTGGAACGTTGGTGGACACTGGTCTAAATGTACGCTATGAAAAGCTACGCGACCTGACCTTGGCATTCAGACCATTCGGTATAGCAGTAATGTTAGCTATGGCATATAGTGATGACAACGATGTGTTCGCAGAGTACGAGAATGAAGAAGGAAGAACTATTTTACTCACCCTTACAAGTGTGGCTCAACATTTGCTCGATGATTACTTTAGTGAAGGTGCGATCAGGGAACTTTGTGAACAAATCCCAATTTATGAAGGTATTTTACGAAACCTTAGAACAGCTCGTGAACGTCAAGGAAAAAGAACACCGCGGCAGACGGCACTTCACTGTGGACATTGAACAGTGAAAAAAAATGAAAGCTTTTTTGTGTTTTTATTTTTTGGGGGCGGCAGTCCTCTAGTCTACCAGTAGACCAGTTTTGCTTCGTTCGTCCAGCTCCAGTCTCCCGTCTCCAATGATCCCTGAATGATATCACACAGATTCGTTGTGTAGCGATCCACAAACTCTGTGCGTGCCCTGAAGAAGAATGCCTCACCGTTTTGCACATCGGATTTGATCTTGTCCGTGAATGTCCAAAGCACGCGTCGCACGATGTCGTTTTGATCCAATACTTTGTGCCATTTGTATGCCAGATTGCACAAAGTCTTCGCTTCCGTGTATGCGTCCCCTGTGTATTCTCCGCCCTCTCCACAGAAATCTTGCCATATATTCAGTGCTTCGGCGGCGCCGTTTTCCCACTGTCCGCCCTCTTCCTTCGTCAAAGACACATCTCCACGCTCCAGATTGTAAATCCGACCGCTCCGAGTCTGTCCTGTTGGCAGCATTTTTCTTTCTTGGTAGTTGAGGTCATCAGAACTGAGAGAAAGCATTTCAATTTTCTACCAGTCCCGATTTTTGTTCCAGCACTGCTTTCCCGAAACATTCGCATTGTGGACCGATTTCGTCTTCTTCCATTTGTTAACGGGCGCCGCGCTGCCAGTATAAACCGAAGTTGGAAAGTCGGTTTGTTCATGAAAAGTCAACTTTGCATTCAACACAGGACGCTGCACAGAAGCGTATACGATCCCATCGTCTGCCTTTGTTTTATAAACCACGCGCATATCGTCGGTAACCGATGATATCGGAAGAATAGCGGGTTCAGAACGATACACAAGAACATGACGTAGCTTGTGAAACACATTGCCATTCTTCCTGCGGATCACAGTTGCTGCGGGGTCTAGAAGAGCACCGATAAAAGCTTTTGCACGACTCGTACTCCTGTAAGGCGTAGCGTCGTGTGCGGATCCATTTAGCGTCGCCATGCCATGTTTCCCGTGGAAGTGAAGATCGTGAGCGCTCATTCTGATATGTAATATTGTCATATAGAATCTTTAAATGATGTAGATTCATTCCATAATAGAGCGGTCGTGAAATGGATTTTTATTGGCGACCTACTATAAGAAGATATACATGTCCGCGCATCACCAAGCTCCTGTAGACTGGAAGTCATCAAAAAACCTTTCATCGATAGTACCACGACTAGTGCGAGGCAATGAGAATGGCAATTTGATATCGCAACAAGATTATATTAGTGCTTTCGGAACAGCGCGACCTCAGAAACACTATCGACGCCAGTTAATCGGGTTAGGACGGGCAGGAGGTGGAGCGTCTTCCCGTCCTCATGTAACTATTTCCCAACTTGAACGCCCTGGTGGTTCAGTTACCATCGGAAAATACGCGGACGCTTCTTGTGTCCATTGTGCTCTTGATATGTCAGCATGTATTGATATTAGTTCGACGACGGTATATTCGTATAATTATGAAGACGCGCTCTGGGAAACAATACCTACCGCTGCACGGGCAAATCTTCCTGCCAACCCAGGCAGCGGGAATGCAACATTCGCCACTCCAGGGGCTGGGAATGGACTTAATGGATATCAGACGCTGGGTGCGGGACCAACATCTTTTACAGTTATAGAAAGCCAACCTCATAGGGCTGTGATTGGGGGATTACGCGCTCCGTCATACATAGTTACTAACTTGAAGAGTTTTGGCCCTTACGTAGCCCCATGGTCAGTCGGCGGCGGCGGCGGCGGAGAACAAATCTATGGCGGCGCTGCTATATACAACAGTATTACCGAGAGTTTTGAACCAATGGGGGGAGGGATGTATGTTGTGCCGATAGACCCACAGAACAACCCAAATATAAGCGCATCCGATGGCTGTATAGCTGGACATTACCCATTGCAGTTTGTCTCTGTGAATACGAAAGTGTATGCATACGGTGACTTTAATAGAGTATACGACACCAGTCTGTCTTACCTAGACGTCAGCGGTGTGGCAGCATGGGATGTGGTGGAAAACAAATGGTCAAAACTTCCACATACGACTCCCTCTGGAAAACTACATCCATGCTTCCAGCCCACAGGCAAATGGTGGTTGGAAAAAACAATCCCTGGTGTACTTACATTTGGGTGGGAAGCTTCTCGATGTTTAGTACTTCCTGGGTCAGGTGCAGGTGCCTATGATGTTTCTTGGGGATATAACTGTTTGCCCTCGTGCGCGACAACATATAATGGTAACGTCATATTTGGTGGACAGTTTTGCGGAATAGGGTTCAGTGCCGCTGGATACGATATTTCCGCTTCTGGAATTGCAGTATATAACCCCACTACAGAAGTCTGGTCATCTCTTGTACCAAGTGGTGATCTATGGAACGGACCAGACGTTAGTAACGCTTACTATACAAGCAAGAATTACGCTGGTATATTGTGCCTTGAAATAGAGGGCGATACAATGTATGTTGGCGGATCTTTCGGTGAAACCATATCGGTGACTGCGGCGGGAAGTGTTACAACAAAGGCGACTAGTGAATGCATGGTGACGTATGACTGGCTTACAGGTACGTGGGGAAACATAGGACTAGGCGCTCGGCCGAACAACCCAAGTGGCGGATGGGGTCCAGTGACGGGCTCCACGAATAACTCTGGTGGATACAGAAACGGAATGATGTTCGGAAAAGGGATACGAGCGTTCAAAGTTTTCAAGGACAGATTATATATTGCATGTCCACCTAGTCAGATTTTCGTCCAACCCGATGGTACAATATACGATACCACCACGGAGCACCCCCCCAGTCCTCCTGCCTCCATACCGAACTTGGCAGTGAGTGGGTTTTACGGCCTCATTGCCTGGGACTTTTCAGCACAATTATTCACAGACGTGTACGACTGGAGTGCGCCGGGAACAGCGACGGACTGGATGCACATCACCCTGCCCCCAACTGGTACAACCGGAGCGGTACAGGCCTCTTCTCCAGGAATCTATACTCTTACCAAATATCAGGAGAACGGACTTGACGCCACACTTGCAATAGGTGGCTTTTTCGCGGCCATTGTCACGGCTGGTGGAAACATTACATTCTCATACTCACTCATTGTATGGGATGACAATAAATATCGGGCGCTCGGATGGGGAACAGATTCTTCGGGTATAGTGCAGCGCGGTGGTGACGGGTCCTACTTCTCCCTCGCCTCCCCTTATATAATGCCCAGCACAGTGAGCAGCGTAACAATCTTTGACAATAAACTATGGACCATCAGTAGCGGTTCCGCACTTGGTAACTTTAATTTTTCCACAGACGTCGTCGACGATGATGGTTATTATACGCGAGGAATAGCATACCTCGATCCTAGAGACGATGGCGTCACTACAGAAACATGTATTGAGTATGCCCCCATCGCAGCTGACACGACAACCACTTACCTTAGTGACTGGCCTGATGCAGATTACTACAGTGGTGGCAGCTATACGACAGATTCGAGTAACAACATATATAACAAATGTATCAGCTGCAATCCAGAGGCATTAGTTATCAAAAGCAAAACCCGTCCTCCTAGGTCTCTAAATACCTATAGTAACAATGCCCAATATTTACAGTCACGATGCAAGAGTATCGAAGCTAATACGACAACTAATCGTTATCCTGGTGTAGTATATGTCAATGCAAATACTGGAGAACCTATGAATCCAGATGATCTACCTATTGGGCCACAAACATACGCATCTCATGAGGCATTTCGCTGTCCAAATGGGCTGCCATATCCCGTAACTTACAAACCGAATAACATCAACTTCGGTGTTGAAGGTGCCGTATCCAATGGAATCCATATGAAGCGTCTGGTACAAAACACGATTACGGTGAATGGTGCAGCGATAGTTACAAGCCACGGTCTTCATGAATCCAATTCGGGCCGTCATCAAAGCACAACCAGCTCTCAACACTACTTCATCAAGGTTGATCCTGCCCCAAGCTTGGAGTTCTTATTTACCACTTCGAATCGTAGATACATAGGATCAAGAGTTGGGCCTAGTCAATTTCATACTCATGTTATTCACCATGTCTCAGACCACGACCATGAGCACGATACTGACTCGGATCATCATAGTGATTCAAACCACTCAGACCATCACGCTCCTACATCTGACCACACTCACGATGCATGTGGCAATGTGATTCCAGTACATGTCATACCACACAGCCATAGAGGCGACTCGGTGCATAACACGCCTTCACCGCCTCCAGTTCACGACCATCCAACGGGAGAAGTAACCGCGATGTCTTTCCATGCGCCAAGCGAACCGCTGCTTAACACACTAACTTTCGACAGCGGTAGTTCGGATTTAGCAAGTCTTTTCAATTACTGGATCAACCGAGGCACAAACGAATTGTATATATTCCAAGGTGCAACTGTGGGAATGCTGGTCTGGGGGTTCGGTCCTATGGGAGATGCCACTGCTCCCGCGGCATCCGCACCTTTTATCATGCCGACACCCACCTATCTTTCCACCAACGGTGGGTGGATAACAGGAGAACCTATCGCTGGGATGTTCTCAAGCGGCACCGCCATTACTGCCACATATGAGCGATCTGATTACGACGGACTGGGATCATTCGGAACCCCAGACGACATACAATCAGGCGTAGGAAATGCATGGTTAAACGATGAGTCAGAGACAACACCTATTACTCCCCCATCTATCCTATCAACTACCGACACCTACGCGAGCATAGTGCTTCCTGGGCTGCCTGCGGATATGACTTCAGCCAAGTTCAACGTATGTTGGCCAACTCCATTCAGCATCACGGCTCCTCCTATGATCAATGACTCCGGCGTCGTTACTGGTGCCGGTCTAGTCATAAGTTGTAGCATAAACACCGTCGTTATCGCTGATAATATATATGGTTCGGGCAAAATGGCAACATTCGACATAATAATCGACAGTATCACCAACGGTGGAGACGCCTATTCGATCGGACAAAAGTTCTCAGCAAGCCTCCCCGACCCCGTTGGTCCTGATGCGGCAGCGGTTGCTACACCCGACGTCAGGCAACTCATACGAAATATAATTAATGTCACCGTAACAGAGGTGGTATAACCATCTTACCTGTATAAAATTGATATGATCCATATGAAACGAAATGCGTCAACAATAAACATGCCAGAGGGTCCTGAGTGCTGCCTGCTTGCCCAGAAGTTGCACAAATGGATAAGTGGACGACGCATCGCGATGACGACTATAATCGAAGGTAGATATCATCAACATGGACCTCCTGTAGGTTTTGAACGACTCAAACTTTCGACCGTACAAGCTGTCGGAGCGAAAGGCAAATTGATATATTGGATTCTGGATAACGACATGGCTATCCTGAATACGCTTGGGTTATCAGGCACGTGGCACAAGAGTAAAGGCAAGCACTGTGGCATTAAGTTTGACTTTGAGAAGAGCACAGACCCGTCGAACTACCCGACGCATATATGGTTTAAAGATCAATTACACTACGGCACACTGAAAGTGGTCACCCATGCCGAGCTACAAAAGAAAGTACGATCCTTAGGGTGGGATTGTCTAAGAAATCCTACAGATGCTGAGCATGGTTTGACACTGGAACGTTGGAAAACAGTATGTGGAAAGCATCCATCGTGGACGATGCCAAAGCTACTCATGACACAAACCTGTATTTCAGGCGTAGGAAACTACCTGAAAAGCGAGATTCTGTATGACGCGCGTGTCTCTCCACATAAAAAGATAAATGAATGCACAGACGAAGAGCTAGAAAGAACATGGTCGGCTGTGACACGTTTACCGAGACACGCACTGGAAACGAAACAGGGACGCGGACTCGTCATTAGGGGACGTTTTCGAATGAAGGTGTACAGAAAGAAGACGGATCCAGAAGGAAATGTTGTCAAACGAGAAAAAACGACTGACAACAGAATGACTCATTGGGTGCCTGCATTGACCGAGCGAAGTTAATTTACAAGTCCACCGACTTCCCCTTATCGGCAAGCTTCATAGCAGCGATGCTGAAGTCCTTAACTCTTTTATCGACAAGCAAAAGAAGGTCGCCACTGACGCCGCACACAATGGCGATCGCCACGAGCCACCATACAAGTTTCTTGTAGTTGCGAGCACATAGGAAGTACATAATGAAGATACCAGCAGCGGTGCTCAGAAGATAGGTCGGAGCCATACGACTGTTGAAGACTAAATCCCATCCCAGTAGAGCACCAGCAGCGATATATTGTACTACCAAATACGCTATGTATACCTTTAGTTCCGTGCAGAGCATGCTTATGAAGTGTACGAAGATTATTTTTTAAGGGTTAGTTCAATTCGTCAAAGTAATCGTACGTCTCACGCGTCTGCGAAATCGTTCGTCCACTAACACATCATAAAAAGCCATAAAGAAAACGAAAAGCAAATATAACGGGAAACGAATGAATACCGTTATGACATTGTCACCGATTGAGGTGGACGGTACATCGCCAACGTCATCTGACGTTTCGTTTGTCGCGTCTTGTGCCTCCACAGTGTTCGGCGAGACAGGTGGCGAAGGCCGACGATCAACTAAAAGAAACCCATCCGTCTCGGCTGTACGCGTCACTTCACGATTTAAACGTCGAAGAGTTCTCTCAATAGATTGCTTTTCTGATGGAGAAGGTGTCAAACCCAATTTATATTTGCAAAATAGAATGCGCGTTCGTAAATGAGCACATGCAGTCAAAGCTCCGTAAGAGGATGGCAAAACACTATTAATTGACATTTTGGATAACTCTTCATCGCTTAATATCGATGCCCGAGGCACAACGATAGGTATATCCACCATGGATGGATGCTCTCCTATGTCGATTACATAAGACCCGTCCCGCAATTTCTCTGGGACTCTTGGTGGATCCATCCGTCTTAAATGTTTGCTGGCTTGGTTTTGTGATGTGTCAGTCATTACTTTTGTATATAGATGACCATAGTTTTCTTTTAACATCATACTATAATTAGATAACGATGGGTGAGCGTTTGACAGCGTTTTGTTGGTTTACATTTGCGATTCTTATGCTCGTATTCTTACAATTAGACAATTCTAGCAATAAAGAATGGTTTACAGCGAAAGAGATTTTCGATGACGATCTTATTAGGATCGGCGCGCATATGAGAATGGGTTTAGGTATTCCTCTTACTAATCCAGAAAAGGCCGCGATTTGTGACGTAGCTTTTCGTCTGCCGCCGCCGGGGGGTCTGCCCGACGCACCTCGGATTGCAGGACAAGCCACTCCTACAAGTCTCATATCAGGACCAGCTGGAAACAGTACGGAAAAATATACTGGTAGCGGAGGTGGCAGTACATGGCTACGGCAAATGCATCAAGTCCGTGGTGCTGTTCAGAGCAACAAAACAGTTGCAGGTAAAGGCGTTGGCTCTGCTACAGCCGCTATGCTTCTTGACACGGTAGGGACATTTTAAGTTTTTAATAACCTATTACTATACGCAGATGGTGCTATCCATTAGGGAAATGATTATTTATTTCGGAATATCCTTAATCACTGTGGGTGTAGTCGTATGGAGTGTAAGAGGAACAAAATGCGAGTTAAAGGAAGGTATTACCAATTCACCTCCGTCGAGTGGTGGGACGGGTCATCAAGTCATGAGTGAAAACCAACTGATGAGTTCAATTGCAAAGACTGGCGACGATACAGTACATACATACACTACAGGACAGAACTTGATAAAATGTGGACCTCAATTTATCTGGGATGGGTTACAGCAAGCTTGCCGACCTAGATGTCCTCCGGGAGGGGGATTATGGTCGTTTTCGGAAGGGAAGTGCAGCGGCGGTGGCGGTATACCCGATGCAGCCGTCCGTCTTGCAAACAGTTTGCATTCTGGACTAGGTGACCAATACGGAACACGAACGGTTGGGGGCACTGGAGCTACTGGAGCTACTGGTGAAAACATAGTCAAACAGATTGAACAAGAAGGAACTGTCATGGCAGGCGGCGCCGCTACATTGCGCGGCGGCGGAGAAGGAGTGTGTCTTTCTATTACTCCCAGTTTGAATAAGATCGGAGACTGGGGTGACTCGTCAGAGGCAGGGTTACTTAACGTTCAAACGACGGGGGCTACAGGCGCAACAGGCGCCACTGGTGCTACCGGGACTTTTGATCAATGGGGTGGTGGATTAGCAGGTGTACCCGCGCTGACATTCAACAAACCATCTGCACAAACAGCAGCACAAAAACAGACTGAAGCATGGGGCTCAGGGCAGGGAGGGACAAGTGGGACTGATAGTTATGGAGTGGCCCAAACAGGCTTTGGCAGCTCCACAGGGGCTCTCGGAGCGAGCGCGCGGGGTCGTACTTATCTAACACAACAACAGCTAGCTGCGGCGCAATCAAATGTAAACACAGACACGCAAGGTGCTGCGACGCAAGGTGCTGCGACGCAAGGTGCTGCGACGCAAGGTGCTGGTATAGGAGGCACGATATCCGCGCAAGACCCTGACCATGATGCTGGTTCTGCAAAAGGAATGAGTAGTCCACTCGATAGAACGTTTAACACCGATATAACAAGTGGCGTTGGGCATATTCTCAAGAATAATAGCATTGAACAGTCGACATCTGGAACTGTGGGGGCATTAGGAGGCGGCGCCCCGAACGAAGGTATAGATATTATGCGCCGCGTGATCTGATGCAAGTGTTTAACAACAGCTGTAGTACCTTTTTTATGCATCTATACTATACATGATGTTAACGTTTAGATGTACCCACGTTATAGCAGGAATTGCATTATTGATTTTGATCGTACTCGTAATGGATGCTTGGGCAGGGCGGAAGTTACGAGAAGGAATAATGTCTGCGGCAGCGGTGATGGCTGGGTTGGAGAATGCGGCGTCGTACCTTCACTCGGGTGTAAGCACATCAGGAGCAAGCCCAGCAACAGCGAGCCCAGCAACAGCGAGCCCATCAACAGCAAGCCCAGCAACAGCAAGCCCAGCAACAGCGAGCCCAGCAACAGCA